>Ga0308395_1000312_pt1 | contig 41019 bp, 34 predicted proteins | sample Hotspr20SampleP4_FD_202097 | JGI IMG/M metagenome (GOLD analysis project Ga0308395, IMG submission 202097) | Hot spring phototrophic mat microbial communities from Mushroom Spring, Yellowstone National Park, Wyoming, United States - 20050930_P4 ... | reverse complement strand
GCGGCGTGCCCGTAGCACTCCGCGGCGGGGTCGACCCATTCGGGTAGGCGCAAGTTATGCACAGCGTTGGAAGGTGGAACGCTGCTTTGCCTGGATGGACAACTGTCGCCGATTGGTCGTGCGCTATGAACGGCATTTGCACATCTATTATGCGTTTTGCTTATTGGCCATCACCTTATGGACTATCAACCGAATTTTGAAATAGGTTCTAGTGTATGTCGCTGTCCTTCAGAATTCCCTTATCATCCACTCTATCCCTGACCGGAAGTTCCATGTGTTTCAGTTCAGAAGGATCTTTTAGCACTTCTAACCGGAGGACCCGACGGCCGGTGACTGTGTCCTCACCCACCATCTCAATAACCTTAGAGGTGTCAAACTGATGAAAGAGCCCATCCCACGGGGTTCCTTTCCAAGGTTCTGGCTCTAATCTCTTTATCTCAATCCCTCGGAAGGCATCTACGCGAAGGGTCAGCTAGAGGTTGTATGCCCCACAGTGAAGAAACAATGCTTCTAGGAGAGCTGTCTTTCCGACATTGTTCATTCCCGCGATGAGATTGACCCGTTCCAGCTCGGCAATGGTCAGATCACTAAAACACCGATAATTGCTCACTTTGAAGGAACGATACATAGTGCACTCTCCCCTGTTAACCTCGTTGTTCACACTGTTCACGATCTATATGTCCCGGTGTAAACACTGTCGTCCCGAACAAGCCATCTTACTTAACAACGATGGAGCAATGCACTTCCAAAAAACGAAGAGGCTCTCGCACTACTCGGATACACCTTCGTTGCGCCTGGAAAGCATCTGGCATCCAGTTAACAGTATATCCTGGATTCGGCAACACAACAACGCTGTGAGAGACGGCGAACCTCACCTGACTTGGGGAGAGCACCCTCACAAGATCGGCGTTCTTCGTGAACCTGGAGGTGCAGATCGCAGATTAAGATCGCCGGGTGAACCTTATGGACGATATCCCTCCACGCTCACCCCACCCGTTCCGGCAGCTCGCCGAGGTGGTTGAGCACCAGGTCGGGGGGTGCGGCCATGCGCGCGACGTCCTCGCGCCTGGTCACGCCGGTGAGCACCACCGCCGTCGCCATGCCGGCCTGTTTGCCCATGGCGATGTCGGTCTCCAGCCGGTCGCCGATCATCATGCACCGCGCCGCCGGCAGCCCCAGGCGCTCCAGGGCGACTTCCATAATCAGGGGCGAGGGCTTGCCGGCCACCACCTCGACTTTGCGGCCGGTGATGTGCTCCAGCGCGGCGATGGTGGCGCCGGCATCGGGGATGGCGCCGCCCGGCATGGGGCACGCTTTATCGGCGTTCGTTGCGAAGAAACGCGCTCCGCGCACCAACGCCTGGTATGCCGTGTTCAGCTTGCGATAATCCAACGTGCGGTCGAACGCAACCACCACGGCATCTATCCCGTGCGGCTGGATGACCTCGCGCGCATCCTGATCCAGCAGCTCATCCACCACGTTCAGCCCGTGGCTGCGCAGTTCCGCTATCAAATAGGGCTCGCCGATCACGTAAAGGCGCAGCTGGGGCGCCGTGCGTGCCAGATAGCGCCCCAGCACCAGTGCCGAGGTGATCACGTCGTCCGGATCGGTGGGGATGCCCAGGCGGGTCAGCTTCTCAGCATACGCCTGGCGCGATTCCAGCGGCTTGTTGCTCACGAAGACGGTGCGCTTATTACGACGGCGCAGGGTGGCGATGCACTCCACTGCGCCAGGTAACGCGGCGTCGCCCAGGTACACCGTTCCATCCAGGTCGAAGACGAAACCGTCAATGTGCAGTGCCATAGAATGCCGGTCAATCCTTCCTTGGGGCTCCGGAGCAGCTCACAAGCGCACCTGGCGCACGCGCACCACACCCTCCAGCTGCTCCAGCTCGGCCAACACCTGTGGTGGTGCCTCGCTGTCCAGGTTGATGAATGAGAGCGCCCGGCGGCCCGGCGCCTCACGTCCTAAGCGCCACTCGGCGATGTTGATGCCGTGGCTGCCCAGCAGCGTGCCGACGCGCCCGATCACACCCGGCATGTCAATGCTCTCCATCACCAGGATGGTGCCTTCGGGCAGCGCGTCAATGGTGAAATCGTCCACCTGCACCACGCGTGGCGACTCGTGGCCCAACAGTGAGCCGGCGATGGTGCGCTGACCGCCCTCCCACGCAACCGAGCAGCACAGCAGGTTGGCATAGCTCGCCCGCGCGATACCGCTTGTCTCGGAGACGCTGATGCCGCGTTGCCTGGCCAGCAGGGGGGCATTGATATAGTTGACCGGGATGTCGGTGATCGGGTCGAGCAGTCCCTTGAGCAATGCGACGGTGAGCGGTCTGCCGTGGTCGGCCACCTCGTCGCCTTGCAGCTCGAGCTCGACGCGTTTGATCGGCCCGCCTGCCAGCTGCATCTGCAAGCTGCCCAGTTTCTCGGCCAACGTCAGGTAGGGCTTCAGCTGACGGAAGACGCTTGGGTCGGCCACCGGTACGTTCACCGCGTTGTGGTAGCTCTCACCACGCAGCGCAGCCAACACCTGTTCCACGATCTTGGTGCCGACATCGCGCTGGGCCTCGACCGTGCTGGCTGCTAGATGCGGTGTCAGCACCACGTTGCTCAGCGTGCGCAGCTTGCTGTCGGCCGGCAGCGGCTCTTCGGTGAACACATCCAGCGCGGCGCCGGCCACGTGGCCGGAGACCAGCGCCTCGTACAGCGCTTCCTCGTCAATCAGTGCCCCGCGCGCGCAATTGATGATGCGCACGCCCGGCTTCATGCGCGCAATGTTCTGCGCGTTGATCAGCCCACGGCTTTCCGGGGTGAGCGCTGCGTTGAGGCTGATGAAGTCGGCCCGGCTGAGCAGCTCCTCCAAGCCGACCAATTCCACCTTCAGCTCGCGCGCCACCTCGTCGCTGATATAGGGATCGTAGGCGATCACGGTCATCTCAAATGCCTGTGCGCGGCGTGCTACCTGTTGCCCCACGCGTCCCAGCCCGACGATGCCCAACGTCTTCTGATAGAGCTGCACGCCCATAAAGCGGCTGCGTTCCCACTGGCCGGCGCGCAATGAGGCATCCGCCTGCGGGATGTGACGACACAGTGCCAGCATCAGCGTCATCGTATGTTCCGCGGTGGCAATGGTGTTGGCGCCCGGCGTGTTCATCACCATCACTCCGCGCAGCGAAGCTGCTTCGAGGTCAATGTTGTCCACACCGGCGCCGGCACGCCCCACCACTTTCAGGCGTTTGCCCGCAGCCAGCACATCGGCATCAATGCGCCCGCTGCTGCGCACCAACACGGCATCATACTCGGGGATGATCTCGAGCAATTTTTCTTTGGGAGGACGTTTCACCACATCGTACCGGACGTCAGCAGCGGCGTCGAGCAGCTCCATTGCCTGCGGCGACAACTCGTCGGTGACCAGGATGCGAAACGTGGACATAAGCCGCACCTCCAGAGGATATTATGAAAGAATGGGCTCTATTCTATGCAAACAGATCCAACGCGCAAGTATTTGTGCGTTGTTTCACATTCACAATCCCAAGCCGTAAAAGGCGGCGCCGAGCAGAGCGACCTTGGGGTTGATGATCACGTGCACCGGCACCCGGCTCAGCAGCTCGGCGAAGCGCCCTTTGTGGCGGAAGGCTGTGAGAAAGCCTTTCTCCAGTGCCGGCAGGATGCGCGGCGGGATGCCACCGGCCAGATAGACGCCACCGGTGGCAAGCACCTTAAGCGCCAGGTTGCCCGCCTCGTTGCCCAGGATCGAGACGAACACATCCACGGTGAGGACACAGAGTGGGCACGGTTGTGTCGCATCCAGTGCCGCTTCCACGATGATGGGATTGGGGTCTTCTGCGCTCGCCAGCCGCTCGGCCAGCCATGGCGGTTCCTCTGCCCGGCCACTGGCTTTGAGGTACTGGTAAATGTTGCGCAGCCCGATGCCGGAACAGACCCGCTCGTAGCTAACATGCCCGTAGCGCTCGCGCAGATAGTGGAGCAGACCGTCTTCGAGCGCGTTCGAAGGCGCAAAGCTGGCGTGGCCGCCCTCAGACGGCTGAGCCTGATAGCGCCCGCGCGTCGCATCCCAGGTGAGGAATCCCTCGCCCAGGCCGGTTCCCGGTGCAATCACGGCGATGGCGGCGCCTTCGACCGGGCAGCCAGGATTGAGTGTGTGCACATCCTCCGCCTCCAGGTGGGGGATGGCTGTAGCGATTGCCTGTAGGTCGTTGATCAGGTGGACGGTGGCGACGCCCAGGCTGCGGCTGAGTTCGACCGCCTCGACCTCCCAGGGAAGGTTGGTGACGCTGGCCCGCCCCGCCACCACCGGCCCGGCGACGCCAAAGCAGGCGCTGTCCACCCGGCATCCGGTCTGGCGCAGAAATTCACCCGCCAGCTGGGTCAAACTGGCATACGCCTGACTGGCAAAGGTGGCCTGTGCCAGCGGATGGCGCATCCCGGCATCGGGCGCGATGATGGCCAGGGTGGTCTTGGTGCCGCCAACGTCACCGGCCAGCAACATGGGCCCCTCCTATCTGCAACTGCGCGGCTGCGGCCTGATCCACAAACCACGTGACACGGCCGTGAGGAGGTCGCACCAGGCGCGCCGGCAGCGCCTCCGGAGATTCATACGGGGCAAAGACGCCCGCCACCGCCTCGGCCTTGCCCTCTCCGGCCGTGATGAACACCACCTCACGCGCGCGGTTGAGCACGGGAAAAGTCAGGGTGATGCGTTCCGGCGGTGGCTTGGGCGCGTCGTGGATGGCAGCCACCCAGCGTTCCTTCTCGTGCAGCAAGGGGTGCCAGGGGAAGAGCGAGGCGGTGTGTCCGTCCTCGCCCAACCCCAGCAGGATGAGATCAAAATGCGGCGCCTCCCCTGTCGCGAGCCGGAAGGCCTGTGCCAATGTGGTCTGGTACGCATGCGCCGCTGCGGCCGGTTTAAGGCCGGTGTCAACCGGGTAGATTTGCGTGGTGGGGATGTCCACCTGGTCGAGCAGCTGTTCGCGCACCAGGCGGTAATTGCTCTGCGCGTCGTCCTGGGGTACGCAGCGTTCATCGGCCCAGAAGACATGCCATGCCCGCCAGTCCATCGCGGTACGCAAAGGGAGTGCGGTCAGAGCCGGGCATAACAATCCGGGCAGGGAGCCACCGGAGAACGCCACATAGAAGCGCCCGCACGCCCGAGTTGCTGCAGCGGCTAAACGGGCCACATATGCTGCCGCAGCGGCGCCCAATTCCTCACGGGTGGGGAAAACGAAGAGACGATATTCCGCCTGCAACAGCGGTTGTGGCAGGTCACCCGAGGGGCTCACGGCCATATCAGCGCCCCAGCTGCTCCAGGAATTGCCAGCAGCGCAGCTGCATACGGGGCAGGTGGAAGGGGCCTTTCCACAGATTCCCCTTCAGCGGCACGGAGAGACGACCGTCGCGGTGCAGATAGCCGAACCATTCGCCGTATTCGGGATCGGGGAAGTGGGCATAAGACCAGTCGTGCACCATCTGGTGCCAGCGGGCGTATTTTTCATCGCCGGTCAACAGGTATGCCAGCAGCGTGGCGATAATCGCTTCATTGTGCGGCCACCAAAACTTCATGTCGTGCCAGTATTCCTGCACCGGCAAGCCCTTGACATCGCGGAAGTAGAAGATGCCACCGTATTCCTCATCCCAGCCGCGCTTCCACATCCAGTCCAGGATGGTAGTGCCCAGCTTGAGCAGATGAGGATCATTGCCGCGATAACGTGATTCTTGCATGATAAACCATGCCGCCTCGATGGCATGGCCAGGGTTGAGCATACGGCCGTCGAAGTGATCGAGGAACTCACCGTTCGGGCCCACGGTCTCCAGGACCGCTTCGAACTCCGGCTTCATAAAGTCGCGTTCGATCTCGGCGATGCAACGATCGATCCATTCGTTGCAGATGGGGTCGTCGCTTACCTGGCGCAGCGTCTGTGCCGTGACGATAAGGATCATGGGCACGGCCAGGCTCTTCATCGGCCGCACTTCTGGATTGAATTTGGGCGGCAACAAACCCGGTGTGGTCAGGTAGCGGATGACCAGCTTGAAGAGGTCCTCTGCTTCTCGCCTTGCCTGGTCGTCGTTCGCTGCCCGCGCATACGCCGCCAACGCGCTCACGGCAAAGGTTTCGGTGAACACATAACGCCGCTTGCGCACTGGCCGACCATCGCGCGTCACATGGAAGAACATACGACCATCCGTGTCAAAACCGTAACGGCGGATGAAGTCAAGGCCATGTCTGGCCAGTTCCAACCACTCGGGACGCGGTTCCACTTCTGCGTACATGGTGGCCAGCAGCCAGGTGAAACGACCCTGCGTCCACATACCCTTGTCGGTGTCAATCACCGTGCCGTCGCGATTCAGACAAAACATAAAGCCGCCGTATTCACGGTCCACACAGTGATTGATCCAGAAGGGCAACGTATCATGCAGCAGGCCATCGCGGTAGATGCGAATCAGTTCCTGGCGCCCTTCCGGCGTTGTAAGCAGCGGTCGCGCATCGGACTTCGATGAGGGGATAGATTGGGCTGTCATCGGTACACTCCTTTCCCTAAAGTGCTACCCAAAGGCTGTTCGCATAGTCTGCGATGCTGAGTCTCATTCATACCATCCATAACGGCGCGCGCTCTCGACCATGGCGTGCAGATTCTCCGCCGGTGCATCGGGTGAGAGCGCACAGCCGGAACTGAGAATGTAGCCGCCGGCAGGCTTCACCCGTTCCAGTCGCCAGCGGCATTCCGCCTCCACTTGATCAGGACTGCCACGCGTCATCACTTCCGAGACGGGCACATTGCCCAGCAAACATGTCTTGCCGCGTGCCGTCTGCCACGCCAGCTCGAAGTCGGTCGGCGCGTCAAATTCCAGGATGTGTGTGCCTGTCTGCACCAATTGGGAGACCATCGGCGCAATGTCACCGCACACGTGGATGCTCAGTCGCGCGTTGCGCTTTCGGATGGCCTGTGCCAGGGCACGGTGGTAAGGGAAGACATAGCGTTCATACACGCGTAGCGAGACCACACTGCCGCTCGCCAGTCCATCGCCGATGGTGACCACGTGGGCGCCCGCTTCGAGCAACAAATCGGCGAACCACAAGCTATAGCGATTGCATTGTTCGAGGAAAGCATGCAACAATGCAGGCTGTTCCTCCAAAGCGACTTCCAGTAGCCACTCCTCCATGCCGCGCAGCTGTGCCGCCAGGCTAAAGGCGCCTGCATCGGCGCGCCCCAGGATGAGCACCCGGTCGCCCAGCTCGCGTGCCAGGATGCGCGTGGCGATGATCCATTCATTTAAACGTGTTTCGCGTGGATCGGGCCAGCGCAGCTGCTCCGCATCGCGCAAACTCTTGAGCAGGCCCTTGGGACCTGGTACCGCACCCACGTCGGTATACTGGACCTCCAGGCCCAAGCTGTGGGCAACGGCAACGCTGTCGGTTGCAACAAAGATGCCATCCCACCCGAAATCACGCCAGGCCTGGATCTGGATTTCAGCATAGCGAGCACCATCGTACATGCATTCCTGGCTGCTGCTACCATAGGCGTAGAGTGCCCATACGTGTGCCTGAGGGATCACCGGCACGCGGTCAGGCTGCTGGTGGTGAATGGCGCGCAGCGAGCGCTCCAGGGAGGTCATCGTCTCCACAGTTGCATCCCCGTCTCCGCAATTAGCCCTTGACGGCGCCCAGTGTGATGCCGCGGATCAGATAACGCTGCACGAACAGGGCGAAGAGGATCATCGGCACAATCATAATAACTGCCATCGCAGCCATAGGACCCCACTGCACCCCACGGTCGGTGACAAAACTGGCCACTGCGATGGAGAGCACTTGTGCCTGTCGTTTGGTAACGCTGGAAGCAATCAGAAACTCGTTCCATGACAGGAAGGCGGTCAGGATGGCCGCTGACGCCACACCCGGTGCCGCCATGGGCAGCGCCACCAGACCGAAACGCTGCAACGGGCTGGCGCCGTCCACCTCAGCTGCTTCTTCCACCTCGCGCGGCAGGTCTTGAAAGACGATCAGCATCAGCCAGGTGACAAACGGGATGGTGATCCCCAGGTGGCCGATGATCACGGCCCAGACGGTGTCCAGAAGCGCCAGCTGCCGCATCACCAGGAAGTAAGGAATCACGGTGGTGATGCGTGGATAGAAGCGGATGAAGAGAAAGACGAAGACAATCAGGCTCAACACACTGGCACGCAGCCCCATGCGCGACAGTCCATAAGCGGCCATCGTGCTGACCACCACGGTGACCGCTGTCGTGATGCCGGTCACGGTCAAGCTATTGGTCAGGAAGCGCAGCGTGCGCGGATTGTTGAACGCCGCCTCAAAATGTTCGAAGGTGATATGGCTGGGGAAGATGATAGGCGGGATCGTATACATTTCATTTTGCGGCTTCACGCTGTTGAGCAGCAGATACCCCAGCGGTACCAGAACGACCAGACAAGCGATCGCCAGTGCCAGAAGGCGCAGGCTGCGTTGAATCACCTTGGTGAAACTTCCACCCGACATCTCGACAGCACCTCCTATTGCGCCGTCTGCCAACGCCGTTGTAACCAGAATACCATCAAGAGCGCCAGGGTGGCGAAGGACATAAATAACCATGAGGCCGCGGCAGCCATGCCCAGGTTAAAACTGCGCAGACCCAGAGTGTAGATATAGTAGGTCATCGTGAACGTGGCATATCCTGGGCCGCCCAAAGTGAGCGTGTAGATCGAGTCGAGAGAGAGCAGCGATTCCAGCATACGAAACAGGAAGGTCAAAAGCAGCAACGGTGCCATTAGCGGCACATCAATGTAGATGAAGGACTTCCAACGCGAGGCGCCATCCAACGCCGCCGATTCGTGCAGCTCATCCGGGATACTGCTCAATCCGGCCAGCACCACCAGGAGCACAAAGGGGGTGGTCATCCACACGTCCACAATGATAACCGAGACAAGTGCCCAGTCGGCATTGCCCAGCCAGTCGGGGCCCTGGATGCCCAGAAAGCCCAGCAAGTAGTTGGTCAGTCCCATCTGCGAGTTGAGCATCATGCGCCACAGCGTTCCGGCCGCCACCGGCGCGATCACCAGCGGCAGGATGAGAAGTGTGCGCACGGCACGGATGATGCGGCTGCTGCCCACCGCCAGGTAGGCCAACCCGGTGCCCAAGATCATCTCCAGCACAACTGCCGTGCCCGTAATGAGGGCACTGTTGCGCACGGCGCGCTGGAACACATCATTCCGCAAGACCTTGGCAAAATTTTGCAGGCCAACAAAACCCTCTGAGGACTGGGAACTGGTGAGTGTCCAATCCTGCGTGGACAGATAGGCAGAAAAGAGCAGCGGGTAGAACTGCACCGCGACGACCAGCAACGCAGCCGGCACCACAAAAGCGGCCATCCAGGCCCAGTCATGGCGCAGCCGCCGGCGACGCTTTTTGGTGGCCACAACAGCGCTCATCAGACCCTCTTCTTTGGAAAACATTGGCACGGAGCTATCGAAAAGCGGTCAGCAAACATTTGCAAGAACACAATTTGTAAAATGAGGGGGCGCTTCGTGCGCCCCCTCGCCGGTCACGGTGGCTGAAGTTACACTACTTCTCCTTCAAGCCTTGGGCATCTGCCAGCTGGATCAGTGCTTCGGGTACCTTGATCTCGTTCCACTCCGTCTGTACACGGTCGAGCATTTCCTCCGCGGTAATCTTGCCCTGATGGAAGTCACCCTCATTACGGAAGAATGCCTCGAACGCGGCAAAAGTCCATGGCAACGACTTGGCACGGCTGAGGTTCTCCAACTGTCCGGGCAGGAAGTGCGCCAGCGTCTTCAGCAGCTCCGGGTCCTCATAGGTGGTCTTGAACGGCGAACCGATGCCATACTTCAGCATGAACTTGGTGCCGTTTTCCGGATTGGCGTAGAACTTGATCCACTCCCAAGCAGCATCCGGGTTCTTGCTGTACTTGGAGATGAACAGGTTCCACGCGCTCACCATGGGGAAGCCGGGGCCGGGGAACTTGGCCATCGCCCACTTGCCTACTACCTGGGATTGTGCGGGATCATCCGCGTTGGCGCGGATGAAGCTGGGCCATCCCACCATCGTCGCTGCCTTGCCCGCCAGGAACACAGCATTGCCTGCGTTGAAGTCGAAGCCCAGTACGCCCTCCGGGTTGTACTTCAGCAAGCTCTGCATCTTGTTCAGAGCAGCCACTGCTTTCTCGCGGTCGAGCGCGTAGTTGCCGTTCTTATCCACGAGATAACCATCGTACATGCCAAGGAAGATGGCGGCGGGCTGCTCGATCTGGCCGAAGTAGTGCACCATCGGGGCGATGTCCTTGCCCTTCAGACAGATCTGCAGCTTGTCCAGGACGGCGATATAGTCATCCCACGTCTCCCACTCGGCCTTCAGCTGGCACTGCTCGAAGATCTCGGTGTTGTACCAGATGCCGTAGGCGTCGGCGCTGTAGGGGACACCGATGCGCTTGCCATCATAGAAGTTGGACGGTCCAGGCGACCAAATGCGCTCGATGAAATCGCCGCCGTAATTGTCGCGCTTGACGTACTCGTCCAGCGGCAGCATGTGTTCAAAGACGGTGGCGATCCAGAACTCGCCCGACATTACGTCATAGGCGCCGGTGCCGGTGGTCAGGTCGGTGATGTGGTTCTGATTGAGCACATCCCAAGGCGCTACAATCAGCTCCACCTTGATGCCGGTCGCCTTCTCGAAGGCGGGCACCAGTTCTTCCGCTGCCTTATCATAGGTGCCGGCCTGCATATAGGTGGCGACAATTTCCTTGGGCTCCTGCGCCAGCGCCGTCCCAGGAGACACTATCATCAAGGATATAATCAGAGATAGCACGGTGAACACACAAATGCGCTTCATAGCACAGCCTCCTCATTTGAGATCACGATACAAGCTCAGAACTCAACAATCACTTCTGTTTCTGCAGATAGGAACAAAGAAAATCTCAGCGCTTGCATCACCCCCTTTCGTCATCGCAAAGGGTTTCGACTCATTGATCGATCTACACAGAGATTATACATCTGGGTGAGTTTTTCATGCAACTGGAGATAGTGTTTCCACTATTTTAGATTTTCGCGGGGAAATATTAGCAATAAAGTGATAATTTGGATGTTCAATCAAAGAAGAAAGTGAGTGACGAGGGGACAATGACTTTCTCCGGCAGGCACGATATGACGTGACGGCACTCGTGGTACATCCTCCGAGGAGACTTTTTCAACACCATCTCAGTCCAATCGCCCCTCAACGGGTAGAGGCACATGGGGGTTTTTTAACCCTTAACCGCCCCAAAGGTCAGCCCTCTTATCAAATAGCGCTGCATGAGCAAAGAGAAGAGGATGACCGGCACCATGTTGATCAGCCCGGCGGCAGCCAGAGGCCCCCAGGCGATACGGAAGCCGGTGATGTAGCGCCCCAGGTAGATGGGCAAGGTCTGAGCGTCCGCGTTGCTGGTCAGCACCAGCGCCAACAAAAACTCCCCCCAACTCTGAATAAAGGCCAGGGTAGCGACAGCGGCCAGGCCCGGTGCACTCAGTGGCAATATGATGTGGAAAAAGGCGTTGAGAGGGGAAGCTCCATCAACCAAAGCTGCCTCATCGAGCTCCTTCGGTATATCGTTGAAGAAGGTGATTAAAATCCAGGTGCTCAAAGGGGCAGTGAAGACCAAGTGGGCCAAGATGAGCACAAATTGCGTGTTCAAGAGACGAAGTTGGCTGAAGATGAGATAGAGAGGCAGAGCGGAAGCCACAGGAGGCAACATGCGGATGGAGATAATCCAGTTAGCGAAGTGAATCCCCCCGACTTTGAAGCGAGAGATGGCATAGGCGGCCGCCGCTCCGATGATCGTGGAAGCGAAAGCTGTAACAGTTGCCACCACCACGCTGTTGCGCAGATAAGGGGTGATGTTCACCACCGAAGCCATCCCCCCATAAAAACCTCCTTCCAGCCCTAAGAAGTTGTTCCAGGTCAGGGTCGTCGGGATGAGGATGGGTGGCCAGTTAAACCATTCTTCGCTGGGTTTGAAAGCGGTGATGAGCAACCAGTAAATAGGGAAAAGAAAGAAGAAAAGGATCAAGCTTGCCAGAAGGTATTTCAGAAATTGTGTCATCTCTCAAAGTTCCAGGAGTGCTCTCAGGCGCAAAACGCGCATCAAGAGATTGACCAAAAAGACAACCACGATGAGGAGCACAATGCTCAAGGCTGAAGCATAGCCAACATCCCAGCCGTAGGAAAGCCCCACTTTGTAGATGTAATAGCTGAACGAATGCGTGGCTGAGCCAGGCCCTCCCCAAGTTATCATATAGATGATGTCAAAGAGCTTGAGAAGATCTATGAGGCGGATAATCAGCACAGTCCCAATCAGCGGAGCCAGGATAGGCAACTCAACATAACGTATCACGGCCCAGGAGCTTGCCCCGTCCACCCGCGCTGCCTCCACCAGCTCCGCAGGCATGGATTGCAAGCCAGAATAGAGCACCAGGAAGACGAACGGCGTCCATTGCCAGAGATCAACGATGATGATGCCTAATCGAGCAAAGTTCGGGTCCCCCAGCCACGAGATATTGGAAATCCCAAAAAGGGAAAGGAAATAGTTTAATGGGCCAAAGTTGTAGTTGAAGAGCATCTTCCAAGCGATCCCGGCCACGACAGCCGGGACCATCATCGGTAAAAGCACCAGACTTCGCATGAACCTCTCCCCAACGATGAGGTTGCGGAAAAGCCAGGCAATCCCCATCCCGAAAAGCATTTCTAAGGGTAAGGCGATGACGACCAATATAGCTGTGAACTCCACCGAGGAGATAGCCAGCCTGTCTTTGAAGATGGCAAGGTAATTGCCCAGCCCGATGAACTTCGGATCTCCCCCTTTAGCCAAGTCATAGTTGTGGAAGGACATGTAAACCATGTTTAAGAAGGGATATATAGTCAGGCTCGCTAGCACAAGCACAAGGGGAAGTATGAGAATTATGGCTGATACTCGGGAGTGTAGGTACATGTCAACTTCAGTATTCTTTACTCACCAAACTCCTGTTGGGAGGGCTGCAGAGGAGACCTCCACAGCCCTCCCTAATCTCAAATTTTTATTCTCCAGCTAAAATCTTTTCCCATTCGGCGGCTAGTTCCTCCAGAGCAGCAGCCTTGTCAGGCTTTTGTCCCATAAGGATTTCAGAGAGCGTACCAACCATCAGGTCCTCCAGCTTGGGTTCCTCCGGGATGCGTGGCCGATGCGAAGCATTTTCCAGCGATTTGGTGTAGACTTCCCCCAGCCAAGGGGAATCAGCCAGAACCTCCGGGTCCTGCAGAACGGAATAGCGAGTCGGGCCGACGCGATATTTCATCCACTGGAGCTTGTCGCCCTCCTTGCTGGTGGCGAATTGGACGAAGCGGAAGGCCTCTTCTTTATGTTTGCTGACAGCATTGATGCCCAGTCCCCAGCCACCACTCACCGGATAACCGCCCGGAATGACAGCCACACCCACTTTCTCTTTGACCGGCGAGACTTCGGGGAAATCCTGCCATCCGGCCAGCGTAGCCGTCCAGGAAGGAATCATAGCCGCCAAGCCTTTGCCGAAAGCCTCGAAGGTTTCGCCGTAGTCTGAACCCAAGGGGTCAGGGCTGTACTTCATCAATTCTTCCATCATCTCCAGCGCCTTAACCCCTTCGGGGCTGTTGAAAGCGGGTTTGCGGTCGGCAGTGAAAAGGTCTCCCCAATCCAGGTCGACTTCGCCGAACTTCTTGATCCCCTCTTCGCTCCGGCGCAGCGGCGCGAACCAGTTAATATACATGTAGAAGAGAGTGTGGGTGCGCGGGAACATTAAGGTGATGCCGTATTCCGTGGGAGAAGCAGGATTTTCTGATTTGGTGAAGAATTTAGTAACTTCCAAGGCTTCTTCCCAGGTGGCTGGAGGAGCCAGTTCCCGGCCGTATTTTTCCTTGAAAGCGGCTTTCAAAGATTCGTCCTCAAAGTAATCTTTGCGGTAGAAGAGGAACATGGTTGCCCCGTAGAACGGATAGCCGATGTTCTTATCTCCCCACATGCCGTAGACGTGCCAGGCGGTAGGGATGAAATCTTTAGCATCAAAGTTGGGGTCAACCAGGTCGGGGTGTTCCTCGCCGAACTTGGTCAGATCGAGCATCCCTTCCGCGATGGAGCCCGCAGTCATCAAGTCCCAGGTAGTGACGTCAAAGGCTCCGGTTTTGGCACGGATGTCGGCCAAAATCTGGGGATAGAGCACCTCCCAAGAGATAGGGGAGACCTCGATCGTGATGTTGGGGTTCTTCTCCATGAAGAGATTTGCCAGCTCGGTCAAAGCATCGGCGTTATCCGGCGATGACCAGACATTCAGCTTAACTGGCTGCTGGGCTGCCGCCGGAGCTACCAGCAGGACGAGCATAAGTATAGCCATCGCACCCGAAAGCAAATAACTTTTGAGTCTCATCTCACCCCTCCTTTTCTATTCTGTTTTTACAGGGATTTTATCAGACTCGTTTGTTGTGAGGACAAAGTTTTTAGAAGACCAAAGGCGCTTTCATCACCCCCTTTCCGGTAATAAGCAAGCTCTCGATAATAAACTTAATAGCTTTATGAAAATTTGTCAACACCCTCCCAACGGGCTTACTGCGACGCACAGAAGTTCTACCCGCCCCTGCTTCCACCTTAGCACGAGCGGTCCTGCACGGCCATGCTGCTCGTCGCAAGGCGCAGGCCGCGAGACGGCCTTCCCCACCTGGCAACCGGGCGCGCAGCTGGTATAATCGACTCGCGAGGATTATTGAGCAGTGCATATGGACGCTTTGGAGCGCTTTTCGCCCGCTGTGCGCGATTGGTTCGTCCACACCTTCGGCCGGCCAACGCCACCGCAGGCACAGGGCTGGCCACCCATTCAGCGCGGCGAACACACCCTCATCCTGGCGCCCACCGGCTCGGGCAAGACGCTGGCCGCGTTTCTGTGGGGCATTGACACCCTGCTGCGCGCGCTGAGGGACGAGGATGCCGCCGCGCCGGGCATCCGCATGGTCTATGTCTCGCCGCTCAAGGCGCTCAACAATGACATCCATCGCAACCTGCGCGTGCCTCTGACGGGCATCCAGAAGCACGCCCGCGCGCTGGGCATCACGCTCCCACACATCGAAGTAGCCGTGCGTTCCGGCGACACACCCTCCCGCGAACGCCAGTTTATGCTGCGCCGCCCACCGCACATCCTCATCACCACCCCGGAATCGCTTTACCTAATGCTCACCGGCGCGCGCTCGCGCGAGCTCTTCCGCCGCGTGCACACGGTCATCGTGGACGAGATTCACACATTGGTGGGCAATAAACGCGGTGTGCATCTGGCGCTGAGCCTGGAACGCCTGCAACGCCTGGCAGCACAGCCCATCCAACGCATCGGTCTCTCGGCGACGATCCGCCCGCTGGAAGAGGCGGCGCGCTTCCTGGGCGGCAACGAAGTCGTGCCCGCGGACGCTGCCGCAGACGGCGACCTGCAACTCGTCCCCCGACCGGTCACCATCGTCGAAGCGAGCTATCACAAGCCGCTCGACCTGCGCGTCGAGACCGTGGTGGAGGACTTCCGCAACCTGGTAGGCGGCTCCATCTGGCCGCACATCGTGCCGCGCCTGCTGGCGCTCATCCGCGCGCACAAGACCACACTCATCTTCGCCAACAATCGGCGGCTGGCCGAACGCATCGCCGACTGGCTCAACGATCAGATCGCTGCCGAAGCAGAAAGCAAAGCCAGCCCGCTGCTGGAACAGGGTGTCGCCAGAGGAATCGGCTTCCTGGCAGCGGGGCGCGGTGTGCAGTCCGCGCTGATCCGCGCCCATCACGGCAGCACCTCACGCGAGGCAAGGCTCGCCATGGAACGCGATCTCAAAGAAGGTCGCCTGACCGCGCTAGTGGGCACTTCCTCGCTTGAGCTGGGCATTGACATCGGCAGCATTGATCTGGTGGTGCAGCTGCAATCCCCCAAGTCGGTGGCGCAAGGGTTGCAGCGTGTTGGACGTTCCGGTCACCTCGTCGGTCAGACGAGCAAAGGGCGCATCTTCACGACCTTCCGCGAGGACGTGATGGAAGCGGCGGTCATCGCGGGTGGTATGCTATGCGGTGATGTTGAGCCAACCTACACGCCACGCAATCCGCTGGACGTGCTGGCACAGCACATCGTGGCGATGGTTTCTGTCGAACCGTGGGATGTATCGGAGCTCTTCAACCTGGTGCGCCGTGCGTACGCCTACCAAGACCTGTCGCCGCGCGTGCTGCACAGCGTGCTCGCCATGCTCGCCGGACGCTATGGCAGCACCACCCATCGCGAATTGCGCGCCCGCATCGCCTGGGATCAGGTGAACAACCGCCTCTTCGCCCTGCCCAGCGCGCGCATGGCAGCGCTCACCAACGGCGGCACCATCCCCGACCGTGGCACTTACCGCGCCTGTCTGCCCGACGGGAGGACGTGCATCGGCGAGCTGGACGAGGAGTTCATCTATGAGACGCGCCGCGGCGATGCCTTTATGCTGGGCGCGCAGGTGTGGCGCGTGACCGAGATCACCGATGACCGTGTGACGGTCGTGCCGGCACCGGGTGCGACGCCGCGTATGCCCTTCTGGCACGGCGAGTATCCCTGGCGACCCTATCACCTGGGGCGGCGCGTGGGCGCATTTCGTCGCCGGGTGGCGGAGCAGCTGCTGACATTGCGCGATGCCTGCGGCATGGCCACCTGTCGGGAGCTGCTGGCGCAGCGCGACCATCCGGGGCTGCAATCTATCCTGGATGGGCTGCAGCGTGACTATGCGCTGGATGGCAATTCCGCCTGGGTGGTGGTGGATTACGTCGCCGGTCAGCTGGACGCGACCGGCAGCATCTCCTCTGACCGCACCATTGTGGTGGAGCTCTTCGCCGACGCGCTGGGTGATCCGCGCATGGTCGTGCAATCGCCCTTCGGTGGGCGTGTGAATGGCCCCTGGGGATTGGCGCTGGCGAGCGCGCTGCGTGAGCGCACCGGCGTCGAGGTCGAGGTGCAGAGCAACGATGATGGCATCCTGCTGCGCTTCCCCGCCTCGGATGCCGAATTTCCCCTTGACCTGGTGCAGCGCATAGGCCCAGAGGAGGCGCGTGAACGCATCCTGCGCGAGCTGCCCGACTCGGCGGTGTTCGGCAGTCAGTTCCGTCAGAACGCCGCGCGTGCCCTCTTGCTACCCGGTTTGCGCGGTGGCAGGCGCACGCCCTTCTGGTTGCAGCGTCTGCGCGCCCGCGATTTGCTGCAGCTGGTCAGGCAGTTCCCCGACTTCCCCATCCTGGTCGAGACCTATCGCGATTGCCTGGAAGACGTAATGGACCTGCCGCACCTGGAGGAAGTATTGCACGGCATTCGACGCGGTGAGATCGAAGTGATCACGGTCGAAACGGCAACGCCCTCTCCGGTGGCGCAGAGCCTATTGTGGGATTTCATCAACATCTACATGTACGAGGGCGACGTGCCCAAGCTGGAGCGCCAGCTGCAAGGACTTCAGGTCAACCTGGAGCTGCTGGCCGATGTGCTCAAAGACGTCCGGTTAGACCGGCTGTTGCGCGCAGAAGCTATCGCCGAGGTGCGCAATCGCCTGCAACACACCGCGCCCGGCTACCAGGCACGCACCACCGAGGAGCTCGCCGTCTTGCTGCAAGAGCGCGGGGACATGTCGGCCACGGAGATGGCGCTCGCCGCGACGGTCGATCCGTCGCTATGGGTGGCGCAGCTGGCAGCGCAAGGACGCATCGTCGCTCTGGAAATCCCCGGCGCGCACGGCATGGAGATGCGCTGGATCGCCACGGAGTATGCGGATGAATATCGCGCTGCCTTCGCGCCGGAAGGTGAATCGCACGCCGATCGCTCGGAGGCACAGGCGGCTGCCCTGCGTGCCATCGTGGAGCGCTTCCTGCGCCATGCCGGACCGGTCACCCGCGAGACCATCCAGGCACGCTATCGCATCCCGGAGGCGCGGCTGTCCGCCGCATTGGAGCAGCTAATAGCGGATCGTCAGGTGGTGCGGGGGCGCTTCACGCCAGGTGCCGGTGATGCCGCGTCGGAGGAGTACGTGCACATCCGCACATTGGGCCAGATCCACCGCCGCACGTTGCACATCCTGCGACGCGAGGTGCAGGCGGTGCCCTTTGCCGTCTATGCGGATTTCTTGAGCCGCTGGCAGCACCTGCATCCCGCCAAAAGGCTAGCGGGCACGGGTGCTTTGCGGCAGGTGTTGCAGCAATTGCGCGCGTTGCCGTTGGTGGGCACGATTTGGGAACGCGATGTGCTGCCGTTGCGCCTGCAGCGTTACGATCCGGCGGAGCTGGCCTCACTGTGCCGCAGTGGCGAGCTGGTGTGGATCGGTGCGGGCGATCCGGGCGGGCGTCGCAACCGGGTGCAATTCCTTTTTCGCGGGGAGGATGCCGCCTTCCTCAAACCGTTCTCCGAGACGCTGCTCGACGCGCTGAGCGAAGCGGCACGCCAGGTGTATGCCCTGTTGCGTGCGGAGGGGGCGCTCTTCCTGGCCGATATATGCGGCGCCTTGCAATGGGAAGAAGCAGCCGCCGAAGCTGCATTGACCGAGCTGGCATGGGCCGGACTGGTGACCAACGACGCGCTGGAGGCGTTGCGGCACATCATCCGACAGGGAAGCATCCCTGGCACGCCGCGGCCCCTGAGCACGTTGGAAGAGGAGCTGGCGGCGCGCCGTGGCAGTACCGTTCGCCTGCCCCTGTCCACCGGCGTCGGCCTGCGTCCGCCCGAACGGGCGCGCTATCTGGCGGCGAAGCGGCGCGTACGCGAGCGCCTCAAGCATCAGTGGATGCCCAAGAATGTCCTCGAGGGCGCCGGTCGCTGGGCGCCCGTACACCGCCTGGGCGTGTTGGGCCCAACCCTCTCAGACGAAGAACGCACGGCACGCCAGGCTCACCAGCTGCTGGCGCGTTATGGCGTCGTCACCCGCGCCAGCCTGACTCACGAAGCGGATGATCTCGACTGGAGCGTGCTGTTCGAGCAGTTCAACCGTATGGAGATGCGCGGTGAGGTTCGGCGCGGTTACTTTGTGGATGGACTGCCCGGCGTCCAGTTTGCGTTGCCGGAAGCGGTGGAGCAGCTGCGTGCCCTGAGCAACCACATCCGCGCGGCAGAGACTGAAGACGATGAGATGGTCGTTCTCAACGCCTGCGATCCGGCGAACCTGTATGGTGCCTCGTCCCCAGCTACCCCTTTGAATGAGCAGGGCAAGCCTCTCACCTTTGCGCGCATCCCGTCCACCTGGCTGGTATTGCATCGGGGCCTGCCGCTTCTCGTCGCCGAGGACACAGGCACGCGCATCGCCACGGCACAGGGTGCCGACTTGGCGCACCTGCGCCGTGCGTTGCATGCCCTGGTGAGTCACATAGTATCCTTCCGGCTGCGCATCACCATCGAGACGTGGAATGGCGTGCCTGTCCTGGATAGCGCGGCGCCAACGCTGCTCGAGTCGCTGCACTTCTACCGCGACTATCCGGGCATGACGTGCGAGCGCAGCGCATAATCCAGGCGAGGTGGTCTCAGGCACTGTCCACATCCCATTTGCGTCGCTATCCGCGCCACGATCGTCGGAATTGTCACTTCTCAAAAGACAGCGTATTATGTAGTCTACTGAATGGCATGTCGCACGAGAGACAAATGCTCCCCGTGCGATGAGCAATCCGTACACCATCCGGAGATAACCCATGGAAGAGCCCTCTGCCCACCTGATCCGCTTTCTGCAACAGGAAAATCTGCGTCTCCAGGCGGAGATCAAAGCGCTGCGCGAGGAGAAAGAAGCGTTACTTGACTACTTGAAGGCACTTGAACACTTATACCTGGCTGCCCAAGACATCTCCTCGGAAGCTGACCTGATCAAGCTGCTGGACAACACGATGTACTACGCCGTCCACCTGGCACAGGCAAAAGATGGCTCGGTGTTGCTGTTGGATCAGGCGAGCAATGAATTGGTGTTTGCCGTGGTGCACGGCGACAAGCGCGGCGAGTTGCGCGGTTATCGCTTGCCGGCCAGTACCGGCATCGCCGGCTGGGTGGCAACGCACCGCGAGCCGGTGATCGCCAACCAGGCGCGCCACGACACGCGTTTCTCACCCCATGTGGATGAAGTGTTCGGATTCGTCACCCGTTCGCTTGTCTGCGTACCGATGATCGCGCACAATCAGGTCAGCGGGGTCATCGAAGTGCTCAACAAGGAGGCTGGAGCGCCTTTCACTGAGATGGATGTCAACCTGCTCCAAATATTGGGCAGCATCGCCGCCGCGGCGCTGGAGATGCTCCGGGTGCGTTTGGAAAGCCAGGAGACGGGCTCGACATCGCCGCATTGATGCGCCCGAAGGAGCTCAACATGCGTCGCATGTCTCGTTAGTGAGGTACTTCGCCACAACGGTGCGCAGCGGAATGTCGGGAGATTTGCCCTGCAAGATCATCTTCAGCGCTTGCATATCCGTCGCCCACGCCAGGTCACCGGGCGACAGCAGGCACACGCTGCCCGGAACGTATTGGGTGAACAGCTGGTCTTCTTTGTAGTAAAAATGATCCTCACACTGGTGCACGGGATAGATGCGCATGTGGGGCGGGATCTCGTTCGGCTTGAACCAGAGCTTGATCTCGCGCTCTGCTTCCTCGGGTGTGGCCGAGGCGTGGATCAGGTTGTCCATACGCTGCCCGATCTCTTCGCCCTGTTCGTTCTTCAACGGCACCAACGTGCCCAATGAGCGAATGCAGCCCGGCTTCTGCTCGCGGGCCACGTGGGGGTTGGTCGGCCCGGCGATTTCGCGCACCTTCATCACCGCATCAGGCCCCTGATACACAATCGCGATGACGCGCCGCTTGTGCGGTTCATCCGGATAGTGGAGTAATCCCATAATGTAATCGAGCAACGCCGGGTAAAACGCCTTGCCCCGATGTTCGGCATAATGCTCTTCCGCCAGCATGCGCGTGACGTGGACGACTTTGGCGCCGGCAAAGCGCAAGCCGGTGTGAAATTCGGACAGCTGGGAGAAGACGTAGCCTGTCAATGAGTTCTTCAGCGCGTCCGGCTTGATCAACACCAGGGTCTGCTCGAATTCGTTGCTGTGCACGGGGACTCCCTCCGACGGTTGTCAGGTAAGTGTGGTCAGTTGTTCCAGGTGAGGGATATTATAGCATACCCCGGCAAGACGCCAAAAATGGGCACAAATGTTTTGGGTGGATCCTCGAGGGTGTTGAAAAAGTCCGCTGAAAAGTGTTATGCTGCCTTGGCAGCGCATTCATAGGCTTCAGTCAGCCCAGATGATCCGTCCCATCCGGTGTCATCGACCCATCTTTTGACCTCCTGGTGCCCTTTCCATCCCCCTTTTTCCTCCTCCAGGCAGACTCCGCCCTGGGTCAGGCCACCACGGGAGCACGTCCGCGAAATGGCACACCCGTCAGCCAGCGCACCAGCCGCTTGAGGTTGAGCACCAGCGCCGTCAGATATGCCTGCAAGGTGCCGCGCAGCCACTCCACATAGCGACACCGCCGCAGCCCGTGATACGCCTTGGCCTCGCCATCCTTGCGCGCAATCTAGTAGCGCTCCTTTTGCCCTGCCTGGTATTGTGGCGTTGCCGGTAACGCTTCCCACACCTCTTTGTTCCCATCGCGCTTCCCCGTGCGCTGCAACCGAATGGCCGAATGCAACCCCAAGCTCGCCAACCAATAGTGGTTCTCTGTGTCGTCATACCCCCGATCCCCCGCATAGATCTCCACCGCCAACCCCTGGGCACGGTCACGCGCCACCAGTTGGGCGAACGGCTTGTTGTCCGGCGCATTCCCCGCCGTCACCACCACACTCGTGATCATCTCCGCCTCCGCGTTTAGACTGGTGTCCATCTTGTAGCCGTAGAAATATTCCTTCCGCACCACCCGCACACCCCGCGTGTCACGCACCACCCGTTCCCCTTTCACCCCCCCCAGCGCGCACCCCCATCACGCGGCGTCTGCCCCACCGCCACGCGGTTCCTCCCTCGCCACGTTCCCATTCGCCACCACGGGCTTGCGGTCCACAACCTGGATCGTGTCCAAGCGCACCCCGCGCGCCTGTGCCTGCCGGATGATCTCCGCCAACAACGCCTGTAAACACGCCTCCTGCCCACGCGTCACAATGCGCCCCTTAAAGGCACTCAAAGTGGTGTGATCCGGCGCCTGCTCGTCCGCCGCCAAACCCACAAACCAGCGCGCCGGCAAGTTCTCCTGCACATACACCTCTACCTGCCGTTCCGACAGGTTGAACAAATAGGTCACAAGCAGCATCTTCAACACGGTCTCCGGCGGATAGGGCGGCCGCTCGAACTCCCCTTGTCCGGCATACAGTGCGAGCAATTGTGCGCCAAAGACCTCCCAATCAATGACTCTCTCCAGGTGGCGCAGAAAGTGGTCTTGGGGCACCACCCGTTCGTAGAGATACTCGCCCCAGAACGAGCCCATTCCCGTCTTCTGGAAGCACTTCTTGCCTATCGCACACCTCCGGCAGGATTTTACCCCCTCTTCTACCATATCCGTTCATCTTGCCCGAATTCTCAACGGGCTTTTTCAACACTCTCCGTGATGAGAGTGTTGAAAAATTCTTTAGTTACTCACTTTATTGACCCATTTTCCTATGAAAATCTGAGCAGTCAAGGGACTTTTTCAACGCCCTCATCAAGTACAAATTTCTGTACAACTCTCTTGTCCTCACAGTGTCTGGAGAGCATCTTGGAGCTAGTTTTAGTTTTTGTGTGGATGGAGGTGGGAACACTTGACTTGGCTGAAGCAAGGTGTATACTTTGGGTCGTCCGATGTGACAACAAGCCATAGCGCAATTGGCTTGCGTGACAGGGATCCTTAAGTAGATGCGCAATTGACCCTTGAAGGTGAAGATACATGACAGCAGATGAAGCTCTGGCGCGTTTGATAGAAGGGAATCGGCGCTTCGCAGCCAATCGGGCGATTCACCCCAATACCAGTGAGAACCGCCGCCTGGAGGTACGCGACTTACAGAGGCCTTTTGCCATTATTCTGGGCTGTGCTGACTCTCGCGTGCCCCCCGAAATCGTTTTTGACTGTGGGTTGGGTGATTTGTTTGTCGTGCGCACGGCAGGTCATGTAGTGGATAAGATTGTGCTGGCTAGTCTACAGTTTGGTGTGGTAGGGATCGGTGTCCCCTTGCTTGTGGTGTTGGGTCACACGCGATGTGGAGCCGTCAAAACTGCCGTCAACGCGGTGTGCGGAGAGGTGAGAATCGAACCGGCAATGCAGTCGCTGGTCGAGAAGGTTCGCCCTGCTGTAGAAAAGTCCCAAGGCCAGGCTGACGATTGGTTGGACAGCGCGGTGCGAATGAATGTGGAATTGACGGTTCGCCGTCTACAACGCGCAAAGCTCTTGTCGCAAGCGATCAAGCAAGGTGGACTGAGAATTGTAGGGGCGTACTACGATCTCGACACAGGGGTTGCCGAGGTGATATGCGAGGCAAAACAACCCGGATAAAATTGCTCTCCTGGCCGATGATGTTCCCAGATACAGCGGCAAGCAAACTCAATCGCCGTGAGATCAGCCAGACACCCTGATATATTTTGTGGCCGGTCTTTTCCGGCGTGGATCGCGCCGGATGTATGCGTGTGTGTCCAGTTATCCGTCGGTCGTACAAATAACGAAGACAGGGAAAGAATGGGTGAGCAGGAGCCCTGCACGCTGAGACGCTAGAGGCGGATGATGCGTTGATGCAACAACACCGCTGCGACGATGCCCGCGACGGAGAGCATCGAAAGCGAGCCGGCAGCAGCACCAATGAGCATCCAACGGCGACGCAAGGCAGCAATTCGGCTCTCTCTTTCGGCGGCCAGACGTTGGCTGGCTGCTGCCAGCAGATTTTCTTTAAGACGCGCCCGGAACTCTTCCCGGGGCGATACAGGCACCAGGGCCTCGTGCAGCCGTTCTGTCAACTGCCGCAAGCTAGCAACATCAACCCTTCCAGCATAAGGAAGGCAATCCCTCTCTCCGTCCCCTGCAAACAGCATCAAAATTAAAAGGTTTATGCGAGCGTTAACACCTCTGATCATCTCTCGCAAAGTCGTCTTCATCGTTTGTCCTCTCGTCTACCTAAAAACTGGTGTTGCCAGCTTCACCCATGCCTTGACACCTATAAACTGCCCCGGGCGCCGCCTGTTACCCTGCTTGCAGGGTGAGGGGTGGGCTCCTGATCGGGCACCTCTTCGAGCATCTCACGCAGGGAAAGCAGCGTGCGATAGTACAACGACTTGATCGCTCCCTCACTGCGTCCCATGATCTGCCCGATCTCGACGTTCGACAGCCCCTCGACGAACTTCAGGATGAGCAACTGCTGGCGATCCTCGGGCAACCGGCGCACTGCGGCAAGCAAGCGCTCCTTCTCGTCCTCACGCTCGCTCAGCTGGTGGAGCTCTTCCCCATGCTCGAGCGGCGTGTGCAATATCACTTCCTCCAACGAGACCAGCTGATGGCGCTGGCGGTCACGATGCCAGTTGACCACCAGGTTATGTGCGATGCGATACAACCAGGCGGAAAAAGGTGCCCCGCGCGGCGTATATTCCGCGATGTGATTGAGGGCGCGGTAAAACGTGCGCGCGGTCAGATCTTCCGCATCGTAGTGGTTGCCCACCCGATAATATATATAGTTGTAAATCTTCTCGACATAGCGTTCATATAAGAGACCGAACGCCTCCGGGTCGCTTCGGGCGCGCTCAATAAGCGCATATTCATCCATAGCTGTGGGCTGCTCGTCTGGCAGACCGCTCCCGCGCCTCATACAATAAAACACCCAAAGGGCTGGATCGTTACGTTATGACATGATAAGGGCGATTCGTTGGCGGGGCAAGCCACTCAGCGCAGCCTCGTGGACCTCCGTGGGGTGGTGCTCTGTCACGCCGGCATCACCACAACATCGGCACCGTCGGCGGCCTGGCTGATATAAACCGCCGGGATGCGCCGTGTGCGTGCTTGATACGCCGCCACCACTTGTGCCGCGAACTCCTGTGCCTCCTCAGCCTGCACAAGCGCCACGGCACACCCTCCAAAGCCGGCCCCGGTCATACGCGCGCCGTAGCATGTCGGTTGCGCCAGGGCACATTCCACCATCACGTCCAGCTCGAAGCTGGACACCTCAAAGTCCTCACGCAAGCTGATATGGCTGGCTTGCATCAAGGCGCCTAGCTGAGCGGCATCACCACGCTGCATCGCCTCACACGCCTCCAGTGTGCGCGCGTTCTCGGTGATGACGTGGCGGGCGCGGCGACGCGTGACCGCATCGAGACCATCCGCCTTCCTGGCAAACTCCTTCAGGGTGACATCACGCAAAGCGCGGACGCCGAAATAGCGTGCAGCCGCCTCACACTGGGCGCGTCGCTCGTTATAGGCTGAGTCGGCCAACCCGCGCCGCGTCGCCGTGTCCATAATGACCACGGCGGTGGCGGGTGGCAGGGGCACCAGCGTGCCTTCCAGCGAGCGACAGTCAATCAATAACGCGTGACCCACCTTGCCGCACGCCGAGATCATCTGATCCATAATGCCGCAGTTCACCCCTACCCATTGGTTTTCCGCGCGCTGGCACAGGAGCGCCATCTCCTTTGGTTTCCAATCCCAGCCCGACACCGCGGCAAATGCGCGCGCCACCGCCATCTCCAAGGCAGCCGACGAGGACAGCCCTGCTCCAACGGGCACATCACCGCTGAGCACACCCCGCCAGCCGCACAACGGATACCCTGCCTCCTGCAGCGCCCATGCCACGCCTTTGAGATACTCTGCCCAGCCGCCGGCCGTATGGCACAAATCGCCTAATGCAAACTCGGCCACATCATTGAAGTCGAGCGAATAAGCGCACACATGTGGCCCGGCGAGCGGGCTCAGCGCGATCCACACCGCGCGCTCGATCGCCATAGGGAGCACGAAGCCATCGTTGTAATCGGTGTGCTCACCGATCAGGTTAACCCGGCCAGGGGCGCGCACCACATACCAGGGCGGCGTCCCAAACCGTTGACGAAATGCCTCCATCACACGGGATAGCATCTCCATAGTCCCCCTCTCAGCCCGCCCTATAATGCACATCTGACAGGGCACGCAACCGTTCGGCGGCCTGTTCGGCGGTCAGGTCGCGTTGCGCTTCGGCCAGCATCTCATAGCCCACCATAAACTTTCGGACGGTCGCTGAGCGCAACAGAGGAGGATAGAAGTGCGCATGCAGTTGCCAGTGCGGACATTCTCCCATGCCGTAAGGGGCGCCATGCCACCCCATCGAATAGGGGAACGAGACCTGGAACAGGTTGTCGTAGCGGATCAGCAGGCGTTTGAGCACGTCCGCCAGGGCATCGCGTTCCGTCTCGTTCAGCATGGGCAGGTGCAGGACATGGCGCTTGGGCAACAGCAGCGTCTCAAACGGCCAGATGGCCCAGAAAGGCACTACTGCCAGCCAGTGTGCGTTCTCCACCACTATCCGCACGCCCTGTTCCTGCTCCAACGCCACGTAGTCCAGCAACAGTGGCGTGCCATGCGCAGCGAAATAGACAGCTTGCTGATGATCTTCCTTGGCCGGCTCGTTAGGCAGCGCGCTGCCCGCCCAAATCTGCCCATGGGGATGGGGATTGGAACACCCCATCATCTCGCCTTTGTTCTCGAAGACCTGCACCCAGCGATAGATGCTTCCCAGCTCGGTCACCTGGGATGCCCACACATCCACCACCGCGCGAATCTCAGCCAGGCTCATCTCGGCCAACGTCAGGTCATGGCGTGGAGAAAAGCACACCACGCGACATGTCCCGCGCTCTCCCTCGGCAACCAGCAGGGGATGGGGATCGAAGCGCTGCAGCGGAACCTCGGGCAACAGGGCTGGAAAGTCGTTGGTGAAGACGAAAGTGCCGGTATAGTCGGGGTTGCGCGCACCGCCTGCGCGCAGATTGCCCGGACACAGGTAACACCCCGGATCGTAGCGTGGGCGTTCCACCTCAGCGGTGCGTTCCACCTGGCCCATCCACGGACGTTGCGTGCGCTGGGGAGAGACGAGCACCCACTCGCCGGTAAGCGCGTTATAGCGACGATGCGGTTGCGCATAGAGCTGGGCTTCGAGCCCGCCGGTCATACACCCTCTCGCTTCTTGCGCAGGCCTCGTCTCCCCCCACTCTCAGGAGCCGTTGCAGCAGCGTTGCGCTCAGGTGATTTCCAGGATGGCCGGCCTGGGAATCGGCGCTTTCTCACCCGGCAGGGTGACTGGGATGACGGGCCAACCGGGTATCTCGGTCAGCACCTCATTGCCGTCGGGACCGACCAGAATGGTGTCCTCGGACTTTGTGCCCGTGATGGACGGGTTCCAGGCATATACCTGTCCCACCTCTACCGGAATGGTCGAGCCGGGCAGACCGATGGCTTCGCGTGCCTCGTAACCGGCAGGGCCGCCCTGGTGATGGAGTCGCCATTCGTTGGGGAAACCGACCTCGGCATAGGCGGCGCGACCGCGCTCGAACACTTCACCCAACATGCGACCGGGCCGTGTTGCCGCGATGAATACGGCATCCACATAGGCTACTGCTTCCATCTTGCGGCGCAGCTCATCCGGCAGACGCCCGAAGTGCACCAGGCGCGTGCACGAGCACACCAAGCCGTGTCGCCGTCCGCATGCCACCAGCATCGCATAGCGCTCCAGGCGCCGCGCCGTGGGCAGGGGATGGCGGAAATTGAAGATGCGCTCGTCGGTGGCGATCAGGTTGACGATGCATTGCACGCCGCGCCGTTCCATCTCGTGCGCCAGCAGCGCCGCAATCTCGTACTCGCTCTGCCCGGGTCGCACCGCGCGGATGGCCTGGTCCATCGCTTCCGCCTGCAGGCGGGCGAGGGCGCGGAAACGTTCCTGCTCCTCGGGCAGCAGGTTGGTACGCAGGCGCGCCATTTGCGCTGCCAGGTTCGTCGCCCCCGGCAGAAGCACATCGGCGCCCACCTTGAGACCGCGTGTCAGCTCGGCGATCACATCGTGCGCTTCGTGCCACGGCGTGACACGAAACTCCCATCCCTGATCGGCCAGGTGCTCTTCCTGCTCCAAGCGGGGTGCCTCGATGTTGTTGGTGACCAGATAGCGCCCCTTGGGTGTGATCACCAGGGTCGCTTCGCCCTCACTGGCAGCCGTATTAACGTATGAAGCGGCGCCGCACGTCGCCCAGGCGAAGCTGCTCACGCGCCGCAACACCAGCGCCTCTAATCCGGCCGCCGCCAGCATCTCTTGAATCAGCTGCTGCTTGCGCTCAAACTCGCCCACCTTACGCCTCCTCGGCGTTGTGGTAGTACACGTCCCAGCCCAGATACTTGCTGAATGCCTCGTTGACCGACCAGGCCACCTGCGACAGGTTAATGGCGGCATGATGCTCGAACCCTTTGTCGCAGATATAGCGCAGTAGCTTCTGGAAGTTCTTCACATGCACCACGCCCACACCGCCGAACGTGCGCAGGGGGTCTTCGGTCACTTCGCCTTCGCCCACATAGGCCAGGATGCGGCCGCTGAAGTCATCCGTCGAGACGCGGCAGAAGGTGAAGGGCTCTGCCTTGATGCGTCCCACGATTGTGCCGTAGGTGTTCTCATTGCCGACCGTGCCGCCGATGATGGCCTGGTAGTCCATCACGGGGATGTCCTCCGGTGGGATCTCCTTGCCTTCCGAAGGGCTGACGAAGATATCAATCGGCAGGTTGGAGCAGTGGAAGATCACCCCTTTATCGGGGTCATCGCCGTAGTTGTTATTCCAGTCGATGAGCGCGCTGGGCTTGCCGCTGGCCAGCACCAACGCGTACATGCCGATCACGCCGGCGATGTCGGTCTCGCACGCGGAAGGCTTGAGCGCGTTGCTCATGATGCTCATCAACGTGCAGGGCACCACCCCATAGTACTCCTCCAGCGCCGTCCAACACTGGATGGCGGTGGCGACCAGCTGTTGTTCCGTCACCCACTCGTCGAGCACCACCCCGAACTGGGCCATCTTGACGATGGCCGCATCCGGCACCCCTTTGGTCGAGACATAATTGCGAATCTGGTCAATCTTCGCCTTCAGGCGTGCGTCGCCCGGCTTGACGCGCTCCGCCCGGCCGATGATCTCCGAGAGATCCAGCGTCTCGACGGAGATGCCGGCGCGCTCCAGCAGCTTCTCACTGAAGCGCACCGTGTTGAAAGCAGCAGGGCGAGCCCCCACCACACCCACGCGAATATTGCGCAATCCGCGCACGACACGACATACGCTCACAAAACGGCGCAGATCGGTGCGGAAGCTCTCGCTCTCCGGGTCAACCGTGTGCAATCGGGTCAAGCTGTACTTAATGCCGTATTGGCGCAGGTTGTTACACACCGACATTTTGCCGCAGAACGAGTCGCGCCGATCGGCGACGGTCATCTTGTCCGCATCGTCCGGGAAGGCGTGCACCAATACAGGCACATCCAGGCCAGACCAACGCAAGGCGTTTGCCACAGCACGCTCGTCGCCGAAGTTGGGCAGGGTCACCAACACGCCATCAATGCGGTCGCGATGCTGCTTGAACAGATCGGCGCACTTGCGTGCATCGCTCAAGCTCTCCACACTGCCAAAGGGGGTATCCTCGGGGGTCAGGGCGACCGCCTCGATCCCCTCCTCGGCGAAGACCTTGAGGATGGTGCGCCGTCCGCTCTCGCATAAATGGTTGGGGAAAAAGCCCCGATTTCCGACGATGACGCCAAGCACTGGTTTGTTGTTCATCTTCTAAACTCCTTCTGTACTCCTTTGTGCGTATGCTTCATAGAAATAATCTATTGAACTGAGCCCTCGCGAAAAAGCATATGAGCACGGGACATTTCTAAATGAGATGGGCCGTACTATTTCCTTGAGCGCGATGAGAAACCATCCCATGCTCGCCCGCATTGTATATCATTCGGCCAAACTACGCACATGGAACAAGGTGTAACGTTGCCGTATTCAGAAGAGAAGCAGACCGGTGTGCCGGAATGTTTAGGGGAACAGGAAGTGTTTCGCTACAAAGGTGCCAGCGGGGATTATGGCTTATGTTCTGGGCAATGGCTTGCGCAACTCTGCCCTCTCTTATCCCATAAACAAGATAATGAGGAGAGACCAACCTCTCCTCATCATCTGTCCTCTTTAGAACCCGCCTTACAAGCTGAAACTCTTTGACACTATCTGATGCTCGATTCAGATGGATCTACCCGCCGCAATGCGCAGCACCCCTTAGGGATCAGGTGCCCTGCGGCATCAGACCCCAGGCTGGGATCACACCGAGGTCGGTTTCGTTGCCCTCCATTACCGGCACCACCGGACAGATGTCTAGCGCACCTCAAATTCCAGCGTACGATCCAGCTTGTCATTCAGGTACAGCTCGACTTTGTATTTCCCGACCGGCCAGGGTTGGTCACTGCTCAAGCTGAAGGTAAACACATTCTGGTTTCCGGCAGTTATCTCAGCCTGGTCAATCAGCACAATTGGGTTGCTCCCCCGCAACCTCCACCGCCGTCCAGGTCGCCTTCAATTTCGTATCCTCCGGCGCATTGGCCAGCTGACGATGCAATAAAACGTCCCCTGGTCTTGAGCGAAGCTGGTAGTCTCTTGCGTCCCGGCGCTGTCTGCTGTCAGTCTCGCGCCCGCGATCCTGGCCGTGCTGAAGCTGAAGTTGCATGCCCAAACGGCCAACATCATCACTCCCAAGACGATCAAAATCTGTAACCTGGATCTCTCCATTCCTGTCTCCCGTTGTCTTTGTTGAAAAGTTGGAAACCGACTCTCTGCGCCATCCAGGATCGCGGATAGAAGCATTGAGCATATGAGGTATTCTGGGTCATTATCCAGGGAATGTCAAATTTACGGACGTTCTATCGCGGGGAATGTTGAAAGAATCTCTGGGAGTCCCTCGAGAAGAAGACCCTGTGAACTGGACGGCATTGAAGACCGATCTCTGACACTACCCCATCAGGAGGGAACTCGAAAAAACTCACGAAAAGTGCTCTCTCACCAAAGATTGATAGCGCATTCAGGACCTTCCGTCAGCCTGGATGGTCATCGCATTCGAGGTCATCCGCGCGTTCTCAGCTCTCCTTTCACCTCCTTTTGTCGCATCCTGGCAGACCTCACCCTATGTACGTTGACGCACCCCCTTTTCACACTATAATAACCCCAAGATTACTATGGCCATTTGAGTGGTTTGCGAAGGTCGCCAGGCACCATTTTGAGTCGCTGAGGGTCACCTGTCACTGGTAGGGGAGATTAGTGAGATGCCGGCAAAAAGGGCTATCGCAAGATATCTCATTTGTCTGACGATGGTGTTTCTACCGGCAGCGCCGGTTGTCGCAGGACCACCCGATCAAACGGAACAGGTATATATCGTCCAGGCTGGTGATACTCTTTCTGACATAGCGTGGCGCTTTGGTGTCACCGTCGAAGACCTTATCAACGCCAACCAGATCCAGGATCCAGACCTGATCCAGGTGGGACAGAAGATCCGTATACCCACACCGGAAGTGGGCGAGGAGACCACACCGACTCCCCCCAGCGATGTCGCAGGCGCTCAGGCGGCACAAACGACACCGACGCACCAGCCACAAGTATATATCGTCCAGCCAGGTGATACGTTATATGGCATTGCCATGCGCCTCGGGGTCACTGTCGAGGAGCTCGTTGAAGCGAATCGTCTCAGCGATCCCAACTATCTGCGGGTAGGACAGGAGCTGCGTATTCCCGGCCTCGAGCTGCCAACGCTCTATCCCCACCCGTTTCACGAGATTCAGATCGGGCCCCTGCCAATTGCGCAAGGACAAACACTTCTGGTGCGTGTGGCACTGCGGGAACCAGCCGCGTTGTCCGGAGAATTCGACGGTCGTTCGCTCAACTTCTTCACCACCGGCCAGGGAGGCTGGACCCTGGTCGGCATTCACGCGTTACAATCCATCGGGATCTATTCACTGATTGTGCGTGCGCGACCGCGTAGTGGCGAAGAAGTGACGCTAACACTTCCCGTACGCGTCCGCTCCGGAGGATATGCCACCGAGAACATCCTCTTGCCCGCCGACCGCCGTGCGCTGCTCGATCCGAAGCTGGTCGCGGCAGAAGAAGCGCGTATGAAAGCAGTCTGGGCCCAGCTGAGTCCCTATCCTCTCTGGGAAGGGCCCTTCAGGATGCCGTTACAAGAAGAGCGGATCACCTCGCCTTTCGGCACGCGCCGTTCCTATAACGGCGGGCCGGTCAGCGGATTCCATACAGGCGTCGACTTAGGGGGTGAAGAAGGCACTCCGGTATATGCACCGGCACGCGGTCGCATCGCGTTGTCTGAGGCACTCACTGTGCGCGGCAATGTCGTGGTGATTGATCACGGGTTCGGTGTCTTCAGCGGTTTTTTTCACCTCTCGCAATCGCTGGTGTCGTATGGTCAGATGGTGGAGGCGGGTGATCTGATCGGTTATCTCGGCAACACAGGTCTGTCAAGTGGAGCACACTTGCACTGGGAGGTGCGCGTCTTTGGGATCGCGGTAGATCCTTTGCAATGGACTGAAGTGGCCTTCCCAACAGGGGTTTTTTGACATGCTATGACGCCCTTTGGAAAATGCAGCACAAGCAAGAACGCAAAAGGGCGAAACCTCTCTCCATCTTTCGTGTTTTTCTGTTCCTTTTGTGGCTTTCGTATTCCAAACGTTTGTTATCGAGGGCGTTGAAAAAGTCCGCTGAAAAGTGTAATGCCGCCTTGGCAGTGCGTTCACAGGTTTCATTCAGCCCAGGTGATCCGCCTCATCCGGTGTCATCGGCCCATCTTTTGACCTCCTTGCGCCCTTTTCATCTTGCCCCGCCTGGTATTGTGGCGTCGCCTGTAACGCCATCCACACCTCCTTGTTCCTATCGCGTTTCTCCGTACGCGTGCGTTTCAATCGAATGGCCGAATGCAATCCCAAGCTCTCCAACAAATAGTGGTTCTCGGTGTCATCATACCCCCGATCCGCCGCATACGTCTCCACCGCCAACCCCTGGGCACGATCACGCGCCACCAGTTCAGCAAACTGCTCATTGTCCGGCGCATTCCCCGCCGTCACCACCACACGCGTGATCATCTCCGCCGCCGCGTTCAAACTGGCTTGTACCTTGTAGCCGTAGAAATACTCCTCCCGCACTACCCGCGCACCCTGCGCGTCACGCACCACCCGTTTCCCTTTCACCCCCCAGCGCGCACCCCCATCGCGCGGCGGCTGCCCCGCCGCCACGCGCGCTTCTTCCTTCACCACGTTCACATTCGCCACCACGGGCGTGCTGTCCACAACCTGGATCGTGCCAAAATGCACCCCGCGTGCCTGTGCCTGCCGGATGACCTCCGCCAACAATCCCTGCAGACATTCTTCCTGCCCACGCGCCCTAATCCGCGCCTTGAAGGCGCTCAAAGTGGTGTGATCCGGCACCCGCTCGTTCGCCGCCAGATGCAGAAAACACCGCGCCGCTAAACTGTCGCTCACCCACTCCTCCACCTGCCGTTCCGACAGATTGTACAAATAGGCCAAAAGTACCTGCGAACGGTGCTCAGCCGATACCACAACCGACTGAGCATTCCTTTTGGGCGCTTTGGCGAAATGGGACACTTAGTGGTATCCTGCGCGCGATGTTCCAGCTGAGCAAGTTTGCGACAACTGGCTTTGCGATATGGTTCGTAGTGCGTGCACTCAGGTTGATCACATGGTCGGCGTGCGCGCTGATAGCAGCATGGTCGATCACAAGTTGTGCTGCTCAGCCAGTGTCCTTGGTCGGGACGTCGTCTATGCCCTCGGTGACCTCGCCATCCAGCGGGCCGAGCTTGGCCACACCAATGCCTCCATCTACCTCGAGGATGCGCACCGGGAGTCCATCACCTTCACTAACACCTGTATCGACAAGAACCCCTACTCCCCATATCGCTGAAGCCAATGTCGCCCTGGAGGTGTGGGAGTGTTTGTCACCGGAACCATCTCGAGTGCTGCGCCAGGAAGCCGTCACGTTTCAGGAGCGGCTGCCTGAAACAACTTTTATCGTGCGACACTGCGAGGATGCTTCGACGTGGCCAGAGCAAATCACATCGGGAGCGGTGGAAGGATGGCATGTCCTCTTGGGCGATGCAGCCTTGCTGGCCGCTTTGCACCGACAGAGGCTGCTGCAACCTGTTGACGATCTGCTGACGCGACACGAACTGACTGCATTGGTGACACCGGCGCGCATAGCGGCCACGCGGGATGATCATCTATGGGGGCTGGCGGATACGTTGGGGTTTCATCTGCTCCTTTACTACCGACGTGATCGGATGGCTGTGCCTCCTTCTGACGTATCTGCGTTGACCGCTTTAGCGCGTTCACACTCCGCTCCACCGGAGCGCTGGGGGCTGGTGGTGAACAGCTATGACCCGTTGTGGGTGATTCCTTGGTTGGGTACGTGCGGAGAGTGGCTGACGGACGCGCGTGGCCGGCTCACCCTCGACACGCCGGCGATGGTGCGGGCGTTGACCCTGTACCGCGACTGGCATCATCCACGCCGGGGTATTGCCCCCCTGGCAACCCATCATACGGCGCGCCAGATGTTCCTGGAAGATCAGGCCACCATGCTCCTGGATGGGGATTGGGCATTGGCAGAATTGGCGCAGGTGCCGGCGCTGGACTGGGCTGTAACCACGCTTCCCATGGTGGATGTGTCGGGATGTGCTGCGACGCCGCTGGTGGCAGGACGCTTTTGGATGGTACGCCGCGACCTACCCCTTGCCGTGCAGCATGCAGCAGCGGACTGGCTGCGCTCCGTGTTCGCGCCAGAACGCCAAATGCGCTGGGCACTGCGCTTTAACGCGTTGCCGACACATCGTGACGCATTGCGCGATATCCGCCTCCTCGAACACCCACACCTGCGGGTCAGTGCGCAACAGATGCAGACGGGGCGTGCCCTGCCGCTGGGTGTGGATGCCAATCAGGTGCTCGAGGCAATGCGCGTCCCCTTGCGTGCCCTGTTGAACGGGGCTATGACCCCGGCCGAGGCAGCTCGAGCGACGCAGCAGAATGCGATGCATATGAGCAATGCTGCCGATGCGCCACAACCTTGACGGGGCGAGATCTGCGCGGTGAAGAGAGTCTCGTTCCTGCTAAAACGAAACAACTTCATCCCATTTATGGGGGCGCTTGGGATTTTTGTGATTGCACTGGTGCCCCGCGTGTGGCAGCTGGACGCCTTCGCCACGGCTGACGAAGCCAAATGGGTGTATCGCTCCGCTCAGTTCCTGCTCGCCTTATGGCAAGGTGACCTGCTGGGCACGGCTGTCAACCTGACCCCTGCGGTCACCACTACGTGGATCGGCGCAATGGGGCTGAGCGCTTTCTATGCTATGGACAAGGCAGGGGATTCGGCGACGTTCACCGAATGGCTGGCTTCGCTGCCTGAATTTCGCGCTGAGCTGGATGTGTTGGTGGCAGTGCGCTGGCCTATGGTTCTCTTGGGCAGCAGCGCTGTGGTCGGGCTGTACGGGCTCGCCCGCCGTTTGGTGGATGCCCGTGCCGCTCTCCTTTTCGGAGTGCTCCTTGCGCTTGACCCGCAGTTGATCGCCCTGTCGCGGGTGTTGGGCCATGACGCGCCGGCAGGGCTGGCCACCGGTATGGCCCTGCTGGCCTATCTGGTAGCATGGCGGCAAGGGACACGACAGAAGTGGTTGGCCTGGCTGGCGATCTCCGGTGTTCTGGGCGGGCTGGCGATGCTGAGCAAAGCGCCCACGTTCTTTCTGGTGCCTTTCTTGGGTATAGCAAGCTTCGCGTTGGCACCCACTTTGGACGATGAAGGTGCGGGTCAGACATCCGCGCGGCGCCACGATCGTTGGCAGCGTGTCCGATGCCGGCTGCGCGACGGTCTCGTGGGATGTTTGTTGTGGTGTGGCATCGCGGGAGTGGTCTTCATTGCCCTGTGGCCAGCGGCATGGCAACAGCCGGTTGCGATGCCCTATGCCGTGGTACGGAATGCCTTCCTCTCCGCCACGCGTACAAATCCGCTCGCCGTCGAGGAAGGAGAGCTCGTGCCTCAATGGGGGCTGCTTTACTATCCGATCCATGCCCTCTTCAAGCTCTCCCCGGTGACGCTGCTCGGGCTGGTGATGTGGTGCACGGTGACGGGCGTCGCTGTGTTCCGCCGGGTGCGCTCTTCGTGCTTCGGCCATTGGCTTCGCTATGAGGGGGTGTTATGTGCCTTTGCCGTCCTTTTCATGCTTTTTATGACGCTGGGAGGCAAACGCAGTCATCGCTATCTTTTGCCCATCTGGCCTGCGCTGTACCTGCTGGCCGCGCTGGGTCTCTTTCACCTGGGACGTATCCTGGCGACGATGCACTATGCACGAACCGCTCGATGGCTTGTGGTCGGCTTGCTGGCCGTCCTGCTCCTCCTGCCTGTCGGCGTCACTGCTCCGTACTATCTCTCTTACCACAATCCCCTGGTGGGAGGGGCCTGGGTGGCACCGCACGTGATCAAGATCGGTTGGGGGGAAGGGCTGGATGTGGTGGGGCATTGGCTGCAGACACAGCCGGACAGTTACGCACTCCGGGTTGGATGTACATATCCCTCGGCATTGGCGCCTTTCTTTCGCGGGCGTATCAGTGAGGTGACCGCCGGCCAGCTGGATTATGTGGTGCTGTATATCAAGCAAGTACAGGAAGGAACGCCATCTCTCATGTGGCTGCGTTATTACGAGGCGCAGGCGCCTCTCTATCGTGTGCAGCTGGCCGGTATCCCCTATGCCGCCGTGTACGCCGGACCGGCGCTGCAGCCAGCTATGGCGAGCGATCCGGCCTTCGACAGCGGTATCCTGCCCCAACCGCTTTTCTTCCGATTGGGGCGTCCGTATGCGCCTGTGGGCGAGACGGTGGATGTGGAGGTGGTCTGGTTAGCGGATGAACACCTGCCGAAAGCGCCGACGCGCCTGACCGTGCAACCGGTGGATGACCTGGTAGCACGTCCTGAGGAGCGTCACGGTGAGGTGTTCGCGACAGCACAGGCTGAGTTGAGACGGCGCGCGGACGACCTGGTGGTCAGCACCTATACGTTGGCACTGCCCGAACATCTGCCGCGTGGCAACTATGGGCTGCTGGTGGACGGTCGCCCACTGGGAATGATAGACGCACGCCAGTTCTATGTGCCTCACCTGGATATCCCGATGGATGTTTTATTTGGCGAGCAGATTCGGCTGTTAGGAGTGCAATCCGCCCCCACTGTGGATGCGAATGCCAGCCTGCGACTGGTGTGGCAGGCAGCACCACGGGCCTGGGCCGACTACACAATTTTCTTGCAACTGTGGGACGCGGCCGGGGAACGCATTGCTGGAGTGGATGCACCGCCGCCGGTGCCGATGAGTTTGTGGGCACGCGGCGAAGTGATCACAATGGCATATGGGCCACAGGAGCCGCTGGCACTGCCTATCCCGCAGATGCTACCTCCAGGCCGATATCGTCTCATCGTGGGGCTTTATCATCCGCACACCCATGAGCGGCTGATGGCGCGCGACAGTGCCGGAACGCCGTTGGGCGACTATGCGGAATTACCTGTGCAGGTGGTCGAGACGCGCGATCCACAGAGGACGCGCTAGCGCTCGAGAGAGAAGTTCTCGGTGCTAAAGCGCTCGTTGCGCGCGAGCTGAGGGGGCTTAGGGGGCTCTTCCTTCATGATCATCTGACCACGGAAGTATCCCTCTTCATCGAGCAAGAAGGATCCCACCTCGACATCTCCCCACACGCGCCCTGTGCTCAGGATTTCCAGCCGGCCACTGGCGTAGATCCTCCCGCTCACCGCGCCGCTGACGGAGACGTTACGGGCCACCAGATCGGCGGCGACCATGGCGCTTTCACTGACGATGATGTTGCCCACGGTTTCGATGCGGCCGCCTTCACACACGCCATCAATCCGCACGCTGCCGTCGCATTTCAGGTAGCCGTTGAAGGTGGTATTAGGCCCGATGATGGTTTCGATTTTCTCGATGGGGGGTCTCTTATTACCGCCGAACACACCCCTGCTCCTCTAATAAGATTGACGGAACGCACTATATTCCAAGCGCTACAGTTTGTCAATTTGCCTCCCACGCAGTCTCTAAAATGCACCCGAAAGTTGACATCCTTTGTGTTTCTCCTTATACTTTGATCGTTGCAGACGGTCCGCCGGTCGTGCACGTCCTGTACGATCAATTATGCGGCGTGGAGGGATGGCAGAGTGGACGATTGCGGCGGTCTTGAAAACCGCTGAGGCCGTAAGGTCTCCGGGGGTTCGAATCCCTCTCCCTCCGCTTCCGCAGCAAAGGCAGACTGTATCTTTTTGGGGAGGTGCCAGAGTGGACGATTGGGGCCGCCTGCTAAGTGGTTGTGGGGTGAATAACTCCACCGAGGGTTCGAATCCCTCCCTCCCCGCCAAAGCCGGGCCATTGTCATCGGGATGATGGCCCGGCTCTCTGTTTCACCATTTCTCCCATGTATGACCGGCGAAAATGCCCTGGTGAGTGGTTCTTGCGATGATGGTATTATATCTTCTTCAATGACACGATCCGGATGCACCTCCAACTCTCGAGTTGCCATTTTTCATAGCGGCAGGTGGACAAGCCATACCGCTGTGCTGATCCTTTACCTGGTTCTCGCCATACTGCTTACATGGCCGACCGTGACGTACCTGGATACCCATCTGCCTGGCGACGGTGGGGATGATCCGGCGATTGCCTGGAACTTGTGGTGGGTCAAATATGCATTGCTGGTCCTGAAAACCTCACCGCTTTATAGCGACTATCTGTTTTACCCTATCGGCATCAACCTGGCTTTCTACACTCTCACCGTGCTCAATGCGCTGACGGCGCTCCCGCTGACGCTCAACCTGGGAGTCGTGGCGGCTAGCAATTTGCATATGTGGTTCACAATGACCATCGGGGCCTACGGCACCTTTCTGCTGGTCCGCCAGCTGTATCCTGTCATAACACCCCCTCCCGAGGGAGAGGGTGCGCAGCAATCTTCGAACCATGCCTGGGGTCCGGCCATCTTCGCTGGCCTCTGTTATGCTTTTTGCAGCAGCCAACTGTTTTATCTGGCGTTGGGCCAATTCAACATTGCCAGCAGCCACTGGGTGCCTTATGTCGTATTGTGCGTTTACCGCTCGCGCCATGCTCCACACTCCATTCGCTGGCCACTGTTAACTGCTCTCTTTCTCGCGATGCAGCTTTGGGCCGAGATGACATATGCCTCATTCAGCATCGTATTCATTGTCCTGTACGTTGCCTATGAGGCCATGATATCTTTGGCCCGAACCGTGCACCAAAGGCATCAACGCAGATTTGTAAGCGGAAAGAAGGTTGACGTTTGGCCTGTTATCGGGAACGTGGCGGCAGCCGGCATCCTCCTCCTGGCCGGCGCCGTGCCGTTGCTGGCCGCGATGCTGCCGGATCTGCTGGAGGAGGGAGACTTTTGGGTGCAGGGCAGTGGCTTCGCTGAGGTTTTCTCGGCCGACCTTCTGGGATTCTTGGTGCCGACAATCCATCACCCTTTCTTGGGAGGACTGATTCCTCATACTGGCATCGATGCTTTTGACAAAGGGCAACATATCTACGTGGGGATCACCCTGCTTGTACTGGCAACGGTGGGTGTCTTGTGGGGGAAGAAGCAACGCGGCAATTTGTTCTGGGTCGTGGCAGCACTTTTCTTTGCCTGGCTGACGCTCGGCCCACTTGTCCACGTCAACGGCGTCTCCACCGGGATCAGTGGTCCGTTTGCCATCTTGCAGACGCTCCCATTTTTCAAAGGCAACCGTTATCCCAGCCGTTACAGCGTGTTCTTGATGTTGTCGCTGGCTGTGATGGCCGCATGGGGCATCGCAGTCATCACACAGCGGCTGTCTCAGCGCCGTATAGCCGGCGTAGGGATCCGCAACGTGCTCAGCGTGATCGCAGCGGGTGTGTTTCTGGCCGAGCATATGTCGCTGCCATTACCTCAATCGGATATGCGAGTGCCTGGAATCTACGCTTCGTTGCCAAATGCCCCGGCCGGGAGCTTGCTCGACATCCCTTTTGCATGGCGCAATGGTTTTCGCATCACAGGGCCCATTGATCCCAGCTTTATGTTCGGCCAATTTTATCAGACAAACCATCAGCAGCGACTGCTCCAAGGCAACACCAGCCGCAACCCCGCTTTCAAATTTCAGTATTTCACCGAAGCACCCATTTTGAACTCGTTACTGGCACTGGAGACGGGACACATGTTGCCACCAGAACGTTGGGAGGCAGATCGTCTTCTGGCGGGCGATGTGCTGCGTTTTTTCGATATTCACCACATTGTGGTACGCCAAGCCCATAGCCGAGGAAGCAATCCTTCGGTCACCCCCGAGGCCACCATACCTTACATCGAAACCGTTTTGCCTGTTGAGCGCATTAAGATAATGGAAGGGATGCGTCTCTATCGTGTCAATTTGCCACCGCTGCCACGTGTGGTCGAGGTGAGTCCATCGGTTCCGCTGGTGCGCCTATACCTGGGTGAGGGTTGGGGCCCCTTAGCCGATCACCAGATCGGTAGTGAGCAGCTGCTATGGGCCCAACGCACTCGGGCACGCCTCTTGCTCCCACTGGAAGGTGGCCCGGGGCGTTTAACCATGCGCCTTTACGTGCCCGGTGAAGGACAACGTATCGCTATTCAATTGGGGAGTCAATGGCGTTCGGAGTGGTTTGCCCTTGCGCCGGGATGGAATGAACGAACTGTGTCATTGCCCGAGGAATATATGCGAACCGGGCTCAATGAAATATGGCTGCACTTCGAAAGGCTGTACCCTGTGAATCGCTTCACGACGTTAACACAGCCGGCCTCTTCGACCCTGTATCGCCTGTGGCACGCTGAGTACGGCGAGATCCCAATTGTAGTGCAAAGTGCCGGGGAGGAGGTGGGTGACTTTGCGCACATCTATATCGGCGGTCGCGATGTCGCTTTGAATGAACGCGGTTATAATATAGCTGTGTTGGAACGGACAGGTGCCCTACGCGTTGC
>Ga0308395_1000310_pt1 | contig 41333 bp, 40 predicted proteins | sample Hotspr20SampleP4_FD_202097 | JGI IMG/M metagenome (GOLD analysis project Ga0308395, IMG submission 202097) | Hot spring phototrophic mat microbial communities from Mushroom Spring, Yellowstone National Park, Wyoming, United States - 20050930_P4 ... | reverse complement strand
ATGAAGACCGACAACTGGACTGGATCTGCCACTTGGCAAAGCAAGGTGTTAAGCCAGCGGTCATCAAGCAAGCGCTTTCCCCGGCCTTCTCACTCTCCAATTGTTAAAAGTGCAAAACTACTGTCTTGCAAGAGATGGAATTGATCCTGCCGGAGTTTCAACCAACCGATTTGAGCCAGATCATTCTGGAAGTTATCGAGACTTACCGTCCGATGGCTCAGCAACAGGGGATTGAATTGCAGGTCAACCTGCCGGCGGACGCCGTGCAGGTTCTTGGAGATGCAAAAAGTTTGGGGCGGGCGCTGGCAGCCGTGGTGGATAATGCCATCAAGTTCAGCCCAGACGGGGGTAAGGTTGGAATCAGTCTGTTACCCCATGAAAATTGGGCGGAAATTCAGGTGGAGGACTGCGGCGTTGGCATTCCATCCGAAGCGCTGCCTTTTATTTTCGATCGTTTTTACCATCTGGATGAAGTCAATGGCCATCTGTTTCGCGGTGCGGGGCTGGGGTTATCCATTGCCCGGCAGGTGATCAAACAGCACGGCGGCGAGATTGCCGTACAGAGCGCTTTGGGGCGGGGAAGCACCTTCCGGCTGCGGCTGAAGCGCGGTTAAACCGATCGGCGGCTTTTGATTTTCGGCCCCTGAGGGGTATCCATCACCTCGTATCCGGCGGCTATAATCTGATTGCGCAGTACGTCGGCATCCTGCCAGCGTTTTTCGGCGCGGGCCTGCTGACGCAGCTCAACCAGCCGTAAAATCTCGTCCGGGATTAGTTCTTCAGGCGGCTGCCAGCTGGCCAGATTCAACCCCAGCACGCGGTCAAATTCCAGCACAGTGGCTTTCTTGACCCCATTGGGGAGGTTGGAGCGCACCAGTTCCCAGGTCAGCGCCATGGCGCGCGGCATGTTCAGGTCATCGTTGATGACTTCGAGGAATTTTTGCAGGTAAGCCGGGTCGGCTTGGGTCGGTTCGCCCCACTCGTAAAAGGCGTTGCGCAATCGGTCAAGCGCTTTGGCGGCCCCGTCCAGCCCTTCCCAGGTAAAGTTCAATTTCTGGCGGTAAATGGCATTCAGGCAGAACATGCGGTAGGCGAGCGGGTCATAGCCTTCTTCGATGAGTGTTTCTACCCGCAGGAATTTACCGCTGGACTTGGACATTTTTACGCCTTCATCCAGCTGCAGAAAATAACCGTGCAGCCAGAAGTTGGCCAAACGAGTGCCGTAGCAGGCCTCAGTTTGGGCAATTTCGTTGGTGTGATGGACGGTGATATGATCTTCCCCTCCGCAGTGGATATCGAAAAAGGGTCCAAGATACTTGGCAGACATGGCGGAGCATTCAATGTGCCAGCCGGGAAAGCCAATTCCCCATGGGCTGTCCCATTCCATCTGCCGCTTTTGATCCTTGGGGCTGAATTTCCAAAGGGCAAAGTCGGTGGGATGCCGTTTTTCACCCATCTCGATGCGCGCGCCGGCCTGCAGTCCCTCAATATCCAGCCTGCCCAAATAGCCGTAGGAGGGCAGTTTGCTGGTGTCAAAGTAAATCCCATCCGAAGTGCGATAAGTGAAGCCCATCTCCTCGATGCAGCGAATGAAGTCAATCTGTTCCTGAATATGGTCGGTTGCCCGGCACCAGATGGTCGGTTCGAGGATATTCAGGCGTTTCAAGTCTTTGCGGAATTCCTCGGTGTAGTATTCGGCGATTTCCCAGGCGGTTTTACCGGCCCGGCGTGCCCCGGCTTCCATTTTATCTTCACCGGTATCGGCATCCGAAGTAAGATGACCAACATCGGTAATGTTCATCACATGCTTGACCTGATAGCCGTTAAACATCAAAACCCGCCGGAGAATATCTTCAAAGATGTAGGTGCGCAGGTTGCCGATATGGGCATAGTCATACACCGTTGGGCCGCAGGTGTACATACCGACTTCTGGCGGGTTAAGGGGTTGAAATTCGCGCAGACTGCGAGTGTAGGTATCGAACAAGACCAGAGGTGTCATGGAAGTTCTTTCCTCTTGATAATGGGATTTTCTTTTCTATATTTTACTCGATGGTCAGCAAAATAATCCCCCCAATCGTCAGTGACATTCCCAGAATGGTTTTGAGGGTAAGGGCTTCCCCGCCAAAGATTAACCCCATCAATGCGCCAAACAGCGGCGAGGTGAAAGCAATCGGCATGACCCGGCTGAGCGGCGCGCCTTTGATAGCGGTATAGAAACATAACATACCCGCAGCGCCGGCAACAATGCCGCCGCCAACGATCATATAAATAAGCGCCTTGCTGCCTGCCAGCGGAACCGTTTTCCACTGCGGGTAGGAGGCTACAGCCAGTAAAACGAAGGCCACCAGCGTCCGAAGGGTGATGCCCATGGTGGGAGAAAGGTTGCCCAGATGTAAACCCTTCTTTTCAAAATAACCGCCTACTCCCCAGCAAATTGCTGCTAAAAGTGCAAAAATCTGCGGTTTCATCAGGCAATTCCTCCACTTGGATACAAGGTAAAGTAATCTTCAAAATGGGTCTGCCAGCCGAGCGGGAAAAATTCGCCGGTGGCAATGTTTTGTTGATATGCGCCGATGTACTTGCCGGCGCGGATTTGGTGTAATGCTTCGACCAGTCGGTCAACATCATCCTTCACATTGTACATGCCAAAAGAAATCCGCACCATGCCGGGGGCGTTGCGCCGGTCGCCGCTGATCATCTGGCTGCGGATTTGATCTGCCTCCTCCTCGCTAAATCCCAGCAAATGGAGCAGGTAGGGATGGGCACAGAAACATCCATTGCGTACGCCAATGCCGTATTCGTAACCCAAAATGGCCGCAACCAGAAAATGTGACATGCCCTCCAAATTGATTGGAATGACCCCCAGCCGTTGATCGGCGAACTCCGGGCGTGGATCGCCGTAAATATGAATGCCGGATAGAGATTGTAATTTTCGCAGCGCGTAGGCGGTCAAATCCGCTTCATGGGCAGCAACGCTATCCATGCCAATTTGTGCCAGCTGGGCGGCGGCAGCCGCCATAGCCACAGCGCCAATCGTGTTGGGGCTGCCGGCTTCTTCACGTTCTGGGGGTGCCGACCAGACCACCTGTTGTTTGGTGACAATTTCAACCTGACCGCCACCGCGCAGGTCGGGGTCGCCCTGCTCAAAAATATCACGCCGGCCAATCAGAGCGCCGCTGCCAAAGGGTGCATACATTTTATGTGCCGAAAGGGCGATGTAATCGAGATGGGCAGGATCATCCAGCGGAAGCAGGTTCACCTTGCGGTGAGGGGCAAGCTGGGCGCAATCCACCATGATTTGAGCGCCGGCATGATGGGCTTTTTCTGCCAGGCGGTGGATCGGGTTAATATAGCCGGTTACATTGCTGGCGCCGCTAATGGCTACCAGGGCAATTCTGCCGCGATACTTTTCAAGCAGTTCGTCGTAATGGGTTTCATCCAGTCGTCCATCCGGCAACAGGCGGACGTGCACCACATTTGCAACCGCCCGCCATGGTAAATCATTGGAGTGGTGTTCCATCTGGCTGATCAGGACGATGTTGCGCTGTTCGGAAAACGGAAAGCGCCGGGCAAGTTTGTTGATGGCTTCGGTGGTGTTCTTACCGAAGATGCACAGATGAGTCTGGCTATCTGCTCCGACAAAATTAAGTAAAAGAGTGCGGGCGGATTCGTAGGCGTGGGTGGAAAGCTGACTCTTAAAACCGGTGCCGCGGTGGACGCTGGCGTAGTAAGTCAGGAACTGGTTGACGGTCTCCTGTACATGGCGAAGGGCGGGGGTGGAAGCAGCGTTATCCAGATTCACATAAGGGAGGGTTGCGCCGCTCAGGGTCGGCACAGGTGTGTCCATCCCGCAAAAAAGGGTGCGAAAATCAGAAGGATTTGTTTTCATGGCCTCCTCGTGGGATTGTAAGGTTAACAGTTTTGTCAAACCACTTGCAAAATGGTGAGAAAACCGCTATACTAGTGGTAGATTTTGGTAGAAAGTGGGTTAAGGTGGTAGGAAGCGCCGGAAGCACCGGCGTTCCGCTGTTAAAAGGAGAATTGGAACAAATGTTCTTAGGCCAGTTTGAGCACTCCATAGATGAGAAAGGTCGGATGGTGATACCCAGCCGCTACCGCGACTTGCTTGAACTGGGTGGGGCATATGTGACGCTCGGCTTTGATCAAAATTTGATGGTCTTGACAGCTTCCTCCTTTAAAGAGATTGCAGAAAATACCCGCAAAGTCAGTCTTACTGATGAAGATGCCCGTGACCTCAAGCGCTGGATCTTTGCCAACGCCGTTTGGGTAGAGGTGGACCGCATCGGGCGTGTCCTCATTCCGCAGCACCTGCGCGATAAAGCCCGCTTGAATACGGCCGTCGTCGTTGTGGGAGCGGGTGATTATTTTGAGATCTGGGCAGCCGAACTGTGGAACCAGCGCGTGAAACAGATTGAAGACTCTGAGCAGGCAGCAAAACGGTTTTCATCGTTTGATATCCGCCTGTGACCGGTGGCAAAGGGATGGCCAAAGCAGAGGCAGTTCCTCACCACCAACCTGTACTTTACCATGAAATTATACACGCTTTAAGGCCGCAAAGCCCGGGGAGATACGTTGACGCGACCGTTGGCGCCGGGGGGCATGCCTGGGGGATACTGGAAGCAAGCGCGCCGGATGGGCAGCTTTTAGCGCTGGATAGAGACCCACAGGCGCTGGCAATCGCGAGCCAGCGCCTGTCTGTATATCATCCGCGTGTGATTCTCGTCCATGCTTCCTACACTCGACTGCGGGAGGAACTGAGCCGGCTTGGATGGACACAGGTCAACGGCATTGTGTTTGATCTGGGGGTTTCCTCCATGCAACTGGATCAGGCAGAACGTGGATTTTCCTTCCTCGCCGACGGGCTGTTGGATATGCGTTTCGATCCCACCACCGGTATAAGCGCTTCTGATCTGGTCAATACCCTTTCGGAAGAGGAATTGACCGAATTGATCTGGCGTTATGGGGAAGAGCGTCATGCCCGGCGAATTGCCCGTGAAATTTGCCGTTCGCGTCCGCTGCACACCACTGTAGAACTGGCGCAAATTGTGGAGCGGGCAGTCGGCGGGCAGCGCGAACGCATCCATCCGGCGACCCGTACTTTCCAGGCTTTGCGGATTGCGGTCAACAATGAGCTGCGTGCGCTGGAAGAAGCGCTCCCGGCGGCAGCCGAGTCGTTGGCGAGCGGCGGCAGGCTGGCGGTGATTTCCTTTCACTCTTTGGAAGACCGGATTGTCAAACAGTTCTTCCGCCGTGAAAGCAAAGACTGTATTTGCCCGCCGGAGCAGCCGGTATGTACCTGCAATCACCGTGCAACCCTGCGGGAAATCACCCGCAAACCGATTCTTCCCTCTTCCGAGGAAATTGAGACGAACCCAAGAGCCCGAAGCGCAAAACTACGCGTAGCAGAAAAAATCTGAACTGGCATGACAATTGCAATCCATACCCCAAAAGAAAGAATAAATCCTTGAACGGAGCAACTTCCAAGATGAATCAGCGAATCATTCAAGCCTATCGCCAAGCCCCATGGCGCGTTCAGCTCCAGTGGATTGGTTTGTTTTTGCTGATACTGGTGGTAGGGATGCTGATTGCAGGTGTGTATTTGTATGTCAGCGGACGGGCTGCCGAAACTGGAGCGCGTATCAAAAGCCTTGAGATGGAACGGGAGGGGCTGGCGATTCGGATTGCAGATATGCGCACCCAGCTGGCTCTCTTGAACTCCTCGCAGGTGATGCTGGAACGGGCAGAAAAACTGGGCTTTCGCCCGGCGCAGCGGGAGGATCTGGTCTATCTTCCGGTTGAAGGGATAAGCGTCCGTGAGGTAGTGTTTTTGGCTCCGCCGCCTGCTGCCATTCAACGTGAAAACAAACTGCTGCGACCGGCTTATACCCAATCGCTGTGGGATTTGCTGTATCAAAGCGCTTATCAATTCATGAATACGAGAGGGGGGCAGCGTCCATGAATGGCGGTATCGGGCGGATGCGATTAATTGGAGCAGTGTTTGTACTGCTGAGTGCGGCGATTGTTTATCAGATGGTTCGCATTCAAAACAGCGAACATTCCCGCCAACTGGTGGAAATGTTTGCTAAAACATATAACCAGCAGGTACGCGTCATCATTCCGGAACGCGGTAATATTTATGACCGCTGGGGTAATTTACTGGCAGGTAATAAGGAAGTATACGAGGTGGGCATTGCTCCACAGCAGGTGATCAACCCCGAAACGGTTGCCAGAGATCTGGCAGCGGTGTTAGAAGTGGATTATTACGATACCCTTCGTAAGGCTGAATCCTACCGGAAGGAGGGCAACGAGCGTTACGAAGTCATCAAGGATTTTGTTCCGGCCGAAAAAATTCGCATGCTGGAAGAAAAGGTCAATGCTTACGAGCAGGCGGAAAAACCAAAGAAAGGGCCTGCCCCCTCGCTGGTTGGTGTATTCTGGCGTCCGCACCTTATTCGCAGTTATCCCGAAAATGAACTGGCTGCCAACGTGCTGGGTTTTTATAATTACCTGGACCGCTGGACCGGCAGGGGTATGCTGGGGCTGGAAGAGCAGTATAATAACCTGCTTGCAGGGAACAAACAGCAGGTCATCCTGCCGATGAATCCCACCGAAATCCAGGAAATTCCTGAAATTCCGCCGGGTGCAAGTTTGATTACATCGCTGGATCGGGATATTCAGGCAGCCATGGAACGGATTATTGACCAGGCCGTTGAAGCCAATGGCGCAGAGTCAGGCACATTAGTGGTGATGGATCCAAAAACGGGTGAAATTCTGGCGATGGCAACCACGCCGCACTTCAACCCCAACGAATACTGGCGGTATGGTGAGGTCTTCCCATTGGGCAGCTACTTTAACCGGGCGATCAGCCAATTGTACGAGCCCGGCTCGGTATTCAAAGTGTTGACCATGGCTGCCGCCATAGATGCCGGAGCGGTTCAGCCCGAAACACCCTTCGTGGATGTTGGTGCGATTGAAGTGGGCGGTATCTGGATTTACAACTGGGACCGCGGTGCGTGGGGTCCTCAGGACATGGTTGGTTGCATGCAACATTCTTTGAATGTGTGTCTGGCCTGGGTAGCTCAGGAATTAGGCCCTACCCGGTTTTATAAGTACTTGCAGGACTTTGGAATCGGGCGTTATACCGGCATTGATCTGGCTGGCGAGCAGGTTTATCCGCTAAGTTTGCCCGGTGATACCAACTGGTATCCGGTCAATCTGGGCACCAACTCCTTTGGACAGGGTGTGGCTGTTACCCCCATTCAGATGATTACGGCAATTGCTGCCATGGCAAACGATGGCAAAATGATGGCGCCGCATGTCGTCAAAGCCTACATTCAGGATGGCGTTCAGTATGCGGTCAATCCACGGGTGATTCGTCAGGTGGTTAAACCCGATACTGCCCGGACGATTACCGATATGCTGGCTGCTTCGCTGGAGAACGAGGCTTCTAATGCTCTGGTGGAAGGTTACCGGATTGCCGGAAAAACCGGAACGGCGGAAATCCCCGGACCGGGTGGTTATACCAGTATGACCAATGCCTCTTTTGTCGGGTGGGGGCCTGTAGATGATCCCAAGTTTATTGTATATGTCTGGCTGGAAAAACCGACCAGTTCGCCATGGGGTTCGGTGGTAGCAGCCCCGGTATTCAGTCAGGCGGTTGAGGAACTGGTGGTGTTGATGAAAATACCACCCGATGAGATCAGGCAACAACTGGCAAGTCCATGAGGTGAATCGTAGATGTTAACGCTGGCGGATGTTTTCGAAGCCCTGAGTGGTGTAAGACCCCAAGCTGCCTCGCTGGTCATCAGTGAGGCTGCAATCGATTCTCGCCAGCTGATACCGGGCTCAATGTTTGTGGCGCTGAAGGGTGAACGCAGCGATGGTCATGACTATGTGGGCGCAGCGTTTGAACGGGGTGCGCACCTTGTGTTGATTCAGAGAGAGGTGGTGGTTGACCGGCCGGTAGTGGATTTACGCACCCTGGATTTCAGCGAGGGTTGGGAGTTGCCCGACCCGCCGTTTTGTATTCGGGTTGAAGACACCCTGCAAAGCCTGCAAAAGCTGGCGGCTTACTGGCGGCGCAAGCATGACCTGCGCGTGATTGGCATCACCGGTTCGGTGGGTAAAACGACCACCAAAGAACTGATTACCGAGGTTTTAGCCCAGCGTTACCGCGTTTTGAAAACACAGGGAAATTTGAATAACGAAATCGGACTGCCGCTTACTTTGCTGCGATTGACGGCAGCCCATCAGGCGGCTGTTTTGGAAATGGGTTTTTATGTGCCCGGGGAAATTGCCTTTTTGTGTGAAATTGCCCAACCACAGGTGGGGGTGATTACCAGTATTGGCACCGTCCACGCTGAACGGGCCGGATCTCAGGAGATGATTGCCAGAGGCAAATCGGAGCTGGTGCAGGCATTACCGCCGGCGCCTGGCGGTGTGGCAGTTTTGAACTGGGATGACCCGTGGGTGCGTTGGATGGCAGACAAAACCCGTGCGCAGCTGTTTACCTATGGTTTGGATGCTCAAACTGATCTGTGGGCCGACCAGATTGAAGGACTGGGGTTGAAGGGGATTCGCTTCCGCCTGCATTTTCGGAATGAAATGATTCATTTGCGGGTTTCCATTATTGGACGGCACTCGGTGCATACCATCCTCCGGGCGGTGGCAGTTGGTCTGATTTCGGGGGTCAGCTGGCAGGAAATACTCTATGCCTTGCAGCACAGTCAATCTCAATTGAGGATGGTGACGGTCAATTTGAGTAACGGAGCAATGATTCTGGACGATTCCTACAACGCCGCGCCCGAATCAACCCTGGCGGCTTTGAATTTATTATCCGAGATGAATGGCAGAAAAATTGCTGTGCTGGGGGATATGCTGGAGCTGGGGATTTACGAGCAGCAAGGCCATGAAAAGGTAGGGGTTCGGGCGGCAGAAGTAGCCGATACGCTCATTACTGTTGGAAAACTGGGGCGAATCATTGCCGAATCGGCTCACCAAGCCGGTCTGCCTTCCTCGAAAATCCACATCACCGATGGGGTGGAACAGGCAACCGACTTGCTGCGCGGTATATTGCGCGAGGGAGATGTGGCTTTGGTCAAGGGTTCGCACGGCTTGCGGATGGATCGCATTGCAGCAGCTCTGGAGGTCGAATCATGAGAGAAACATCCCTTGCGCTGGCGCTTAGCGGTTTGAGTTTTATGCTGGCCATCATCTGGGGTTCGCCGTTGCTGCGGGTGCTGCGCCATTTTCGAATTGGGAAAATCATCCGTGTTGAGGAACCGGATCGCCACTTCACCAAAATGGGCACGCCGACGATGGGCGGGGTGATGATTTTGCTACCGGTCATGTTATTGACCATCCTGTTGAATGCCGCCTCGTTGATTGGGGTAACGGTGCTTGGCCGGTCGGTTTTGCTGCCGCTTCTGGTACTGTTCTGCTATGCCGTACTGGGTGCGCTGGATGACTGGGAAGGTATCCGTGGCCCGCGGCGTGGTTTGGGAATGCGGGCGCGCACCAAGTTTATCGTTCAGTTAATTCTAGCCTTGGGAATTGCCTTTGGGTTGAAATATGTTCTGGAAGTGCCGGAGATGTTCTGGCCTGGCTTTGAAGAACCGATTTCATTAGGCGTCTTTTACATCCCGATTGCAGCTTTCATCATTGTTGGAATGTCAAATGCCGTCAATTTTACCGATGGGCTGGACGGCCTGGCCGGCCTGATTTCCGCAACAGCCTTTGCAGCCTACGGCGGAATTGCCCTGCTGCAGGATCAGGTCTTTCTGGCGCGCTTTTGTTTTACGCTGGTGGGTGCCATCTTCGGCTTTTTATGGTTCAACGTCCATCCGGCTGAATTGTTCATGGGAGATACCGGTTCGCTTTCCATTGGGGCTACGCTGGCAGTGGTGGCATTGATGACCGGTCAGTGGTTGTTACTGCCGATAATCGCCATCATCCCGGTCAGCGAGGCGTTGAGTGTGGTCATTCAAATCCTGTATTTCAAAGCCACAAAGGGTAAACGCTTTTTTAGAATGGCCCCATTGCATTATCACTTTGAACTGGGCGGCTGGAGTGAAACGCAGGTTGTGCAGCGTTTCTGGCTGGTGAGTCTTTTGTTTGCCATGTTGGGTGTGGCGCTGGCGGTGGTGTGAGCATGAAGAACTGGCAGAATTTACGCGCGTTGGTAATTGGGGCAGCCCGGCAGGGACTGGCGCTCAGCCGTTACCTGGCCAGGCGCGGCGCACGCGTGATTTTGAACGATCAACGCAGTGATGACCAGTTACAGGCTGAAAAAGATGCTATGCAGGGATTTGAAATCGAATGGCGTACGGGAGGGCATCCGCTGGAATTGCTGGACGGTGTGGATGTGGTTTTTGTTTCGGGCGGCGTTCCGCTGGAACTGCCGTTGCTGGTAGAGGCAGTGCGGCGCGGCATTCCGCTTTCCAATGATTCGCAATTATTCCTGGAACAGGTAATTTGCCCGGTAATCGGAATCACCGGCTCAGCCGGCAAGACTACCACTACCGCGCTGGTCGGGCGGATGGCGCAGGCGGATGTTCAACCGCCCAACAAAGCCTGGGTGGGCGGCAATATCGGGAACCCGCTGATCGAATTTCTGGAAGAAATTAAGCCGGATGACCGGGTGGTGTTGGAACTTTCCAGTTTCCAATTGGAATTGATGAGTGTTTCTCCACATGTGGCGGCTGTATTAAACATAACCCCCAATCACCTTGACCGGCATAAGACCATGGAATCTTATGTGGCTGCGAAAGCTCACATCATTGATTTTCAAAAAAGCGGGGACATTGCCATTCTAAATCGTGAGGACAATCGCTCATGGGGATTGCGTGATCGGGTTAAAGGGAGATTGATTACCTTTGGAGTTGAGCGTCCATCACAAAAATTAGATGGTACTTTTTTGGAAGAGGGTCAAATTTACTGGCAGTGCAATGGTGATTTGGTAATTCTGCTCACTGCCAGCGAGATTCTGCTACGCGGTGAGCATAACCTCTTGAATGTGCTGGCAGCCTGTGCAATTGCGATGGCAGCCGGTTTTTCGCCAGATTCCATTCGCGAGGGAGTACGTGGTTTTCGGGGTGTGGCTCACCGCCTTGAGCATGTTCGCACCTGGCGGGGAGTGGAATGGTATAACGACTCGATTGCCACCGCGCCGGAACGTGTTCGGGCTGCCCTGCGTGCCTTCAATGAACCCATTGTCCTGCTGCTGGGTGGACGGGACAAACACCTGCCGTGGGACGAACTGGCTGCCGATATCCGCCGGCGGGTAGATCATGTGGTGGTGTTTGGGGAAGCCGCCGAGAAAATTCAGCAGGCGATTGGAACACCGTCCTTCGGTGAACGGCCTTTTACCATTACCCGCTGTGATCGGTTGGAAGAAGCAATTCAGGCGGCGGCCGATGTGGCAGAGGCCGGCGATGTGGTGCTGCTCTCTCCGGGCTGCACCAGTTTTGATGCATTCAAAGACTTTGAGGAAAGAGGGGAGGTATACCGTTTATGGGTGAACAGACTGCCGTGAATTCCAGAATCGCTTCACCACTGGGTGAAAGCTCCGTTCGTCCGATCCGGCTGGGGATTGATGTGCCATTGGTGCTCGCCGTGATGTTTCTGCTGGGTTTTGGCATTTTGATGGTCTATTCGGCTTCGTGGCAGCCTTCCATGCTGGCCGAAAAACCGGTCACCTACTTTTTCCTCAACCAGTTGCGCTGGGTGTTCGTCGGGATAGGGGCTGCGCTGTTCTTTATGTACGTGGATTACCGCCGCTGGAAAAAGTGGCTGGTACCAATGGTTTTGGTGATGATCGTTTTGCTGGTGTGGGTGGCTTTCTTTGGGGAAGTGCGTTTTAACTCTCGCCGCACCCTGTTCAATGGTTCGGTGCAGCCCTCGGAACTGGCCAAACTAGTCATTATCATTTACCTTGCCTTCTGGCTGCAATCCAAACAGGAGGTGCTGAACAATATCCATTTTGGACTTATTCCGATGATCACGATTCTAGGGTTAACCGCCGGGTTCATCATGTTGCAGCCTGACCTGAGTGCAACCCTGACTATTCTGGTGCTGGGTGGTTTGATGTTTTTCCTGGCGGGGGTGGACTGGAGGCAAATCATCTTGATTCTGATTTTGGTAGGGGGAATCGGGGCATTCTTTTTGCTTGTTTCGGATACCGGCCGGGTTCGATTTGAACAGTATCTGGTGGCGTTGCAGGACCCGGTCAATGCCCACGATCACATCAAGCGGTCAATTGAATCGATTGTACGCGGTGGTTTTTTCGGTGTCGGAATTGGTAAAGGATCATCAAAATTTGCTCTGCCGGTATCGCACACCGATTCGATTTTTGCCGTGATTGCAGAAGAAACCGGTCTGCTGGGTGCGGGCGTGGTGGTGTTGACCTATATGGTGCTGATGTGGCGGGGCATGAGCATTGCCCGCAAGGCTTTGGATATGCAGGGACGCCTGCTGGCTGCCGGTTTGACTTTTTGGATTACACTGGAGGCCATTTTGAATATGGGAGTCATGGTCAGTGTATTCCCCTTTGCCGGTAATGCTTTACCGTTGATCAGCGCCGGCGGATCGAACCTGACCATGACCATGGCGGCAGTTGGTCTTATTCTCTCGGTTGGCAGGGTAGCCAATCACAAAAAAAACGAAGAAGAAGGGAGAGCATTTAGTGCGGTTGTTAATTTGCGCCGGGGGAACGGGCGGCGGGGTGTATCCCGCGCTTACCGTTCTTCACACACTCGGAGATGATGCCAACCCCGTTTTGTGGGTCGGAGGGGAGGACGGCATGGAGAAGGATCTGGTGACTCGCCAGCAAATCCCCTTCCGTGGCATTCCTGCGGCCGGCGTACATGGTGTAGGGCTGCGGGCTTTGCCGGGCAACCTGCTGCGACTGGCAAAAGGTACGCTTGCCTCTCGCAAGATTTTGCGCGAATTTCAACCGGATGTTCTGTTCTTCACCGGGGGATATGTGGCTGTCCCAATGGCATTGATGGGAATTCCACGAAACAGTCTGCTGTATGTACCGGATATTGAACCGGGGTTGGCTTTGAAAACCCTGGCGCGCTTTGCCGACTGCATTGCAGTCACGGCGGAAGAATCCCGCTCGTTTTTCCCCGCCTCGAAACGCATCGTGGTCACCGGTTACCCGCTCCGACCGGAAATTTTGAAATGGAATCGCTCCCGCGGCAGGGAGTGGTTTGGCATTGCAGAAGATGAAAAGGTTTTGCTTGTGTTCGGAGGCAGCAAGGGGGCGCACAGTATCAATCAGGCAGTGTGGTCAGTGCTGGAAGGTCTCCTTACGAACCTGCATGTCATTCATGTTACCGGGCAGGCTGACTGGCCCTTGGTGGATGCCTGCCGGAATCAATTGCCGGGGGAATGGCTTTCTCGCTATCACGTATTCCCCTACTTACATGAGGAGATGGGTGCTGCCCTGGCAGCAGCAGACCTGGCAGTGTGCCGTGCCGGAGCTTCGACTCTGGGTGAATTGCCTCATTTCGGCTTGCCGGCAATTTTGGTGCCCTATCCCTATGCCTGGCGTTATCAGAAGGTTAATGCAGATTATCTTGCCTCACGCGGGGCAGCAGTCGTAGTGGAAAATGATCGCCTGGCCGATGAGCTGTTACCGACCGTTTCTCAACTGATGGGTGATGAAAATCAAATGAAGGCGATGCGCAAGGCGATGCTTGACCTCGCTCAACCGCACGCGGCGGAAAAAATTGCGGACTTGCTGCGGGAACTGGCACAATCTCCCGCGCAGAAAGGCAGGTTGACCACATGGTGAGCCTTAATGTCGTCTTCTGGCTGCTGGTCATTTTGTTTGCCCTGGTAGGCGGAGTGCGTGGCTGGGCGCGCGAGCTTCTGGTGACCTTTGCGGTGGTGCTGGCGATGTTCATTGTCACCGTATTGGAGCGTTTTGTGCCGTTCATCCGAATCTTGCGGGAAAATGCCCCGGACACCCTTTTCTGGATGCGGGCAATTGTGCTGCTTTCGCTGGTTTTCTTTGGTTATCAAACTCCCAATCTACCCCGTATTGCTCAGACCGGTAAGTTTGCACGCGAACGATTGCAGGATATTCTTTTGGGTTTCTTCCTGGGCGCTGTCAACGGTTTTATGGTGTGGGGAACATTGTGGTGGTTCCTCCACAATGCCAATTATCCATTTCCAATTATTACTGCTCCCGATCCGAACACGGTCATGGGACAGGAAGCCTTGCGCTTAATCAATCTTTTGCCGCCCGAGTGGCTGATGGCAGAAACCGGTACGCCGATTATCTACTTTGCAGTAGCCATTGCATTTGTCTTTGTTCTGGTGGTGTTTATCTGATGAAACATGTGCATCTTGTTGGGATTGGTGGTAGCGGCCTTTCGGCAATAGCCCTCTTCTTGAAAGAGAAGGGCTATCGGGTGACGGGGTCTGACCGGGTACTTTCTCCCTTGGCGGCGCAACTTGTCAGCGAAGGTATTACGGTCTATGCCGGGCATGATGCTGCCAATGTGCGCGGTGCAGATGTGGTGATTCGTTCTTCGGCAGTGCCAGTCGAGAATCCGGAAGTTCAAGCAGCGCTGGCTGCGGGAATACCGGTGCTCAAGCGGCAGGAATTTTTAGAGCAACTGAGTGGGGAGCAAAAGGTGCTTGCAATAGCCGGGACGCATGGCAAGACAACCACCACCGCCATGCTGGCATGGGTTTTAACCCGTTTGAATCATGATCCATCCTACCTGATTGGCGGGGTTTCAAAAAATCTCAAGCGCAATGCCCATGCTGGAAGCGGTAACTGGTTTGTGATCGAAGCGGATGAATATGACAATATGTTCCTTGGCTTGAAGCCGGACATGATCATCCTGACTACGGTGGAACATGATCACCCGGATTGTTTCCCCACCTTGGAAAGTTATTTGAGTGCCTTTGCTCAATTTATCGGGCGGTTGAAACCCGGTGGTGTGGTGATTGCCAACGCTGACAACCCAGCCGCTGCCGATTTGGCGGAGAAATTTCGTCAACGCGGTGGATCAGGCATAACCTATGCCCTTCAGGCATCAGCCGAAGTGCGCGCCAGCCTGACGGGTGTCAACCAGAGCGGTGGGTTTGACTTTGAGGTCACGCTTGCGGCGGAAAACCTGCCGCCTGCCACTGTGCGGGTCGGTTTGCAGGTGCCGGGCAGCCATAATGTGATGAATGCCACTGCAGTAGTGGCGGCCTGCCACTGGCTGGGAATCTCCCTGTACGAGGCAGCCCAGGCCTTGGCAGAATTCAGCGGTACGGGCAGAAGATTTGATGTGTTGGGAGAAGCATATGGTGTCATTGTGGTGGATGATTACGCTCATCACCCGACTGAAGTGAATGCTACCCTTTCGGCTGCAAAAATGCGTTATCCACAGCGGCGCATTTGGGCAGTATGGCAGCCGCACACCTATTCCAGAACATTGACATTGATGGATGGCTTCACCCGTGCATTTCAAATGGCGGATGAGGTGGTGGTAACCGAAGTGTATGCCGCGCGGGAAAGAGATGAGGGTTTTTCTGCCGCGCAAGTGGTAGCCCGTATGGCTCATCCATCCGTCAGATTTATTCCGACCTTGAATGAAGCGGTGGATTTCCTGTTGAAAAATTTGAAAAAAGGGGATGTCTTGCTGGTGCTTTCGGCTGGAGATGCCGACCAGATCAGCGCACGAGTTTTTTCGGGTTTGAAAGAAAAGGAGGTGGCAGATGTCTGATTCCAAGAAACGAACCTATACCTCATCGGTTTCGGTTGTTCCTGCTTTGCGGTTGGAAAGCGCGGAATTTCAAACGCGGAAAGAGCCGCGCCCCCAGCGCGAGTGTTTGACTTCCCGCCCGCCGGCATTGGACAGCAATCGGGAAGATTTACTCAACCGCCTGATCGAGGCAATCAAGGCGCTTTAGGAGATTAGCAGGTGAACTCACCCGTAACCCCTCTTCCGCTCAAAGAGTTGCGTGAGCAATTTGGCCAACGGCTGCAAGAAAATGTGCGGCTGGCGAACTACACTGCTGCACGTGTAGGCGGGCCGGCGGATGCGTTGCTGGTGGTCAACAGTGCGGATGAGTTGGAAAAATGCGTAAAAACGTTGTGGGAGATGAAGATTCCCTTCCTGCTTTTGGGCGGAGGCGCCAACGTGCTGGTCAGTGACCGTGGCTTTCATGGGGTAGTTTTGCTCAACCGGGCACATACGATTAAGATCCATGCCCAAAATGATCCCCCCACTGTTTGGGCTGAATCGGGCGCTAACCTTGGCATGATTGCACGGCAGGCGGCACTGCGTGGTTTGAGCGGATTGGAGTGGGCGAATAGCGTGCCAGGTACGCTGGGAGGGGCAATTTACGGCAACGCCGGGGCTTTTGACGGCGATATGCAGAAAAATTTACTGATGGCAGAAATCTTGCACCCGCAAGAAGGTAAGCAAACCTGGTCAGTTGAAAAGTTCGGTCATGAATATCGCAGCAGTGTATTGAAGCGAAGCGGGACCAAAGCGGTAATTCTCTCTGCCACCCTAAAACTGGAAAAAAGCACTCCAGAGGCCGTTAAGGAAAAAATGGACGAATTTTCCAATCGCAGGAAACAGACCCAACCACCGGGCGCCAGCCTGGGTTCCATGTTCAAGAACCCGCCGGGTGATTACGCCGGGCGACTGATTGAAGCGGCCGGTTTGAAAGGGATGCGGATTGGTGGTGTGCAGGTCAGTCCGGTGCATGCCAATTTCTTTGTCAACAGCGAAGCGGCTACGGCCAGCGATTACCGACACTTAATCGAGATTGTTCGCAATACTGTTGAGGAAAAATTTGGTGTTCGGTTGGAACTGGAAGTGGAACTGGTTGGGGATTGGTCTGATGGTGAAACCACTTTAAAAGGTGAGCAATGACAGATAAGATTACAGTTGGAGTTTTCTTCGGTGGGCGTTCCGGTGAGCATGAGGTTTCCTTGCTCTCGGCTCGATCTATTCTTGCCAATCTCGATCCTGCAAAATACCACCTGATAGAAGTCGGTATTACCAAAGAGGGACAGTGGCTGAGTGGTCAGGATGTTTTAGAAGCCTTCCAAACCGGTAGAACTGCGCACTTAACTCCGGTGGCAATGTTACCCCATGCGGGGGATGCCACGCTGTATTTCCTGAAGGATGGGCGGGTTGAACCGTTTACCCGGCTGGATGTGATTTTCCCCGTTTTACACGGTACTTTTGGGGAGGACGGAACGCTGCAGGGCTTATTTGAACTCATCGGTGTTGCTTATGTGGGAGCTGGGGTGCTGGCTTCGGCAGTTGGCATGGACAAAGCCTTGTTTAAAACCGTTCTGCGCGCCTGCAATTTGCCGATTTTGGATTATCTGGTGTTCACCCGCCGGATGGTGGAGGAGGATGCAGAAAAGGTAATCCAGGCCATTGAATCGAGCCTCCAATACCCCGTTTTCATTAAACCGGCAAATTTGGGCTCCTCGGTGGGGATAACCAAATGCCGAAACCGCTCGGATCTGGTGGAGGGTTTATACGAAGCAGCCCGCTATGACCGACGCATTATCGTCGAGCAGGGCCTGGAAAAGCCGCGTGAGATTGAAGTAAGTGTATTGGGAAATGAGCAACCGGAAGCTTCGATACCCGGCGAGGTCGTTCCTGGCGAGGATTTTTATACCTATTCGGCAAAATATCTTTCCGATAATTCTCGTCTGCTGATCCCTGCCCCGCTGCCGGAGGAGGTCAAACAAGAAATTCAGCGGATTGCGCTGGAAACCTACCGCGCCATTGATGGTGCCGGCATGGCAAGAGTGGATTTTCTGGTAGATCGTCAAACCCATCAAATTTATATTAGCGAAGTGAATACCATTCCGGGTTTTACTCAAATCAGTATGTACCCCAAACTTTGGGAAGCGAGCGGACTGCCCTATGCGCAGTTAATAGACCGTCTGATAGAGCTGGCCTTTGAACGCAAAGCAGACCGCGACCGAACCGAGTTTCATTATCGGAGGGAAGGATGAGCGTGAATTCAACTTCCGCAATTAATCGAGCCGAGCAATTGCGCCAACGGCGGGCGCAAAAAACAACCAATCGGGCTTCCGCAGCGCGGAAATCTGTGCCGGTCAAATCAGCAAGCGGGGCTAAAGCTGGCCCATCCGTACTGTTGAAGGGATATCACGCCAGCACCAGCGTTCCACTGCGGAAAATTCCGCCCATAAGGGTTAAAAGGCAGTATTACTATCCGCTGGGGGCCAGCGGTGCGGAAATTCGCCTGCCGGCTATCCCGTTGCTGAACCCGGGAATGCGTCTGGTATCCGCAATTTTACTGGTGTTGTGTGCAATGGCCTTGTACACACTTGGTTTCAGTGATCAGTTTGAGGTTCAAAGTTTTCAGGTGGTGGGTTTGCAGCGGCTATCCTATGCCGATGTGGAGGCGGTTTTGCGATTGGAGGGTTCACAAATCATTGAATTCGATCCGGGGCAGGCGCGAGAGGCGTTGATTGCCGCTTTTCCAGAACTGGCTTCCATTGATATCCAGGTGGGCTTACCGGCTGAGGTTATCATACAGGTGGTTGAACGCCAGCCGGTGATGATGTGGGACAAGGGTGATCAGGTTTATTGGGTTGATAGTGAAGGGGTCATTCTCCCGCCCCGTGGAGAAGCGCAAGGCCTGATGAGAATTGAATCCAATATTACCCCCCCATTAGCCCCCAGCAATAAAGAATCTCAAAAAGGCATGGAGGTAAAACCCTCAAGCGACTCACCAACAGCGTTGTGGGGACAAAATATGGATGCGCTGGTATTGAAAGCGATAAATGATCTCGTTTTTCGCTTGTCCCCTGAATCCAACCTGGTCTATAATTCTATTTATGGACTAGGGTGGCAGGATCCTCGCGGTTGGGAAGTCTATATCGGCAAAAATCTGGAGAATTTTGAACAAAAACTGACAGTCTATGAATCCATTGTTGAATACTTTGAAAAAACGGGAATCCATCCTCAAGAACTGGTCAGTGTTGAGTTCATTAATGCTCCCTTCTACAAGTAACGGAGAATGCCATGGATGAACCAATCGTAGTCGGAATTGATATCGGAACAACCAAAGTTTGTACGCTGGTGGCACGCGTGGAAGGCGAGCGAACCATGCGCATTCTTGGGGTGGGCATCGAGCCGTCGCAAGGAATTCGAAAGGGTAATATTGTTGACCTTGCGGCAGCTTCGACTTCAATTGCGCGTTCAATTGAGAAAGCTCAACGCACTTCAGGGTTTGAAATCACCTCGGCGCTGGTCAGTCTGGCGGGATCGCATGTGGCTTCGGTCAACAGCCGGGGCGTGGTTGGAATTTCCGGCGGAGTGATTGATGAACTGGATGTTGCCAGAGCGCTGGAGGCTGCCCAGGCGGTTGCAATTCCTCACAACCGACAGATCATCCATGTCATTCAACGCAGTTTTATTGTGGATGGTCAGGATGGCATTCGCACGCCGATTGGAATGCACGGCTACCGCATGGAGGTTGAGGCGCACATCATCACTGCGGCTGAATCAACCGTGGAAAATCTTCGCCAGTGCGTTCAGGCTGCCGGTGTACAGGTAACCCAGTTTGTCCTCAACCCGCTGGCTTCGGCAGAGGTTGTGCTTTCTGAAACCGAACGCCAAATGGGGGCTGTGGTGTGTGATATTGGCGGTGGCACAACCGATCTGGCTATTTACATTGACGGGGATGTGTGGCACACGATGGTGCTGGCCGTCGGCGGTAATCACATCACCTCCGATATTGCGCATGGTTTGCGTCTGTCCATTGATCAGGCTGAAGAAGTCAAAAAACGCTATGGACATGCGGTTGAATCCGAGATTGCCGAAAATGACGTGATCAGCGTGCGATCCTTTGGTCAGGAAGCGCCGGTGCAGGTCAACCGTCGAGATCTGGCGCATATCATTGAAGCGCGTGTTGAGGAAATTTTCATGCTCGTACTGCAGGAGATCAAACGTTCCGGTTATGACGGATTGCTGCCGGCGGGCATGGTTTTGACCGGCGGGGCAAGTTTGCTGCCCGGCATGAAAACCCTGGCCAGTTCAGTGCTCGGTTTACCGGTTCGGGTAGCCAAGCCGGAAAACCTGCTGGGTTTAACCGATCAACTGAACTCGCCGGCCTATTCGACCAGCGTAGGGTTGCTGCACTGGGCATTGCTGCTCAGCGAAGCCGAGCCGTTGCAACCGCGCCGGTCATTTCTCCCGAGAGGGATTAACTTGGATGGAGACAGGATCAAGAATTTCTTGAAACGCCTGTTGCCCTAACTTTTTCTGGAGGTCACGTACCTAAACATTCAAACCCAATCAAGACAGGTTAATCGGAGGAACAAAAAATGGATCTTTACAGCAATCAAGCCGAATCTTTTGCTCGCATCAAAGTAATTGGTGTGGGCGGCGGAGGCTGCAACGCAGTCAACCGCATGATCGAAGAGGGGTTGAGCGGCATCGAGTTCATTACGGTCAACACCGATGCACAGGCTTTGCTTCTTTCCAAAGCTCCTACACGGGTGCGGATTGGTGATAAATCCACCCGTGGTTTGGGGGCGGGAGGAAACCCCGAAGTGGGCCGTAAAGCGGCTGAGGAATCCGCCGAAGATCTGTACGAGGTGCTCAAAGGCTCGGACATGGTGTTTGTGACGGCCGGGCTTGGCGGAGGAACGGGCACCGGTGCCGCACCCATTGTGGCGCAAATTGCCAAAGAAGTTGGAGCGTTGACCATTGGTGTGGTCACCCGTCCCTTCACCTTTGAAGGCATGCGCCGCCAGCAGGCTGCCGAGGCCGGCATCTCAAAACTCAAGGAACATGCCGATACGCTGATCGTCATCCCCAATGATCGCTTGCTGCAAATTGTGGACAAACGGGTAACCCTGCAGGAAGCCTTCCGCACCGCGGATGATGTTCTGCGGCAGGGCATTCAGGGTATCTCCGAACTGATCACCGTGCCCGGATTGATCAACCTTGACTTTGCGGATGTGCGGGCGATCATGTCCGAAGGCGGCGCAGCACTGATGGCGGTTGGACATGCCAGTGGTGAAGACCGCGCCCGCATTGCGGCGGAAATGGCAATTTCCAGCCAGCTGCTGGATATTACGATTGACGGCGCGCGTGGAATCTTGTTCAATGTGACCGGCGGCAACAGCCTGACGCTGTTCGAGGTCAATCAGGCTGCGGCAATCATCAAGGAAACCGCTCACCCGGATGTTAACCTGATCTTCGGTGCGGTGGTGGATCCGAACATGGGTGATGAAATTCGCATCACTGTGATTGCAACCGGATTTGACCGGCCCAGCGTTCGTTCCCCTTTAGTGGAACCGCGCCCCGCCCCGAAGAAGGAAGAAACCGCTTCCTTCCCGGCGAGCAGCCCCGCACCTAAGGCTGAGCGGCAAGCGCCTCCCACCTCGCCGACCGAATTCCAGCCGCATGTGATCAACACCAACGATCTGGACATTCCGGCATTCTTGCGTAACCGCAACACGCAACGCTAAACCGTTCACCTGGATGATCGGAGAGCCGATGCTCTTCGCGGGTTTCGACCGAGAAACAAACAGGGCCAATTGAGGTGCCTGTAGTTCAGAATGTCTTTTTTCGGAAACCATCGGCTTAGCAGAAGCCATCCTCCCTTCTGCCTGACGAACATGGTGTCTTAGCGGTGTGTTTCAACCTGTCTTGAGGAACCCCCCTGAAAAAACTTCAGCGGGGGTTTCCGTTTTACTTTATAAAAGAAAAATCGGGAAAAACGAAATGAACTGGTTAATGAATCGTTAACATAAAAACTTCTAAAAATTTTTTCAGACACAATGACTTCCCTTATATGGGAGAAAACGTGAAAACGATGCTGCAAACGCCAGATATGGGTTGTCAAAAAAAGTAATGCTCCTCCAATTGTGGGTAGAAAGGCAGTGTCTGGAATTTGCTGAACGGAATTTCTACAAAGATAATTTTAAGATTAGAAAAGTCCTTTTTCTATTGCATCCTGCTGTCAGATGTGCTAAAATAATCCCGTACATATACTATACAAATATTATATTACCCCCATATATGGGGGTGCATTTTCCGGAAAAGGGATTGTCAGCAAGATAAGGCTCGATCAGGTAAGGGGGATGGGTGTGAGAGTCTATTCTCAAAGGTTATAACAGGATGGAGGAGTCCATTGCGTTGCCCATATTGTCATTATGAACAATCGAGGGTTCTGGATACTACTCACGACCAACGAGGTGGTATCCGCCGCCGCAGAGAGTGTGAAAAATGCGGCCAGCGATTTTCAACCTATGAGCGTGCCATTCTTGCCACGCCGCTGGTCATCAAGCGGGATGGAACCCGGGAAGAGTTTGACCGCGAAAAATTAATGCGCGGGATTCGGATTGCCTGCGCCAAGCGCCATGTATCTGCGGCTGAGATCGAACGATTGGTTGGGGAAATTGAATCGGCTTTGCAACAAATGGGGCGGGCGGAAGTTTCTTCCCGGGTGGTGGGAGACATGGTCATTGCCGGTTTGAAGGAACTGGATCAACTGGCTTACATTCGTTATGCGATTGTCTATTTGAACTTGAACGATTTACATGCCATTCGAAAAGAAATTGATCGCTTATTAGAAGGTTCATAATTTACAGGAGGATATCATGCAATCTCAACAACAAATTACAAAAAACGGCCTGCTGCCAACTCCCCCACGTCCCAAGGATCTTCCTGCTGTGGAATTAACCGAAAATGCCCGTCAGGTACTGATTCGTCGTTATTTACGGCGAGGCGATGACGGCAAACCATGTGAGAGCGTCGAGGATATGTTCTGGCGGGTCGCTTTTCATGTTGCCAAAGTTGAGGAACAGTGGGGCAGTGATGTGATGAGCCGCGCGCGCGAATTTTACGTCCTCCTCACCAGCAAAAAGTTCTTCCCGAACTCGCCGACTTTCACTGGCGCCGGTACTCCGCTTGGGCAGCTGGCAGCCTGCTTTGTGCTGCCCATTAATGATGACATGGGACGGGATCCATCCGGCATTTTCCAGACCTTGCGGGATGCTGCCTTAATTCAACAAACCGGTGGTGGGAATGGTTTTTCTTTTTCGCGGCTGCGCCCAAAGGGCTCCATGGTCAAGTCGTCCGCCGGGCAGGCAACCGGCCCGGTGGGATTTTTACGGGTGTATGACCACGCCTTCGGCGAAATTGCCCAGGGGGGCACACGGCGGGGTGCCAATATGGCGGTGCTACGTGTCGATCATCCCGACGTGGAAGATTTTATCACTTGTAAAACAGATGAGAATGCCATTACCAACTTCAACATTTCGGTTGGAATTACCGATGATTTCATGCGTGCCGTTGAAAACGACGAGGAATGGGAACTGCGCTTCCCGGATGTTCATTCTCCTCTTTACCGGCAGGTAAGGGGCACGCTGGATCAACTGGTGGAAGCGGGTGTTCCTCTGGTGACCTATAAGAAAGTGCGTGCACGAGAACTGTTCGATAAAATCGTGCGGCAGGCTCATCATAATGGGGAGCCGGGAGTGTTGTTCCTGGATGCGGCCAACCGAAGCAATCCTGTGCCACATTTATATCCGCTGGAAGCCACCAATCCATGTTTTGCAGGAGATACGCGAATTCCTACGGACATTGGGTTGTTAACGATTGCCGAGCTGGCGGAAATCGAACAGGATTTGTTCATTGCCACCGACAATCGAGCATTGCAGGACGAAAGGGTTGGCGCAAGTTTAGGTGTGGCTTTGCGTCCGGCTTCTCCAGCCTGGAAAACACGAGAAAAAACAATGGTTTATCGGTTGCAAACCCAAGCGGGATTTCAGTTGACGGCGACACCGGATCATCGTTTCTTAACCCCGAGCGGCTATGTATCGCTTGAAAATCTCAAAGTTGGAGACAAGGTGCTGCTCCAGAGCGGTGAGGGGCCGTGGAGCAGGAATGTTCTACTGCCATTACCCCAAGAGTTTTACGAAGTTATGTCCGAAATGGCACATGGTGGCAACCATGTCGGTGGACAAACTGTGCAAAGAGCTGATTTTAAAAATCAGTATTCCAGCATTCCAAAACACTGGTCGCGCGATTTGGGTGTGGTGATGGGGGTTCTTGTAGGAGATGGTTGGTTTACCGAGAACAGCCACAGCCCATTGGGAATCTGCTTTTCTGAAGATGAGGTCCAAAAGGAAGTCTATTCTATTCTGTCGGAATGGTTTGGGGCTGGACATCTTCATTCTCGAGGAGAGGTTGTCCAGTTAACTTATGGTCGGTTGCCTTATCTATTCTTCAAGTCATTAGGAGTTTCGACCGCGAAATCGTCCGAAAAATGTGTTCCTTCAACAATATGGAGTGCGCCTCGCGAAGTTGTGATTGGCTTTTTGCAAGGATTATTCAGCGCAGATGGTTCTGTTCAAGTTAATAATAAAAAACAAGACTGTACAGTTCGTTTGGCAAGCAGTTCTCTTAAACTTCTCCAGGAAGTTCAAATTCTTCTCATCAATCTGGGGATATTTTCCAGCATTCACCAACGAAGAAAATCCGGTAAGAGATTGATGCCTGATGGGAGAGGAGATTATGCAGAGTATTCACTTCGAGATCAATACGAACTAATCATTGGCAAACAAAACCGTGACCGGTTCGCTCAAAAGATAGGATTCTTACAAACTCAAAAACAAGACCTTTTAGTGTCGTATGTAAAAAACAAGAAGAGAAGTAGCAACCGCGAGCTGTTCCTGGACAAGATTGCCAAGATTGAGGAAGCTGGTCTTGCAGATGTTTATGACTTGACTCAACCGGATACCCACAGCCTGATTGCAAATGGCATCGTGGCGCATAATTGCGGCGAGCAATGGCTGGGTCCTTATGAAAACTGCTGCCTGGGTTCAGTCAATCTGGCACAACATTTTGCGCCGGATGGCAAGGTGGACTGGGAAACACTGCGCCAATCGGTAATCACTGCTACCCATTTTCTCGATGACGTGGTCGAAGCCAATCAATACGTGCCGGCTGTCCCGCAATTGAAGGAAGCTGCCCACCGCGCCCGCCGGATAGGATTGGGTATCATGGGGCTGGCGGACTTAATGTACCATTGTGGTGTGCGTTACGGTTCACCCGAGGGACAGGAATTCGCCGCTCAGGTCATGGAATTTGTCCGTTACCATGCCATGGTCACCTCAGTCGAGATGGCAAAGGAGCGCGGGCCATTCCCGGCCATCAAAGGCTCCATTTATGATGCGGATCACATGCGCTGGTCGCCGCCTAAGCCGATTACCCCCTACGAACGGGATTGGGGACGCCCGATGTTGGATTGGGAATGGGTGGTGGATCAAATCCGGGCACACGGTATCCGCAATGCGGCTCAGACGACCATTGCGCCTACCGGTACAATTGCAACTGTGGCGGGCTGTGAGGGATACGGCTGTGAACCGGCTTTCGCGCTGGCTTACATCCGTCATGTCAATGACAACGGTAAAGATTTACAGCTGACTTACGCCAGCCCCCAATTTGAACAGGCCTTGATTAAAACTGGAATAGAACCCGAAAAGCGGCAGGAAATCATTGAACAGGTCATGCTGGAAGGTTCCTGCCAGCAGATTGAGGCGGTTCCGGAGGAAATTAAGCGAGTCTTTGTTGTTTCCGGTGACATTACAGCGGAAGAACACGTGCGAATGCAGGCCGCCATGCAGGCGTTTGTGGACAACTCGCTATCAAAAACCATTAATTTCCCGGAAGGCGCAACCGTTGAAGATGTCGCCACCGCTTATCAGCTGGCGTGGAAACTCGGCTGCAAGGGGATAACGGTTTATGTAACCGGTTCCCGCGAAAAAGTGGTGCTGGAGACCTTATCCACAGCAAAGAAGAAGCAAGCAGGAGGTGAAGAAGAAGCGCCCCAACCGGTGACTGTCGAGAAACCGGAAGACCAGTTAACCATCTGGCACGAAACCAAGAAACCCCGCCCGCGTTATCTGACCGGCTTCACCTATTCCATAGATACGCCGCTGGGTAAGGCATTCATCACCGTCAATGAAAACGGCGGAAGTCAGCCCTTTGAAGTGTTCATCAATACTGCCAAGGCTGGTTCCGATACGGCTGCTGTATCCGAGGCAATTGGGCGATTACTTTCCTACATTCTGCGTCTTGCTTCGCCCATCGAACCAGCGCGGCGGCTGCGTGAGGCAGCCAATCAACTCTTAGGAATTGGCGGCGGCCGATCGCTTGGCTTTGGGCCGAACCGCGTGCGTTCCTTGCCGGATGGGGTCGGGCAGATTTTGGATGAGTATTTACAAATTCGGGCCGAACGAATGGTCTCTCAACAAGATAAAGAAAAGAAGGAACAGGCAACACCGGGCAATGGTCACCGCAGTGCAGCTGAAAAAAGTGATACCCAACCGGTTGGGCAAAAATTGCTGCGGTTTGGGGATTTATGCCCGGAATGCGGCGAAGCAGCTGTGATAAACGAGGAAGGCTGCCGCAAGTGTTATGCTTGTGGTTACAGTGAGTGTTGAGTTTGTTCATTCGGGAATGCAGTAAGATTCAGAGAGCGCCTCTGCTTGAGCGCTCTCTGAATACCTTTTATGGCTGGATTTTGGTGGTGTTTCTAAGTGGCTGCGTGGCGGTGACTTCACCTCAGGCTGAGCCGCCGGCAACCCTGTCGCCGGATCTTGCCGCAACAGCAGAATTGCCATCGCCAGGCCCCTCACCTTCTGTTGTGATTAGGAAGGTTTATTCACCTACTCCGACAATTTCACCAACCTTCACGCTCTCACCATCTCCTACCCTTACGGTTACATCTCCTACCCTTACAATCACGCCCACAATATCGCAAACACCCCTGCCGGTTTATACAAAATTACGAGGGAAGGTTATCATTGCACAGGCAGTCTGTCATTATGGGCCGGGTGCGCCGTACCTCTACAAATATGGGGTCTATGCAGGCAGTAACCTTGAAATTCTGCGGCGGGTTGAAGGTGGCAACTACATTGAAGTGCAGGCGATTGGAGGCAATAATCCCTGCTGGGTTCGCGCGGATTATATGGAAATTCGCGGGGATTTCAACAGTCTGCTGCCGGTTCATCCCTTTGAGGTCAAACTACCCATCTCGCCGTATTACACCCCGCCGGCGTGGGTGCGCGCTGAACGAAACGGGGATGAAGTCACGGTTGAGTGGGATGCGCTTAGCCTGCGTGCAGGAGATGATTCGGAGCAGACCCCTTATATTGTTGAGGCTTGGGTCTGCCAGGGCGGGCAAATGGTTTTCCAGCCAATCGGCTCTTACTTGACGCGGGTGACGGTTCGGGATGAAGTCGGGTGCGCTGAGGTATCCCGTGCCCGGCTGATTGCTGCCGAAAAACATGGGTATACCCGTCCGCTGGAAATTGAATGGCCTCAGCCGGTTTCAGCCAGCCCCATCCCGTGATTATTTGTCGTTTTCAGGTTTGTGCACCAGCCAACCCAGCTGTTCAACCTGCTCTCGGGACTGAAGAACCTGAACCGAGTCATTTTCGACCCACAACACGGTGGGGCGGGCAGCGTAGTTGTAGTTAGAAGCCATGCTCAATTGATATGCTCCCGAAGCAGGCACAGCCAGATGCTCCCCGCGGATAAGTTTGGGCAAATTCACCTGAGAGATGAGGACATCACCCGATTCGCAGAATTTTCCGACAATTCGGGTGGGCTGGACGGGTGGAGCGTTGGGGTGTTCGGCAACTTTGGCAGTGTATTGCGCCTGATAAAGGGCCACACGGGGGTTATCCGCCAGCCCGCCATCAACGGCAACCAGATGAGTGCCTGCCGGGGTTGTTTTTTGATTGCCCACCTGATATAAGGCAACCGCTGCGCGGGCAATCAGCCAGCGCCCCGGCTCCAGTACCAGACGGGGATAGGGCCAGTCATAATGAATGGCAGCTTCCTGAACGGCACCGGAAACCGTTCTAACCCATGCCTCGGCGTCATCATCCGGGTCATTCAGGGTATAGCGTACTCCCCAGCCTCCGCCGGGGCTGATTTCGGCGGGGATGTAATTATTTCTGGCGGCGAATTCGCACAGCATTTCAATTGCCATGCGGTAAGGCTCCGAATCGAAAATTTGCGAACCCAGGTGGGTATGCAAGCCGCTCACTTCAAACCACGGGCTGGACAAACTGCGCTGTAAGGCTTCTTCGGCCTCTCCATTTTGAATATGCAGCCCAAACTTGCTATCCATGTGAGCGGTTTGAATGTGCGGGTGGGTATTAACACTCAGATCTGGTGTAATGCGCAGCCAGATACGGACTTTGGTTTGGCGTCTGGAAGCCAGCTGCTCCAGTAACTCTAATTCGTCCAGATTATCCACTACAATCGCCTGTATTCCCCACTCAATGGCTGCCTGTAATTCGGCAGGGCTTTTGTTGTTTCCGTGCAGGTGTACCACCGATGGGGCAAAACCGGCCTTTTGAGCAATGTGAATTTCCCCCAGACTGACTACATCCAATCCAACACCCCACCTGGCAAGTTTTTGAGCAAACTGATACGAAAGATAGGCTTTGCTGGCATAAGCCAGGATGGCTTCGGCAGGATAATAGCGTTTGAGCAGGTGATTCAAGCGCTGAATTTGAGTTTCCACCGTTGCAGAATCATATACATATAACGGTGTACCGAACTTGCTGGCCAATTCAACCAGATCGTGCCCTGCGATGGCCAGATGTCCGTTTTGGTTTATGGAAGTGCTAACCGGAAAAAGTGATAATTCATCCATGGATCAAAGGATTGTCCTTTGCGTGAAATTTTTATCGAAAGGATTCTGTTGCGCTGATATGTAAAATTTCCCCGTAAAAGGTGCGGTGATAGTCTTTATTGGGGTAATGAGCGTGGATATTTTCATCCAGAAAGTTTGCGGGGTTCAAATCGGCCCAGTAGATTTTTCGGCATTCAATGGCGAGGGATGCTTCCGCAAAAACCGGAGCCGCGACCACAGCGGCTGCCTGGGGAGTCAATCCGGCTTGGGCAATTTTATCCGCGTCTTTACCGGAGCGCGAACCGATTAATGAAAGAGCCTTACGGTATGGTGCAGGAAAGGCACATAGCGTGAAGGTGTCGTACTGGTTACAAAATTCGTAAGTGTAGCGTGTGGGGCGGATGAATACCTGAGCATAGGGTTTTCCCCACAGAGAGCCAATGCTGCCCCACGAAACGGTCATGGCGTTGAATTTTCCGGATGGGAAGTCCCCTGCAGTGAGGAGAAGCCAGTCATTTTCCCATAAATCATAAACCCGAATGTGCAAATCTTCGGGAGAAACGGGTGTGCGCTGCATGTGATCTCCTTTACTTCAAGGCTAAAAAGGCCAATGGCAATTATAACAGGTTGGTTGGAGGGAATTCTAACCGTGGGGGAAAATCCGCATTACTTATGGAAGCATTCTGGAAAAAGAGTTGGTGATTGCCTGACCCAATCTTGACAGGCCATTAACAATCGGGGTGAAGGGATCCCACTGCCTGCTTTGACCAGCGTTGAGGCTGCTGCTTAGGTCAGAGCCAAAATAGAGAAGCAGAACAAAAGCAATCCCGATCAGGAAAAGCAAGAAAAAATCTCCTTTACGATTTGATCCATTGCCCATGGAAATACTCCTTTTTTCAGCCAGCGCCACACAATCAACCGTTTCATCATGAATCGGCTATTCACATTATACAATTGGTAGCATTGGAATGTTCCGTGCGGCGGGCAAATGTGGGGTGATTTTGATGATACAATAGAAACCCATCTCACCATCAAGAGGTAGCCCATGCAGGATCATGATGGACTTCAATATCATGTAAAAGTCAAACGCGGCGATGTAGGTCGCTATGTTCTCCTGCCCGGTGACCCGGGCCGGGTTGAAAAAATTGCCCGGTTTTTGGATGAGCCAATTTTCATATCTTCCAACCGTGAGCACACCGTTTATACCGGGAAACTGAATGGTGAACTGGTTTCGGTGGTTTCCACAGGGATGGGGTGTCCTTCGACAGCCATTGCCGTCGAAGAACTGATTGCCGTAGGAGCAGATACCTTCATTCGGGTTGGTACTTCCGGTGCTATGCAGCCGACCATGCGACTGGGAGATTTGGCTATTGTCACCGGTGCCATCCGGGATGAAGGCACAACCCGCCAGTATTTACCGATTGAGTTCCCGGCGGTTGCCGATGTGGGGGTGGTCAATGCACTGGTACAGGCAGCGACGAAACTGGGGGCGCGTTATTTTGTCGGCATCTCTCACACCAAAGACTCGTTCTATGGCGAGGTAGAACCGGAACGGATGCCGATTGCGTCGGAATTGAAAGCGCGTTGGAATGCGTGGGTTGCCGGCGGTGCCATCTGTTCGGAAATGGAAGCAGCAGCCATTTTTGTGCTCTCATCCATCTATCGCAAACGTGCGGGCGGTGTCATGACGGTCATTGGCAGTGATACGGCCACACTGATTAACCAAAAAACCTCGCCCGACCTGATGATTCAGGTTGCGGTTGAGGCTATAAAAATTTTAATCGAGGCGGACAGGCGCGGGAATTAATTGAGCAGGCTGCGATTGCGATATTGAAGCGCCTCGGCCAAATGGGCAGGTTGAATATGGGGACTGCCCGCAAGGTCGGCAATGGTGCGTGCCAGTTTCAAAATTCGGTGGTAGGCGCGCGCTGAAAGCTGAAATTGCTGCATCGCGGTTCGCATCAGATTTGTTCCGGTTTCATCGAGCACACAATATTTGCGAATTTCAGCCGGGCGCATATCGGCATTGCACGAAAGCCCGTCCTCTCTGAACCGTTCGCGTTGAATTTGACGGGCGCTTTCGACCCGGCTGCGTACGGTTTCAGATGGTTCACCCTGACGCTTGTCGCTTAACTTTTCATAATCTACCCGCGGCACCTCAATAAAAATGTCAATTCGATCCAGCAGAGGGCCTGAAATGCGTTTTTGATATTTCGTAATCGTAGATGGCGAGCAGGTACAGACTTTGACCGGATCTCCGTAATTGCCGCAAGGACATGGGTTCATGGCTGCCACCAGTTGAAAATTGGCGGGGAAGGTGAGCGAACCCTGGGCGCGGCTAATGGTTACGATTTTATCTTCAATCGGTTGACGCAGTACTTCCAGCACCCGTGTGCCGAATTCGGGCAATTCGTCCAGAAACAGCACACCGCGGTGGGCTAATGAAATTTCACCGGGATGAGGAGTGTTGCCTCCCCCAACCAGCCCGGCATGGGAAATGGTATGGTGCGGGGCACGGAAGGGGCGGTTTCGGATGAGCGGAACATCACGGGGTAATTTATCCGCAATCGAGTAAATGCGGGTAACGTCCAGGGCTTCGTCTATGGTCATGCGAGGCAAAATGGCAGGGAGAGCACGCGCAAGGAGGGTTTTACCCGTCCCCGGTGGGCCGGACATGAGCACATTGTGCCCGCCCGCTGCAGCAATTTCCAAAGCACGCTTGGCATGTTCCTGACCTTTGATTTCCTGAAAATCGGTTTGGACTTCCACCTGAATTTCGTTGATTTCGACAGGCGGGTAGGCTGGAATGGGGTTTTGCCCCTTGACATGACCGATCAGGTCAAGGATGGTGCGGACGGGGATCACTTCCAGGTTCGGAATCAAAGCCGCCTCGGCGGCATCTGCTTCCGGCACGAAGATGCGGATGAATCCCATCTGACGTGCCGCCGCTGCCATGGGCAGAATGCCGCGCACATGACGGACGCTGCCATCCAGTGAAAGTTCCCCAACCACAAGAGAATTGGAGAACGCCCCTTGGGGAATTTGCTCAGTGGCAACCAGCACAGCCAGAGCGATGGGTAAGTCGTAGGCCGGGCCTTCCTTTTTTACAGATGCCGGAGCAAGATTAACGGTTATCCGTTTACGGGGGTAATACATTCCGGCGTTCTTGATGGCCATCTGCACCCGTTCACGCGATTCTTGTACCGCAGTATCCGGCAATCCGACGATGATCATGGCCGGTAAGCCCTGACCTGTATCCACCTCAACCTCAACAATGGCGGTTTCCAAACCGATGATAGAGCAGGAGTAAATTCTGGCAAGCATGAGGGGTCAATTATCGGATGTATCGTCCGCTGATGTATTTTTCAAGCTCTTCCAGCAGTAAGGCCTGATCGGAAATGATTGTCTTGACAACATCCCCAATGGTGATTATCCCGATCAAATTCTCATTTTCAATGACCGGCAGGTGCCGGATTCGTCGGGCGGTCATCAAGATCATGCAATCTTTTACCGTTTGGGTTGGCGAGACGGTAATGACATCCGTGGTCATGAAAGTGGAAACCGGCAAGAGATTGAGCGTTTCCCGCTGACGGACAGCCTGACGGGCATAATCCCGCTCTGAAAAAATGCCGACCAATTTGCCTTCTTTGACTACCGGAACCGCCCCAATATCTTTTTCAGCCATCAGTTCCAACGCTTCCATGACAGTCGATTCGGGCAACACCGACCAGACTTGTGTCCCCTTGGTTTGAAGAATCTGCCGAACTGTGCTTTCCATGATACCCCTCCGATCTCACAATTGATTGAAGCACCTGTATTTATTATAGAGGAAAATTGCCCCGAACGGTTAGGGGATTTGATAAATAAACCGGTAAAATGAAAAATGGCATCCAGTTGTTTGTTTTTATCAAGAGCGAAGATCTTGTCAGGGTATAATCCCCATCATCCCCCTATGTCTCAGAAAGGAGATGTTTCGATGTTCATGATTTTATTTGTACTGGATGAACCCAGCCGCTTAGACGAAGTGCTGGAAGGCTGGTCTGAAATTGGTATTCAGGGGGTAACGATCATTGAAAGCACTGGTTTCTACCGGAGGCAAATAAAGCGATCAAAACTCCATCTCACTTTTCTGGTAGAACCGCCATCGAGCATTCTGGAGGAAGGTAACATTACCCTCTTCACTGCAGTAGAGGATCAAGCGCTGGTAGAGCGGTGTTTACTCAAGACCGAACAAATTGTGGGAGATTTAGAAATGCCACACAGCGGGGTGTTTATGTCGTGGCCTTTGAGCAGCGCTAAAGGATTGCGCAAACACGCGGAAGAAGGGAAAAAGACCCCATGATCTGGATTGAATTTATCGTCAGCTCGGCGCTGGTGGTAATTGCAGCGGTAAAACTGGCTGAATATGGGGATATTATTTCCATCCGTACCGGCCTGGGAAGAGCATTCATCGGGGTTATCTTAATGGCTTCCGCCACCTCGTTGCCCGAATTCTTGACGGCTATCAATTCGATTCGTCTGGGGATACCCGACCTTTCGGGTGGCAATATTTTTGGCGCCAACATGTACAATATGCTGCTGCTAGCGTTCATCAGTATTCTGGGATGGAGAGAGCGGGCTTTGCGGCTGGTAGTGCGCAGACACGGCTTGACCGGCAGCGGCGCGATCTTAATGATTTTACTGGCGACCTTTTTTGTTTACCTTAACCTGGATATCAAAATTGGCTGGGTGGGTATAGACAGCCTGTTATTGATTGTGTCCTATCTGATTCTGGTGAGGTTGTTGCACACTTCAAGCACCACCAGCGATGAAGAGATTCAGGAAAGCGATGATGGATTACCAACTTTGAGAAGGGCGTTATTATGGTTTGGTGGTGCAGCGCTGATACTGGTGCTGGTCATGCCCTGGCTTGTTCGCGTAGCCAATGACATCGCTGAAATGACCGGATTGGGAGAAGGGTTTGTGGGTGTGGCATTGATGGGATTTGTTTCAACCATGCCTGAAATGGTAGCCACCATCACGGCTGTGCGGATGAAGGTATATGATCTGGCAATTGGCAATTTATTCGGTAGCAATATGTTCAATATGTTTGCGTTGGGGCTGGTGGATATCATTTTCACCAAAGGGCGGTTTATTGGCAGTATTTCGCCCGAATTTGTGCTGGTGGGCTTTTTAGGGCTTATTATGAATGCAATGGCGTTAATCGGCAATCAATCCATCATTCGCCGGCGAGCCCTGTTCTTTCTGGAACTGGATGCGGCTGTTTTGATTTTGACTTTTATTTTGGGGATGATGTTAATTTATCAACGCGGGCTGGGTATATAAGCAATATGGATCCTCTTGCTATACAGAGGATCCATATTGCTTAGATTTTAAGGTTAGAAGTAACCGGTTTTTGTGTTGAAGGTTCGCTGAACCATGCTGTCGTCGAAGAAGCCGCCTGTGTGACCGGTTTCAGCATATTGATAAACTGCTGCGGCATAAATCCCGCTCAGGGTCGAATTGATCAACCCGATCAGGATCAAGGCAATGACCATGAGCACGAAGATGCCAATTGCCAGGGCTGCCGATTCCAGTGCAATGAACGCCAGACCGGCGAAGACCATACCCAACATGATGATGCCGAAGGAAATCAGACCGAAGACGGTGCCGATTCCGATATTGCCGGCAATTTGTTCTCCCCAGGTCTTTCGCAACAAGTACACACTGCGCTTGATGGCCTCAATTGGCCCTACCCCTTCAACCGCAAGAACGGGCACGACCAGGAAGGTTGCCACATTCCAGGCAAAACCGATCAGCGAGATGGCAAATCTGCCCAGCCCACGGCTGCGTTCGGAAACAGCGCGCAGAATCATCCCTACTGTGGCGGCAATCAAAGCATAGCCGATGATATTCAAAAGGCGACTGAAGGCAATTTGGAAGCCCTGCCCCACCGTTGGGTTGCCGCCCCGCAGGCGGATGACCGCCGCCCCAACCAGAGCGGTATTGGCGAAGAAGATGACCGTATATTGAACAATGTAAAACAGGAAAATGACCAGAAATCCAAGGATTTGAATGTTGTCTGAAAACAGGCTATCTACCAGGCCGCTCAGAAACATTGGCAGCGCAAAAGTGAGTGTAACGATCAGAGTGCCAATGGCAGAAACGATTGGAAAGACAACCAGTTCCTTATCGGCCAACAATACCCGAAAACTGGCTTTGACCAATTCCCAGCTATTGCGTAACTTTTCCATGGTGTCCACCTCCACAAGTAATTACGACAAAACCCCTGAAAGGTTGCATTTTGGAGCTAGTCGGCGCTCTTCTCCGGCGGCTGGCTGTTTTTGCCCCGTCCCAACTCTTGAGAGCGTTCATAAGCGGCCCAAATAGCCCGGCTGAGCGCGGTGCGAAAACCGGCTTTTTCCAGATAATACAGGGCCGCAGCGGATGTGCCGCCCGGGGAGGTCACCTGATTGCGTAAATGGGCAGGGTGGTCTTTTTTGAGGGCGTAGTATTCCACTGACCCGCGGAGGGTTTGTGTGACCAGCTGTTCAGCAATGCGGCGCGGAAAACCCAGATGGACTCCGGCATCAATCAGGGCTTCCATGAAAAGAAAGACATACGCCGGCCCGGTGCCCGAAAGGGCGGTTGCCATATCCAGGTAGTTTTCTTCCTCGACAAATATTTCCTGCCCCAGTGCCGATAAGATCAGACGGGCGGCTTCTAACTGAGGCTCTGTTACAGCGGGTGAGGCGGTCCACACGGTGATGCCCTGTCCAATTTGTGCCGGTGTGTTTGGCATTGCGCGGATGACGGCGGGATGTTCCAATCCGCTGCTGATGGTTTGAATAGAAGCACCGGCGATGATGGACAAAACCAAAGCCCGGGAATCAATTTTTCCGCGCAAGCCGGCAAGAACAGCCCGCAATTTTTGCGGTTTGACCGCCAAAATGACAATATCAGCGTTGCTGACGGCTTCAGCGTTGTCTGTGGTAAAACGTATACCATAATGTTCAATGAGTTCGCTGCCGCGCTCCGGGCGAGGACCGGCGGCGATGATCTTCTGTGCCGGCAGTACCTGATTGCGAATCAAGCCGGCGATGATGGCTTCTGCCATCACGCCCGGACCAATGATTGAAAGGGTTTGTGAATTCATCATAAGATTATTTCCACCTTGTCATGATCTGGATGGAGCGGTTGTAAACCGCGACCAACGCGCAAAAATTGCCATGGAGAGCAGCCGTCCCACGCTCTTTTCCTGTAAAGCAACCTCACCACATGTCCAGTCGCCGTCGGTGTGTTGGATTAATTCCTGCAGGGCGTATTGTAAAGTCAGCGCTGAGGCTTTGACTGCATAGGCTGTGAGGACGACAAAAAGGGGCTGATCAGCCAGCACTTGTTGACAAGAATCGAGCAAATTGGGCAAAAGCCGGAAGAATTCCCACACCTCCCCTTTTGGTCCGCGACCGAATTTTGGAGGATCGAGGATTAATCCTTCGTATTTTACCCCGCGGCGTGCCTCCCGCTGGACGAATTTGACCGCATCATCCAGAATCCAGCGGATGGGTGCAGAATCCAACCCGGAAAGAGTTTGATTTTCGCGTGCCCAGTTGAGAACTTTACGGGAAGCATCCACATGGGTTACCTGCGCTCCGGCCTGTGCCGCTGCTAGAGTGGCAAGACCGGTATAACCAAACAGGTTCAACACCTTGACCGGTTTACCGGCGGCTGAGATTTGTTCTGAGATCCAATCCCACTGGCACGCCTGTTCAGGGAAAACCCCTACATGCCGGGATGCGCTGGTTTGCACATAAAACGAGAGCTTTTTATAGCGCATCTTCCACCGTTCGGGGAGCGGTTTATGGTGCTGCCAGTGACCGCCGTTTTCTTCGGGGCTAGGTACAAAGCGGGCGTGAGCAGCTGACCACTTACTTTCCGGCAAAGCCGGCGACCAGACGGCTTCAGCCTCAGGACGAATCAGTTGGAATTGCCCGAATCGTTCCAGTTTCCAACCGTTGCCGCTGTCCAGCAACTCATAATCCTTCCAGTCGGGAGAAGTCAGGATGCAATAGGGGATTGGCAGGGTTTGTTTGGAGAACATACCTTTTATGAAAGCGAGTATATCAGATTTTGACCTGAACAAGTCCCCCGGCTTGACAGGGGATTGAGCGCAAAAATCAGGATTCTCAACCGGTCTCAAAACCATGCAGCGCTGTTCGACAGGAACGGCATTGGGCGTTATAATCCTCAACGTTTTGGAAATCATCACCTGAAGTTCGATGAGGTAACGCTGATGCAGGCATTTGATTTTGACCATGTGATTGATCGTCGAAGTTCGGAAAGCATCAAATGGCATGCCTTTGCGGAAGATGTCCTGCCCATGTGGGTCGCAGACATGGATTTTGCAGCTGCGCCGGATATCATTGAAGCCTTGCAGCAGCGCATTTCGCACGGGGTTTTTGGGTATCCGGCCGAATTAAAAGGTTTGAAAGAATCCATCATGGCATGGTTGGAAAAACGTTATGCCTGGAAAATCCAGGCGGAAGAATTAATTTTCCTGCCCGGGGTGGTGGTGGGATTTAATCTCGTAACCCAGGCAATCTGCGCCGATCAGCGCGGTGTCGTCATTCAGACGCCGGTTTACCCGCCTTTTTTGAATGTCGGAAAAAACGCGGGCGTACCGCTGTTGTCTTCCAAACTGATCAAGGGCAAGAATGATCGTTACGAGGTGGATTTTGATTCATTCAACCATTCCCTCGATCAAAATGCCGGCATGTTTTTACTGTGTAATCCGCATAATCCGGTTGGGCGGGTTTTCACTCGTTTCGAACTGGAGCAGATGGCTGAAAATTGTCTTCGGCGGGATGTGATGATTTGTGCCGATGAGATTCATTGTGATTTGGTGTACGAAGGCAGCCATCACATTCCGCTGGCTTCGCTGGATGACGAAATAGCTCAAAAAACGGTTACGCTGATGGCTCCCAGCAAAACTTTCAACATTCCGGGGCTGGAATTTTCCTTTGCCGTGGTGCAGAATCCCGAATTGCGGCAAAGGATTCATCAGGCACGGCGCGGGCTGGTGGGGGGTGTCAATTTGATGGGGATGGTCGCAGCGCAGGCTGCCTATCAGTATGGAGAAGTGTGGCTGGAGCAACTTCTGGCTTATTTGAAATCCAACCGGGACTGGTTATATCAGACGGTGGGCGAGCGTATGAAAGGTGTTCAAATGCCGCTTCCGCAGGGAACCTACCTGGCGTGGCTGAATTTTCAATCTACCCCAGTCGGAAATGATCCTTTTACATTTTTCCTGAAAGAAGCAAAAGTGGGATTGAACGATGGTTGTGCCTTTGGCAAAGGCGGTGAAGGGCATGTCCGCCTGAATTTCGGCTGTCCGCGCAGTTTGCTGGAAGAAGGCGTCAATCGCATGATTGCAGCGTTAGAGAAAAACCAAAGAGGATAACATGAATCAAACCGCTCAAACCCCAGATAACAGCAGGGGCTGTGGAGGCTGCTTTTTAAGGGGGATGGGGGTATTGGGATTTCTTTTCTTGCTCCCGATTGGAATCTACGCACTGTTATATGCCCTTGGCGCCTTATTAATCACTTCGGATGCGATGAAGGATGCCGATATGATTGTGTTGTTGGGCGGTGGTGACCGCCAGCGCTGGCAGGAGGCGGTCAGGCTTTACAAGGATCAACCCTCAAGAATTATTTTAATTACGGAGACTGGCGACACCATTAACGAAATTGGCACCCGCTACAGTCTGCTGGTGCGCAATAATCTTTCGGCAATGGGCGTTCCGATGGATAATATCCGCATTATCCCGGAAGTTTCGCGTTCAACGGTGGAGGAAGCGAAAAGTGTGCGGGATTACATGGAATATTGGGGGCATACCTCCTGCATTGTGGTCACAGACCCCTATCACACTTTTCGCACCCGCCTGATCTTTCACGACACTTTTCAAGGAAGCCCGGTCAAAGTACAAATCCACGCGGTGAGAGGGCACTGGTACAAAGCGACCACCTGGATGTTTAGCCGAGAAGGTTGGGAAGTTACCCTCCTGGAACTGGCCAAAGTACTGGGTTACGTGTTTGGCGCTGGAAGGTAAACAAACAACAGAGCCGCTTTTCGCGGCTCTGTATGACGATTGAAAGATGGTTGTGGGGGTTACTGCAGTGGGACAACTTGCGCGGCTTGGAGACCTTTGGGACCTTTTTCGATAGAAAACTCCACTTTCTGGCCTTCCTTTAACTGCTTGTAGCCCTGCATATCGATTGCGGAGAAATGTACGAAGACATCCTCCCCATTGTCACGGCCGATAAAGCCGTACCCCTTGGCGGGGTTGAACCACTTGACGGTCCCGGTGAAACGTTCTGACATGCTTTACTCCATACTTTTTGAAGAATTTCAGGTCTGGCTCCATGAGCCGCTTGACCATGTATGACAAATGTATCATGTCTTAATTTTGGTGTCAAGTCAGAATGGTTTAGAATTTTTTGAATGCCGGGTAAAAACGACCCCTTTTCCTGCATTGGTGACCCGGCTGGCAGGCTGGTCGTTCCCGTTTGTTGGAAAGGGAGCAAGATTGCATGAAATGGCTGGCTGAGGCATAATAGGCATGAATCAATGGTAAATTAAAACCTGTGGTCAAGATGAAAAAAACAGATTTGCAAAGCCTGAAACGCCAGACCTTGCTGGGGGTTATCATTTGCTTGCCGTTGATTCTTCTGACTTTTCTGCCGATTTCTCCCCGACCGTTTCGGGAAATGGAAATCATCACCCGTCTGTATCAGGCGGAATTGCTGCAAAATCACGAGAAGGCTGCCCAAAATTTGCGGCTGTTGATGGAATTTCACCCACAGCGTGTGGAGTGGTGGGAGAGGCTGGCTTTTCATGAACTTGAAGGTGGAAATCCGGCGCAGGCAGCAGCCGATTTTGAGCGGGCATGGGAAGCCCAATCCATCTCTGAAAATGGATTGTTTGCCCTGAGTCGGACACTCTTTGATTTGGGCGATACGAATCGGGCAGTTGAGTTTGCATTGGCGCTGTTGGAAAAACCCGATTTATCGGTGGACTACTTTCCACAACTTACCCAGATCTTTCAAAAGTCCAACCGTTGGGACCTGGCTGTTCAGGCTGCCCGGCGCTGGTCGGCCGCTGAGCCGAATAACATTCAGGCAATATGGCTTACCGCGGTTTTGCAATCCTACCGGACGCCGGGGGAGGCCATCCGTTTGTTGACCCCGTTGAGTGCGGCGCGCGGTTCGGAAGCACGTCAGGCTGCCCGCCTGCTGGAGGCTTTGGAAACCGCTCAAGAAAATCCTGACCCGGCCTATCAGCGGGTTATTGTTGGTCAACGGTTGGGTGAATTAGGATATTGGGATGTTGCCGAGCAGGCTTTTTTAGAGGCGGTCAGCCTGTCGCCGGATTATGCTGAAGGGTGGGCTTTGCTTGCCGAAGCCCGTCAGAATTTGGGAGAGGATGGCTACCCGGATTTGCGACGCGCCTTTGAACTTAACCCGGCTTCGGACATTGTCCAAACCGCCATGGCGCTGTATTGGCGACGTCAGGATCAGCCGCTGGTGGCGTTGAGTTATTTGCGCGTCCTGGCAGAAAAACACCCCACCGAAGGACGCTGGCAAGTTGAAATAGGCGCTGCACTTGCCCAAAATGGCGATTTGGTCGAGGCGCTCCATGCCTATCGGCGCGCAGTGGAAATTGAGCCGGAAAATGCGGAATTATGGAGGTCGCTGGCGGTTTTTAGCGCTTCGAACGGGTTTGATCCCCAATCCTATACTTTACCGGCTGCACAAAGGGCTTTGGACCTGGATGGCAATAACCCTGCCTCTCTGGATACTGCGGGTTTTGTTTACTTGCAATTGGGGGAATGGAAGGATGCGGAACAATTCTTGCAACACGCTTTGAGAGTAGATGAATCCTATGCCCCGGCGTTGCTTCATCTTGGTCAGGTTTATCTCGAAATGGGTCGAACCAGTCAGGCATTCCAGTATCTCAAAAGAGCTTCCGAATCGCGAGATGAGGTCATCGCCCTGACAGCCAGAAGACTGTTGCAGCGATATTTTCCGGATGAGGTAATTCAACCCTAGGGCAGGCATCTACACCTTAGCACTTATGAATTGCTGATTATCAGCTGCAGGAGGTTGTTCTCATGTTCAATCGTTTCCGCACCGGGTTGATTGCAATCGGTTTTTTATTTTTCCTCAGTGGATGTAATCTGATCAAACAAATCGAGACCTCTGCTCTGGCAGCGAGGGATGCCGGCAGCATTCTCTTTTATGATGACTTCTCGGATTCGGCCAGTGGTTGGAGGCAATGGAGTTCTCCGGAAGCGGTCATCCACTATCAGAATGGCGTGCTTGCCTTTCTGATCAATCAAGCCAATTACGATTACTGGTCATTGGCGGGTAAAAATTTCACCGATGTTACCCTAGCGGTTGAAGCAGAATTGATCAACGGTCCGACCGACAATGACTTTGGTTTGATTTGCCGTTTTCAGGATGAATACCTGATTGACTGACAGATTTTATGTAACCTCCAAGCACAGCGACGATAGAATCGCAATCGGATTCAACGCCTGGCGCTTGGAGGCAAAAACCGGATGTGGATCTGGACCGGGTTCAAACCAAAAGAA
>Ga0308395_1000307_pt1 | contig 41656 bp, 58 predicted proteins | sample Hotspr20SampleP4_FD_202097 | JGI IMG/M metagenome (GOLD analysis project Ga0308395, IMG submission 202097) | Hot spring phototrophic mat microbial communities from Mushroom Spring, Yellowstone National Park, Wyoming, United States - 20050930_P4 ... | reverse complement strand
ATTCGTAGCCATCAACAGAGTAGATCACACAGATATGCCGTAGTCCTTACGCTTTTGACTATCCTGAAAGCGTATTTTTATGTCGGCCTCGCTATATAGTTCTGGCTCATCCTCTGCGCTTTGCGCTAAAGCATGTAGCGACAGCATATTCCACGCTTCTCGCTCTGACTGTTCTTGTAGCAAAGACTTAGCGAATTCAAGCAGCTTTTCTCCAAATGGTTGAGACAGCTTCTGTACGCTTTGGTAGATTTCCTCGTCGAGCGTCATGTGTACCTTCCTTAGATTCATTCTATCCTTGTATTATACCACAGCAGGACAAAACAGCAGCGTTCGACGAAACTACCGTCAACAGATTCACTCGGTCAACCGTTCAAACTCCGCCCAAGCCGCAGCCAGCGCCCGCTCGGCCTCTTGATATGCCACGCCGAGCGCCCGCAAGCGCGCATAGTCGCTGCCGGCCTGCGCCATCTGCTGGCTCAGGGCAGCTAATTGGGCCTCTAAAGCCTGGATGCGTTGTTCAACCGCCGCCAGCGCTGCCTGCCGGCGCTGTTGGGCGTTCTTTGAAAGGACAGGCGCAGGCATGGGGCGCGCCGACGCCTTGTTTGGCTCGGTCGCAGGCACCGCTGTGCTGGCCGGCGCGCGCGCCTCGCGCCATTCATCATAGCTCCCCTTGAAGACCACAAGCTGCCCTTCGCCTCCGCCGGCTTGCTCGATCACCCACAATTGCGTGGCCAGCGCTGCGATCAGGTAGCGGTCATGCGAGACAAACAACAGCGTCCCATCAAAGTGCTGGAGCGCCTCGGTGAGCGCCTCTTGAGCCGGGATGTCCAGGTGATTCGTCGGCTCGTCGAGTAATAGCAGGTTCGCCCCTTGTAGCGCCAGCCTGGCTAGGGCCAGCCGTCCGCGCTCACCACCGCTCAGCATCTTCACCTGCTTAAAGTGGTCATCCCCACTGAACAGGAACTGGCCTAGCACGCACCGCGCCTCGCTGAGGGTCAGGTCTTGGCGGGCCGAGAGCAACGCCTCCAACAGCGTCTGCTGTGGATTCAGCCCCTCGCCCGCCTGCGCAAAGTAGCCCAGCCGCACGCTCGCGCCGAGGATCAGCTCACCACTCAGCGGCGGCAGTGCGCCGATGATGGTCTTCAGAAAGGTCGTCTTCCCGCTCCCATTCGGGCCGATCAGCGCCACGCGCTCGCCGCGCAGGAGCAGCAGCTCCGGCGCGCGAAACAAGACGCGCGGTGTGCCATTCTCCCGATAACCAACCGCCAGGTCGCGCGCCACCAACACGCGGTCGCCGCTGCGGTCACCACTGCGCAAGCGCAATGTCAGCGCGCGCTGCTGGGCCGGCTTCTCCAAGCGCTCTAAGCGGTTCAGCCGGCGCAGTCGGCCTTTGGCCTGGGCCGCATTCTGGCCGGCGAGGTTGCGCCGGATGTATTCGGCCTGTTTGGCGATAAACGCCTGCTGGGCTTCGTAGTCAGCCAGCGCCTGGGCTTGGCGCACAGCGCGCTGCTGGACATACTCGGTATATCCGCCGCGGTAGAAGGACAGCCGCGCGCGCCCATCAGCCTGTCGGTTCATCTCCCACACCCGGTCGCAGACTTCGTCGAGGAAGTAGCGGTCGTGTGAGACGACGATCAGCGCTCCCGCCCACGCCTGGAGGTAGCCCTCCAGCCACTCAACGCCGGCTTGGTCCAGGTGGTTGGTCGGCTCGTCCAGCAACAGCAGATCGGGAGACTGTAAAAGCAAGCGGGCCAGGTTGGCCCGCACCCGCTGACCGCCGCTCAGCGCACGCATCGGCTGGTGCCAGGTTGGCTCGGCCAACCCAAGGCCGCCCAGTATGTGCTTGACCCTGGCCTCAATGGTATAGCCACCCTTTAGCTCGAAAGCCTGCTGGAGTTCGCCGTAGTTCTCCAGGGCGCGCACTGCGTCTGGGTGACGCTGATCGAGGCCGGCCAAGGTCGCCTCAAGCTGCGCCATGCGCTGCTGCAGCGCGCTTAAATCGGCGAAGGCTGACTGTGCCAACTGCCAGACCGTGCGTTCGTCGGCCTGCTCAGCGTCCTGGGCCAGATAGCCGCGGGTAACACCGCGCGCAACGTGGATAGCGCCCTCGGTGGGCGCCTCGACACCGGCTATCAGGCGCAGCAGGGTGGTCTTGCCACAGCCATTTGGGCCGACCAGCGCGACCTTGTCACCCCGCGCGACGCTGAAGCTCAGGGCGGCGAACACGTCGAACGCGCCAAACGATTTGCCGACGTTCGATCCGCTGACGATAGACATCGCAAGCGGATTGTAGTCGCGCGGGCGCAGGCTTTCCCCGCAACCGTCACGGGGGCATTCACAGCCAAGGGCAAAAGCTTGGGTGGGCGACGGCAGTGCCGTCGCCCACCCTCTATAGATTTGCCTTCGCTGGCAGCATAGCGTGTGGAAGATGCCCCCTATTGGTGGAACGCACCCACCGTCACTGGCATTACAATATGGCGCGCCTGATCGCCTCGTTCACCCGGCCGGCGATCAGGGAGTGGCGCGCTCGTCACCTACACCGCGCCGCCAAGTGAGTAGAGTAACGTAAGAAGAGCCATGCACACCCCGAAAAACCCCTTCGGCGCGCTTGCCGAACTTGACACAGGTAACGGCAAAGCCCACTTCTACAGCCTGGAAGTCCTAGAGAAGCAGGGCATTGGTCAGGTCGGTCGCCTCCCATTCTCTATAAAGGTCATGCTCGAACAGGCCCTTCGCCAATGCGACGGGTTTGCCATCACTGAGGACGATGTGGTTCGGCTGGCGCAGTGGACTCCCACGAGCGTCCAACCGGCTGAGTTGCCGTTTAAGCCGGCGCGGGTCATCCTCCAGGATTACAGCGGCATCCCCTGCTTGGTGGACCTGGCTGCGATGCGCAGCGCAGTAGCCCGCCTGGGCGGTGATCCCCGACGGATCAACCCAGTCGTGCCGGTGGACATGGTGATTGACCACTCGGTACAGGTGGACTACTACGGCTCTCCGGATGCCCTGAGGCTCAACATCGCCAAGGAATTCGAGCGCAACCTCGAGCGCTATCAGTTCGCACGCTGGGGGCAAAAGGCCTTTCGTAACTTCAGCGTTGTGCCCCCCGGCAGCGGCATTATTCACCAGGTCAATCTAGAGTACCTGGCCCGCGTGGTATGGCTGCAAGACGGCCTGGCCTTCCCCGATACCGTCGTGGGCACCGACAGCCACACCACCATGATCAACGGCCTGGGCGTGGTGGGCTGGGGCGTGGGGGGCATCGAGGCCGAGGCAGTGATGCTGGGCCAGCCGCTCTACATCGTCATGCCGGAGGTGATCGGCTTCAAGCTCTACGGTGCGCTGCGCGAGGGCGTCACCGCCACCGACTTGACGCTGACCATCGTGCAAATGCTGCGCAAGAAGGGGGTGGTGGATAAATTCGTTGAGTTCTACGGCGCCGGCTTGAGCAACATCACGCTCGCTGACCGCGCCACCATCGCCAACATGGCACCGGAGTACGGCGCGACGATGGGTTACTTTCCGATCGATGCGCACAGCATTGACTACCTGCGGCGCACTGGCCGCGACGAGGCATTGTGCGCGCTGGTCGAGCGCTATGCCAAAACCCAGGGGATCTTCCGCACCGACGAGTCCCCTGACCCACTCTTCACCGACACGCTGGAACTGGACCTGGCCACGGTTGAGCCAAGCATCGCCGGCCCTAAGCGCCCGCAGGACCGCGTGCCGCTGACCCAAGCTAAAGCCGCCTTTCGCGCTGCGCTCACTGCGCCAACCAAAGAGCGCGGCTTTGGCTTGCGAGATGAAGACCTGAGCCACACCGCGACCGTGCGCTTCAACGGCCATCAGGAGACGCTCGGCCACGGCGCAGTGGTGATCGCGGCGATCACCTCGTGCACTAATACGAGTAATCCCAGCGTGATGCTGGGCGCAGGCCTGCTGGCTCGGAAAGCCGTTGAGAAGGGCCTGCGCGTGCCGCCCTACGTCAAGACCTCGCTAGCGCCTGGCTCAAAGGTCGTCACTGACTACCTGGCCGAGGCCGGCGTGTTGCCGGCCCTGGAGGCACTTGGCTTCAGCGTCGTGGGGTACGGGTGCACGACTTGCATTGGCAATAGTGGCCCGCTGCCCCAGGCCGTCGCCGAGGCCGTGCAGAGTCACAACCTAGTCGCTGCTGCCGTGCTCAGCGGCAACCGTAACTTTGAGGGGCGCATCAATCCGTTTGTCAAGGCCAATTACCTGGCCTCGCCTCCTTTGGTGGTTGCTTACGCCATCGCTGGCCGGGTGGATATTGACCTGACCAGCGAGCCGCTCGGCGTTGGCAAGGATGGCCAGCCGGTCTATCTCAAAGATATCTGGCCTACCCAGCAGGAAATCGAAACAGCGATTCAAAAGACGGTGCGACCGGAGTTGTTCCGCAAACAATACGCCACGGTGGATCAGGGCAGCGAGCAGTGGCAGGCGATCAGCGGCGTCGATGGCGACCTCTACCCTTGGGATGAGCGCAGCACCTACATTCAAGAGCCACCTTACTTTGAGGGGTTCTCGCTCCAGCCACCGCCCATTCAGCCGATCGTGGGCGCGCGAGTGTTGGGGCTGTTTGGCGACTCGATCACCACGGACCACATCTCGCCGGCTGGTGACATCCCGCTTCACTCGCCTGCAGGGCGGTATCTGCTCGCGCAAGGGGTGAAGCCAGAGGACTTCAATCAGTATGGTACGCGGCGCGGCAACGACCGGGTGATGACGCGCGGCACGTTCGCCAACATCCGCCTCAAAAACCTGCTCGTCCCCGGCGTCGAAGGCGGCGTGACCGTGCACCTTCCAGACGGTCGCGTCATGGATATTTATGACGCAGCGATGGCTTACAAGCAGGAAGGCGTCCCGCTGATCGTGATCGCCGGCAAGGAATATGGCACTGGCTCATCGCGCGACTGGGCGGCCAAGGGCAGCCTGTTGCTCGGCGTGCGCGCCGTCATTGCGGAGAGCTTTGAGCGAATCCACCGCAGCAACCTGGTCGGCATGGGCGTGTTGCCCTTGCAATTCCTGCCTGGCCAGAACGCTGAATCGTTGGGCCTGACCGGACGCGAGACTTTTACCATCCCGCTGGACGACGCAACTCTGGCCCATCCACGCCCAACGCTATCTGTGCACGTCACCCGCGAGGATGGCACAGCGTTCTCATTTGAGGTCGTCACCCGCCTAGACACGCCGGTTGAGATTCACTACTATCGTCACGGCGGCATCTTGCACGCAGTGCTGCGTGAGATGTTGAAGCAGGCCGCCGCGTGAACGTAAGCCTGTGCGTTACAAACGCACCGCGGGATACGCACTACCCATAACGTGGTGCGTGCGCGTTATGCGCCGCGCGTTCCTCGTGGCGATCAGCGCGCTGCTGTGCGCCTGCGCGCCGGCCGCACAGCCAGAGCCGACTTTCGCGCCGCGCGCGATCCGCGTGGACTATCCAATTGTCCCGCCAGACGTGCCGATGCTGGATCAAGATGGCCAGCCGGCTGCGCTCAGCCGCTTTCGTGGTCGCGTCACTTTGATCTTCTTCAGCAACATCGTTTGTCAGGAGTCCTGCGTAGATGCCCTGCCGCAGTTCCAGGCAGTGAAGCGCGCGCTTGGCGCGCGCAGCGTTGAGGTCGTTTTCGTGATGGTAGGCGCTGACCAGCAAGCCGATTCACCCGCAGCGCTCAAGCAACATCTCATCCGCTACGACCCAGCCTTTGTCGGCCTGACCGCCGAGCGCAGCGCAATGCGCCAACTGGCCACGCGCTTCGGCATCCACATATATGAGAACGCTAAGGGCGTGCTGGTCCCCCATGCGCCGTTTATCTACGTGCTAGACCGCCAGGGGCGCCTGCTCTACTTTATCCAGGACGGCGTGCCGGTCGCCGAGATTACAGCAATCGTCCAGCGTGTGTTAGACGAGCCGTGAACGCTCACGAACCCGCCAGCATCGCCTGCACGTCCCTGGCGATGATGTCTATCGGCGTGCCGAAGGAATACATCATTCTCCAGCGGCCTTCTGCATCCAGCAGATAGGTGAAGCTGGTGTGAGCCACGACGTAGCTCTTCGGGTTGTCGCTCTTGGGCGGCTGTTTCTCAAATACGCCGTCGAACTCGTAGATCAGCTTGCGCAGAGTGGCCTCGTCGCTGGTCAGGCCAATGAACGCGGGGTCGAAAGCAGTGACGTAGCGCCGCAGCACGTCAGGGGTGTCGCGCTCAGGATCGACAGTAATAAAGACGTAGTTCACGTCGTCGCCGGCTTCCCCCAGCGCCTGCTTCACCCGCCGTAAGTCATACATGGAGAGCGGGCAAACGTCCGGGCAAAAGGTGTAACCGAATACTAACAGGGTGGGCTTGCCGCGCAGGTGAGCCAACGACACGCGCTGATTGGTGTGGCTCACCAGCGTGTAGTTAGAGATAGCGCGGTACTTGCTGATAGCGACCCCGCCTGGGGTGGGCGTAGGCGATGGCCCGCGCGCAAGCTCCGGCGCGTAGCTGAGCAGCAACCCAAAGACGGTGATCAGGACCAAACTGCCCAGGATACCCAGAAAGACCTTGAAGCCTTCGCTCTGTGGCCTGACGGATCGCGCATTTCGCTTCAACATAAGTCTACAAGTGAGTGCCGTTCTGGGCACCAACATGAGGGGTACCCAGAACGGCTGCGCTGGCGCACCCTCTACGGTTCTCGCACGGTCACGTCCACGTCGATCGTCTTGCCCGACTGGAACTTCAAGGTGAGCTTGAAGGCATCGCCCGGTTTCAGATCGCGCTTCAGGTCCATCAGCATGATGTGATAGCCGGCTGGCTTCAGCTCGACCGACCCATTGGCCGGCACTTCGAGGCCGTCCTTCATTTCCTCCATCATCATCATGCCGTTCTTCTGGGTGGTCTGATGCACCTCGATCATGCCGGCCACGTCGCCCGCTGCGCTGAGCAGGCGGTCAGGGGCATCTCCCTTGTTTTCTATCACCATGTAGGCAGCGCTGACCTGGCCACCGTGCCCGCCATGTCCACTATGTCCACCATCGCCGTGCATGCCTATCGCCGGGCGCGCCCAGGCATCCTTCACCACGATCTCGCTCTGTCCACTGCCGGCGTTCTGGACCGGCGCAGCGCAGGCGGCCAGCGAGACGGCCACCAGCGCGACAAACATACTTCTCACGTTCATGTTCAGCCTTCCTATCCACAAGAACAAACGCGAAACAAGACAATAATCCAGCCCTCCACTTGGCCCGCGAGCACGCTGGGCTGCACGTCGCGCCCGCATTCGTCAAAGAAGAACCTTCAATGCAAAGCGGCGCGCAGGCGGGGCGGCGGGATAGGAGGGCGCGGATCTGCGCACGCCGAGGTCGGCGCGCGCAGTGCGCTGAGGGTCGCCGTTGCGCTCAGCACGATGCCCCAGCACTGCACAACAGGTAAGCATTCGGTTGCTGTGCGCAGCAGCGTCTGCAAGGCCGCGATCAACGGCTCATGCTCACGAGGCACGGACGAATGAAGATGGTGTGACGCAGGCGAGTGCCAGTGAAAGGAAGCTGGCTGAGCGTTCGCTGCGGTTTCACAGTATGCCAAGCATAGCAGCGGCACGCTGGCGATGAGCAACGCGACACCCAGCTGGCAAAGCACGCAGGCTACTGCAAACCCACGGCTGCTAAGAGTGCTTAGCATTAAGCACGATGGATTATCCCAGAATTAGGTGAGCGACGGCCTCATCTTTCTGTCAAGCGCTCACAGGCGCGGGCCGCGCTGCCAGCTTCGGCAGCGGGCTGGCTGGGACAAGCAGCCCGCGAGACATTCTGATGTGCATTGTTTGATGGACGACGCGCCGTCGCGCGCTATCGCTGACTCAAGGTTGTACGAGGAAGGTGACGCTTACTGGAATGGGGATAGCGAGCTTGGCATGCAGGCCATCGGCCATCACCGCGGTTAGCGTGTGCACGCCCGGCGGCAACGTGATCGTGCGCGAGGTAAACGGCGGCGCGCCTAAGTGAATGTATTTGTCTTTCTGATCGAGCGGGATGATTTGGCCATCGGGGATGTCACTCGCCGGCACGTTGATGAAGAGGTGGAGGTGTCCTTCGCCGGGCTTCGGCGCTCCGGGCCGCACCAGGCGAAAGTTGCGCACCTGTAGTTGCACGGTGAACTCCGTGCTCGGCACGCGCACCCCCTGCTGAGGGTAAATAAAGCGCATCTCGGGTTCGCCAGACGCTGGCGCACAGGCAGCCAGGGCGCTGGTCGCACCTAAACCGAACGTTAGCCCGAGCAAACGCACGAAGGCGCGCCGGCGCAGCCGCGGAAACTCTCGTTTTTGCGTTCCATCTACCATATCCCTCATGCCTCCTTACATCCAAAAACGCGAACCGCCTAATCAAGATGGTGTCTGAATTATAGGGGATACGTGGCGTGCATTCGCGCTGGGTTAATCAAGCACTCACCAGCGCACCCTCTCCTCAAGCACTTCTGCCACTCACCACCGAGACCTTCGCTGTCGTTCAGATTTCACGATAGACAAACAGAAAGCCAGAACTAAACACCACCTAACGACACTAAAGATTTAGCACCAGGGATAGGAAGAGGCGTGCCCTTGACAGTTTCTAAAATCCTATTATAATTATTCCTAAAAGGAGTGCCTAATGAATAAGAAGGCCAGATATAGAAAGTCAATACCTAATAACCTAGACCTTAGAGGTAGTAGCAAGTTTCTAAGTGATTTCTTTACTACTTCTAAGACCAAAAAGGTAAAGCCGGCCTGCGCACCGCTGGACAGCCTGGCTGAGCAGATCGAGCAGCTCTATCACAGCTACCAGCAGTCGCTGGCAGCCGAGCTGCTTCAGCTCGTCAGAAGCATGCCGCCCGACGCTTTCGAGCGCCTGTCGGTGCACCTGCTTGCGAAGATGGGGTATGGCAACTTTCGCACCGATGGCGGTCGGGTTGTCGGCAAGAGCGGCGACGGCGGCATTGACGGCATCATCGAGGAGGACCCGCTGGGCCTAGAGGCGATCTACATTCAGGCCAAGCGCTGGTCAAACGCCGTCGGCCGACCGCACGTCCAGCAGTTCGTCGGCGCGCTCCAGGCTCACGGCGCGCGCAAGGGCATCTTCATCACCACTGCCTACTTTACCCAAGAGGCGAAGGACTACGTTGCCCAAGTCAAGTCCGTGCGCGTCTTTCTAATAGACGGCGAGCTGTTGACCAAGCTGATGATCAGTTTGAACGTTGGCGTCGTCACTGCTGTTCAGTATTCGCTCAAGCGCGTTGATCAAGAGTTCGCGCGGCATTGGAAGATGTAGGTCATGTCACCCGCAGCACGTGGCAACACTAAGCGCGCCATCTGCCGGCGCCATCCGCAGATCGCGCCAAATGCGCGTGGATCTGCTCTGCATACAAAAAAGCTAAACATGGATTGTGAGGTAAGTTGAATGAGTCACACGCGAGTTCAGCCTAATCTTGACGTTTTGTCTTGGGCGCTACAACGCGCACCGGCCAGCCTGACGACCAAGTTTCGTCAACTGGGCAAATGGCTTTCAGGCGAAGCGCAACCCACGCTGCGTCAGCTTGAGGCGCTCGCCAAAGCGGCCGGCGTGCCGCTGGGCTATTTCTTCCTCGATGCGATCCCCACAGAAAGCCTCCCCATCCCTTTCTTTCGCACGCTGCCCGATGCAACAGGACAGTCCCCCAGTCCAGATTTGGCCGAGACCATCCAAATGATGGAGCAGCGCCAGGCCTGGATGCGCGAATACCTTAGCGAGCGCGGCGCGCAGCCGCTTTCCTTCGTTGGCTCGGCCAGCGCCCAAGACGAGCCAGAACGAGTGGCCGGGTTAATGCGACAGACGTTGGGGATGGCCACCGATTGGGCTGCTAGCCAGCGGACGTGGAGCGACGCCCTGCACGCACTGCGGGCGCGGGCGGAGTCAGCCGGCGTCCTAGTCGTGGTGAACAGCGTCGTCGGCAACAACACACGGCGGAAGCTTTCAGTGGACGAGTTCCGTGGGTTCGTGTTGGTAGATGAATATGCACCGCTGGCTTTCATCAACGGCGCTGATGGCAAAGCTGCCCAGATGTTCACGCTCGCCCACGAGCTGGCCCATGTGTGGCTGGGCAGGAGCGCCGCGTTTGACCTGCGCGCCTTGCAACCTGCTCACGACGAAGTGGAGGAGGCTTGTAACCGCATCGCAGCGGAGTTCCTCGTGCCCGCCACTGCTTTCAGGGAAGTCTGGCCGCGGGTGGCAGCAGATTCGGACCGCTTTCAACGGATCGCCCGCCACTTCAAGGTAAGCGAGGTCGTCGCAGCGCGCCGCGCGCTCGACCTGAAGGCGATCAGCCGCGACGAGTTCTTCCGCTTCTATGAAGCCTACCGCGCCCAGCGGCGCGCGAAGGGCGCCAGCGCAACCGGCGGGGACTTCTTTGCGACGCAGAACCTCAGGCTCAGCCGGCGCTTCGGCGAAGCCGTCGTCCGCGCAGTGCAGGAAGGGCAGTTGACCTATCGCGATGCCTACCGGCTGACCGGCCTGTACGGCGAGACCTTCGACAAATACGCCGCGCAGTTCCTGGGAGGGCAGCGATGAACAGAAATACCGTCTTCCTGCTCGATACCAACGTCTTCATTGAAGCGGCCAAGCGTTACTATGCCTTCGACATCGCGCCAGGATTCTGGGGGGCGCTGCTGACGCATGCCGAGGCCGGCCGCATCATCAGCATTGACCGCGTCTTTGACGAGCTGGCGCGCGGCAAGGATCACTTATTCAGGTGGGTGCAGAACAACATGAAAGACTACTTTCGATCCACGGGCGAGCGCAACGTGCTCGAGGTCTATGCCCAGCTCATGCGCTGGGGGCAACGTCAAAGCCATTTCACCAGCCAGGCCCGCCGCGAGTTCGCCGAGGCCGATAACGCCGACCCATGGCTGGTCGCCTACGCCAAGGCCAAAGGGTATGTCCTGGTGACGCTAGAGAAGAACAATCCTGGCATGCGCCGCAAGATCCCCATCCCCAGCGCCTGCCAAGCCTTTCAGGTGCCCTACATGGACACCTTCAAGATGCTGCGCAAGCTGAGCGTGACCTTCCAATAACAGGGAGTGCTCAACTTCAGAGTGGCTTGCCTCGCTGACGATCCAAACTGCCAAGCACAGCAGAGAGAAAAGCTAAAGAACCTTTGCGTCCTCGGCGTCTCTGCGGTGCATGCTTCTTGTATCACCTTTGATTGGCATGCTCTCCAACAACACAAGCCGCAAAGGAGTTTGATATACTCACTTTGTGAGTATGCAGGCGCGATCCGGAGCGCGCTCGCGCACTATCCAGCGCTCGCCTTTCGCCGACCTCATCGTGCTCGGCTTGCTTAGCGAAGCGCCACTCCACGGCTATGCGCTCTTCGCACGCATCCGCGACGAACTAGCCGGCGTGTGGCGCATTAACATGAACCGCCTTTACGCGCTATTAGGCGAGATGGATTGCCGCGGCCTGGTTCAGGGCCATCCCGAACGCGCCGGCAACCGCCCACCGCGCAACGTCTATCGCCCCACGGTCAAAGGTCGCCGGCAGTTCCAAGCCTGGATGCGCACGCCGAGCCGGACGATGCGCGATATGCGAATTGAGTTCCCGCCCAAGCTATACTTTGCCCTGCGCCGTAGCCATCAGGAAGCCGCCAACTTGATCGCGCTTCAGCGCGCCGCCTGTTATGCCGAGCTGGAGCGCTTGACGACTCAGCAAATGACCGCCAAACCGGACAGTTACCGCTGGTTGATCTGCGACTTTCGCCTGCGCCAGGTGCGGGCCATCCTGGAGTGGCTGGAGATGTGCCGAGCGCATCCCTTGATCGCCGCTGAGCAAACCGCGAGAGGAGAGAGGATAGAGCAATGATCAATCGAAGCGTTACTTTCGCCCTGCTTGCTGCACTGTTTGTCGCTGCCTGCGCGGCGCCGCCGCCCGCGGCACAGCAACCTGCCTTCGCGCCGACGCAGGCCAATCCTGCGCCTACTGAAGCGCCCACGCCCACCCCGCAGGCCGGCCTGACGATCACCGACGCGCTGGGGCGCGAGGTGGCCCTGCCCGCCCTACCCCAGCGCATCGTGCTCACAGGCCGCGCGCTCTTCATGGTCGCCGACGCCGTCTACACCTTTCCGGAGGCTGGCAAGCGCATCATTGGCATGGGCCAGACCGCGCAGGGCAGCGGCAACTTCGTCAAGTTAATCGATCCCGACTATGGGAGCAAAGCCGTGCTGGAGCGCGACGCCGGCGCTGAGCAGGTGGCCGCCCTTAAGCCAGACCTGGTCATCCTCAAGAGCACTGCTGCCGAAGCGACGGGCAAGCCCATCGAGGCCCTCAACATCCCCGTCATCTACGTGGATTTCGAGACGCCGGAGCAATACGTCCGCGACCTCACCATCCTCGGCCAGGTCTTCGGCAATCCCACGCGCGCCCAGGCCGTGATCGACTTCTATCAGCGCAAGGTCGCTCAGATCGAGCAAGCTGTAGCGGACGCGCCACGCCCGCGTGCCTTATTGCTTTACTATAACGACCGCGACGGCAACATCGCGTTCAACGTCCCGCCGCTCAACTGGATTCAGACGCGCATGGTCCAGATCGCCGGCGGCCAGCCGGTCTGGTCGGACGCCAAGCTCGGCAAAGGCTGGACGCAGGTCACGCTGGAACAGATTGCTGCCTGGGACGCCGACTTTATCTTTATCGTGTCTTACTTCAAGAATCCGTCGGAGGTGGTCAGCGCGCTGAAGGCCGACCCCAACTGGCAGGCGCTGCGCGCGACGCGCGAAGGCCGGCTGTTCGCCTTCCCTGCCGATCTCTACAGCTGGGACCAGCCGGACACGCGCTGGATCCTAGGCCTCACCTGGCTGGCTGGCCGGTTGCATCCAGAGCGCTTCCCGAACTTGGACATAGAAGCCGAGGCAAAAGCGTTCTACCGCGAACTCTACGGCCTGGACGAGGCCTTCTTCATCGCCCAGATCCGACCAACCTTCCAAGGTGATCTGCCTTGAGCGAGGCCGCGCTGCGGGCAACGCTGGCGCAGAACGCTCAGCGCATCAAGCTGCTCTGGGCGCTCCTCGCTGCTCTGGTCGTGCTCTTCGCCTTCTCGATCCTGCTGGGCCGCTATCCCCAGCCTGGGCTGCTGCCGCTCTGGCGCCTGGCCGAGGACGATTTAGCCAGCCGGCTGGTGTGGAACCTGCGCATCCCTCGCCTGCTGGCCGCGCTGTTGTTGGGGATGACGCTCTCGGCAGCGGGATTGGTGCTACAGTCGCTGTTCAGCAACCCGCTGGTCGAGCCGGGCTTCCTGGGCGTCTCACAGGGCGCAGCGTTCGGCGCTGCGTTTGCAATCGTCTTTCTCAGCAGCACCGCGCTGGTCACCCAGGTCAGCGCTGCGGCGTTCGCGTTGGCCGGCCTAGGGCTTTCATACGGCCTGGCGCGCCGCCTACGGTTTGGCGGCTGGGTGTTGCGCCTGGTGCTCGCTGGCATTGCCATTTCGGCCCTTTTCTCCGCCGGCGTGGGGCTGCTGAAATACGTCGCCGACCCGCTCACCCAACTGCCGGAGATCACTTTCTGGCTGTTGGGCGGCCTGGCGAGCATCACCTGGCCGCGCCTACTGAACGCTGCGCCCGCGACGGTGGCTGGCTTGACCATCCTGCTCCTGTTCCGCTGGCGGCTGAATGTGCTCTCGCTGAGTGAGCAGACAGCCTTCTCTTTAGGCAGCGCGCCTGGACGCGAACGCCTGCTGCTGATCGTCGCTGCGGTCGTGCCCACAGCCGCCATGATCGCCATCAGCGGGATCGTGGGATGGGTTGGACTGATCGTGCCGCACATCGCCCGCCGCGTCTTCAACGCCGACACGCGCTTCGGCATGCCGGCTGCGGTCCTCGTCGGCGGTATCTTCGTCGTCGCTTGCGACAACGCTGCCCGCACCCTGCTGGCCGGCGAGATCCCGCTCGGCATCCTGACCTCGCTGCTGGGCGCATTGATCTTCCTCGGGCTAATGATGGCTCAACAAATCCGCGCCAGGGCATGAGCGACGCAGTGCTGCGCTTCGAGCGGGTGACGTTTGGCTATCAGCGCGCTGCACGCCCTATCCTGCGCGACCTGAGCTTCTCGCTGTGTGCTGGCCGGGTGCTCGCTGTGGTGGGGCCGAACGGCGCCGGCAAGACCACGCTGCTTGCTATCGCTCTGGGCTGGCTCAAGCCGTGGCGCGGCGAAGTCTGGCTGGCCAGCCAGCCGATTCAAACATACGCGCGCGAGGCACGCGGGCGCTGGCTGGCGCTCGTGCCGCAAAGCGAGCATACGCCGTTCGACTACACAGTGCTGGAATACACCCTCATGGGTCGCGCGCCGCACTTGCCGCCGTTGGGCGTTCCTGGGCCGGAGGACTATGCGATTGGTATGCGTGCGCTGGAGCAGGTTGGCATCGCTGCGCTGGCCAACCAGGCCGTGCCAACGCTTAGCGGGGGCGAACGCCAATTGATGCTCCTGGCGCGCGCGATCGCCCAACAACCCAGGGTCTTGCTCATGGACGAGCCAACGGCCCACCTGGATTTGCATAACAAGGCGCGCTTGATCAGCATGATCCGCGCATTGCGCGCCCAGGGTTTGGCGGTGATGATGACAAACCACGAGCCAGAGGTGGTGCTGGCCGTGGCCGATGACGTGCTGCTGATGGCCCCTGGCCAGCCGCCACTGTTCGGGCCGGCAGCGCAGGTCTTTACCGAACAAGCGCTCCAACGCATCTATCAGTTGCCGATCCGGCTGGTGGAGGTGGACGGGAAGCGGCACATGCTATGGACGTAAGCCTATATGCGCTCACCGGCCCGCGCGGGGCCGGCAAGACCACCTTCTGCCGCCATTTGATCGCGCGCGCCCGGCAAGCTGGCTGGGATGTGGCCGGCGTGACCTCACCAGCGGTCGTCGCGGATGGCGAACGGGTCGGCTTTGATGCAGAGGACATCCGCAGTGGGGAACGCCGCGGCCTCGGTCGGGCGCAGCCACAGCCTGGTTTCAGCATCCGCTTAGGCCGTTGGTTTATCAGCCCGGCAGCGCTGGCGTGGGCCAACCAGATATTCGCCCGCTGCTGCCCGTGCGACCTGCTCATCGTGGATGAGATCGGGCCTTTGGAGCTGGTGAGGGGTGAAGGGTGGACCAGTGCCTTGTCCGCTCTGCGGGCGGGGGTGTATCGCGCTGCGATCGTCGTAGTGCGCCCAGAGCTGCTCGAAGAGGCGCACGCTGCGCTGCCGATCGCAGCGTGTTTCGATGTTCGGCAGCGCGCAGATCAGGCCCAGCTCATCGCGCTGTGTTGCCGATAGAATGTGCTCATGCCCCGCCTGCTCGTCAATGTTAAAGATATTGCCAGCAGCCTGAGCGCGCTGCGCGCCGAATTGCAGCGCAAGAACAAGGAACTATCGGCGATCCGCGAGATCCTGCTCTCGATCAACGCCACATCAGATTTGCGTTCTATTCTCAACGGCATCGCGCAGACGACCACCCGCGTGATGCGGGTAGATTCAACGTCTATTTACTTGCTCGACAGCGGATCGCAGCGCCTAATCCTAAAGGCGACCACCGGCCTCTCCGCCCAGGCGGTCGATCACGGCTACCTCAGGATGGGCGAAGGGTTGACCGGCTGGGCAGCGCAGCACCGGCAGGTGGTGGCTGTGCGCGACGCACAGCGCGACCCGCGCTTTCACGAAGTGCCCGACACACACGAACGCGCCTTTCAATCGCTAATGGCTGTGCCGCTCGTCAGCCAGGATCGGGTGGTCGGCGCGATGAACGTGCAAACCTATCGCCGGCACACCTGGACCGCTGGCGAGGTCGAGTTCGTCTCGTTGATCGGCGAGGTCGTGGCCGGCATCCTGGAGCGGGCGATCTTGCAGGAGGAAGGCGAGCGCAAGGTGCGCGAAATGCAGGCCGTGGCCGAGGTCAGCCGCGCGGCGATCTCGCCACTGTATCTTGACGAAATGCTGCGCGTTGTGGCCGAGATGGGCGCGCGCGCCGTCAACGCCCGCCATTGCTCGGTGTTGCTGCTGGACGAAACGATCAACGCCTTTATGCCGCGCGCCAGCTACGACTTACACGCAAACGTGCCCGCCGAGCCACCATGGTCGAAGGACGCACTGCCGCTGCTGACCATCGAGCAGCTTAGCCAGCCTATAGTGGTGCACCAGGTGGACTGCGAGCTCCAGCCAGCCTACGCCCGCTGGGCCAGCCAGGCAGGGCTGCACAGCCTAATGTGCGTGCCGATGAAGCTGCGCGACCGCGTGATCGGCCTGCTGAACATGTGGACGGCGGACGAGGACGGGTTCAGCGAGGCGCAAATGGAGCTATGCACCACGCTGGCCAATCAGATCGCGCTCGCCATCGAGAACGCGCACCTGATCGGCAACGCGGCCATCGTCAAGGAGATGAACCATCGGGTGAAGAACAATCTACAGAACGTGGTGATGCTGCTCCAGATGCAACTGGAGCAGGCCGGCGACAAACTGACGGCCAAAGAGGTGTTACACGAGAGCATCAACCGCATCATGAGCATCGCCGCGGTGCACGACGTGCTGGCGCAGGAGGGTTTCCGCCTGGTGGATGTGAAAGACGTAATCGCGCGCGTCGCCAGCCTGACGCGCGCGAACATGACGCGGCCTGACCTCGACCTGACGATCCAGGTGGTGGGCGATCCGATCCGCTTGCACTCGCGGGCGGCTACTGCGCTTGCGTTGTGCGTCAACGAGCTGGTGCAGAACGCCATCGAGCATGCCTTCGCCGGCCGCGAGAAGGGCGAGGTCGTGATTCAACTCATAGACTGCGGCGGAACGTTGGAGGTGGAGGTGAGGGACAACGGCTTGGGCAAGGCAGCCGGCAACGCCGAAGGGCCGAGCCTCGGACTGAGCATCGTCAGCACACTGGTTCAGGAAGACTTGCGTGGGGCGTTCACGCTCAAGCGCACGGTCAACGGCACAATCGCAAGGATCAGAGCGCCCTTCAGCTACGCCATGGAAGCCAGCGGCTGAGCGAGCGGCAAGCGCTCCTCAATCAGCTTGCCATCGCGCAGCCGGAAGACGCGGTCGGCCACACCGACCACTTCCTCACTGTGGGTGACCATGACCAGGTTCTTGCCGGCGCGGCGGGTGAGCGTGTCGAGCAAATCGAGCACTTGCCTGCCGGTTTCATAGTCCAGGTTACCGGTGGGTTCATCGGCCAGCACCACCAGCGGGTCATTAATCAGCGCCCGAGCGATGGCCACGCGCTGCTGCTCACCGCCGCTCAAGCGATCAGGGAAGGCATCCATGCGATGGCTCAGCCCGACCTGCGCCAGCAACTCCTCAGCCCGTCGGCGGACATGCGCAGGAGGCCGACCGGCCAGCTCAAGCGGCAGCATCACGTTCTCGCGCACGGTCAGGGTGGGGATCAGGTTGAAGGCCTGGAAGACGAAGCCGATGTGCCTGCGGCGGAAGAGTGTGCGCTCGGTATCGTTCATGCGTGTGATGGGCTGGCCGTCAATCCAGATGTCGCCAGCGGTGGGTGTGTCAATGCCGCCGATCAGGTTAAGCAATGTGCTCTTGCCGCTGCCGCTTTTGCCCAGCAACACCACAAACTCGCCACAGCCGAACGAGAGGCTCACGTCGTTCAGCACGACGCGCAGCGAACCGGCCTCTTCATAAGCCTTCGTCACATGGTCCAGCCGGATGATGCCGATGCAATCTTTGGCCACCATAGCAGGCTAACAAGCCAGCTTGAGCACCGAATGAGAGCAAGTCATACGCCGATAGGGCGAAGGCCCTTCTCCTTAGACGTGCCCGACGATAATGAATGTTAGAATGAATGTGCGTTGGGCGGTTAGCTCAGCTGGTTAGAGCGTCCGCTTTACACGCGGAAGGTCGGGGGTTCGATTCCCTCACCGCCTACTCCAAGCCAGCCGGCACGTCAACGACCATTGTGCCGGCGACGAGGTCAATAGACCGGATGACGCTCTCCAGGGCCGGCAACAACAATTGGCCGGAAGCTTTCTGCACAACGTACACATCGTTGCTGCCGGTGCGCAGAATCTCGCTCAGTTGCCCGATCTCCTCCCCAGACGTGCGCAACACGCGCAACCCGATCAGTTGGTAGGGGTAATACGACCCTGCGGGCAAGCTGGGCAGATCCTCGGGGGAGATTAAAACCACCGCGCCGCGCAAAGCCTCGGCGTCGTCTCGGCTGGCGACGCGCTCCAGCCTGAGCAGCACAGCACCCTGATGCGGACGGCACGAGAGGACGCGGTAGGGGCGCTGGCTATTACCCAGATAAACGCATCCGACATTGGCCAAAAGGTCCTCGTAGCCGGGCGTGAGCTGCACTTTGACCTCGCCGGCGACGCCGTGCGGGCGCGTCACCTTGCCCACCGCGAGGAGCCTTTGTTCAGCAGGCACAGCCTCTCAGCGGGCTTCAGTGATATCCAGCACGACGCGGCGTCGCGCGCGCGCCGCTGCGATCCGCAAGAGGACGCGCAGGGCATTGGCCAGCCTGCCCTCGCGTCCGATCATCCGCCCCATATCTTCGGGTGAGACGCGCAGCTCCAAAAAGACAGTGCTGCGGTCGGTTGACGAGGCGACCTGTACCGCCTCAGGCCGATCAACAAGTCCTTTGGCCACGTATTCCACCAACTCGGCCAGGGGTTTGGCGTTGTAGTGGTCCTTCGCGCTGCGCTTCATGATTCGGGGGTCGCCTGATCAGCCTTCTTTGGCTTGGCGGTGCCAATGCGGGTGCGTGGGCTAATCGCAGCGGCCGCGTCGGCCCACGACTGCGCTTCAACCATCAGCGCCTCGGGAGACTCGCCTTGCTTCAGGCGTTCAAAGCGCGCCAGCGTGCCGGTCTTGGTGAATAGCTGCTTGACGGCATCGCTGGGCTGTGCGCCGACTTTCAGCCAGTGCCACGCGCGCGCTTCGTCCACGAGCACGGTCTCCGGCTGAGTGCGCGGGTTATACCGGCCGATCACCTCAATGAATGCGCCATCGCGCGGCGCCTCCTTGTCACAAACTACGATGCGATACGTCGGTTGCTTCTTGGAACCCATTCGGCGTAGTCGAATTCGAACCATACCGCTCTCCTTATCTTTTCTTAACGCCCATCAGCCCGCTCATCATGCGCAGGCGCGGATTGTTCGCCAATTGTTTCATCATGCGCTGAGCCTCTCGGAACTGATTGAGCAATTGATTGAGCTCTTGCACAGTTGTGCCGCTGCCTTTGGCGATGCGACGTTTGCGCGAAGCGTTGAGGATGTTCGGGTTGCGACGCTCCGCTGGCGTCATTGAGCAGATGATCGCCTCCACCCGCTTAAACTGACGCTCTGTCATCTCCGGCGAAATCTGTTTGGTCAGGTCTCTAAAGCCGGGGATCAAAGCCAGCAATTCGTTCAGAGGACCCATCTTCTTGATCTGCCGCATCTGGGAGAGAAAGTCCTCTAGGTCAAAACTGGCCGTGAGCATCTTCTCGGCTGCCCTGGCAGCTTCGCGCTCATCGAACTGCTGCTGGGCCTTCTCGATCAGAGTGAGCACGTCGCCCATCCCCAGGATGCGCGATGCCAAGCGATCGGGATGGAAAGGCTCGATAGCATCGGGTTTCTCGCCAGTGCAGAGGAACTTGATCGGCACGCTGGTCACAGCGCGCATCGAGATAGCTGCGCCGCCGCGCGCGTCACCATCCACCTTAGTGAGGATCAGGCCGGTGAGGCCCACGCGCTTGTTGAAGGTGTCGGCGATGTTCACTGCCTCTTGACCGGTCATCGCGTCGGCCACTAGCAAGACCTCGGCCGGCTTTGTGATGGCCTTGATCTCCTCCACCTCGCGCATCATTGCATCGTCAATTTGCAAGCGGCCTGCTGTATCAATAATGACGACGTCGAGCGCTTTCTGCACGGCTGCCTGGAGCGCGCGCCGAGCAACTTGCTGCGGCGGCGTTTGTGCGCCTTCGGAGAAGACGGGAACCCCGATCTGCTTGCCTAGCGTTTCGAGTTGCGCAATGGCTGCCGGACGGTAGATATCTGCCGCCACAAGCAGTGGCCGTCGCCCATCGTTGCGCAAGCGCAGCGCCAGCTTTGCCGCAGTCGTCGTCTTGCCGGATCCTTGCAGACCCACCAGCAGGATCACGTGCGGCGACGGACCGCCCAAGTCTAACTTGCCCCCTTCCCCCAGCGTGCGCAACAGCTCCTCATGCACGATCTTGACGACCGCCTGGCCAGGCGTCAAGCTCTTGTGCACTTCCGCGCCGACAGCGCGCTCGCGCACGCGCGCGAGGAAATCTTTGACCACCCGGAAGTTCACGTCGGCTTCCAGGAGCGCCACGCGAACCTCGCGCAGCACAGCGTCCACGTCCTGCTCGGTGAGGATGCCGCGCTTGCCCAAGCGGTCGAAGATGGCCTGTAGCTTGTCGCTTAACGCCTCGAACATGTCATAAGGGCGCGATATTCTACCTTAGATTCGCACCACTCCCGACACGCGCAAGGCGCGATCGGGAGCGGTATATAGCTCGCGGCCGACCTGGGCAAACGCGCTGCGCACATAGGCCAGCGCAGCGCCGGGCGCTGCGCTGGTGATCTGGCCAATGGGCTGGCCGTCCTCATCGTGCACCGTTGCGCCGGCAGCGACCGGCGCATCCGTCGTCACGCGCACCAGTTTTCTGGCGATCTGGCCGCGGCTTTCCATGCGGGCGAGCACCTCCTGGCCGGTATAGCATCCTTTGGCAAAGCTCACTGCGCTCCAGAGCCCAGCTTCCAACGGGATGTAGTCTTCGTTGATCTCATGCGGGAAGCGCGGATACCCGCGCGCAACCCGCCAGGCGTCGAAGTCCGACTGTGGACGCGCACTGATGGTGAGGGGCAATTCACCTTGCGCCAGCACAAACCAGTCCAGGCCCAGCGCGCGTGGAGCGCGCATAAAGATGAACCGTCTGTTGTCCGCACCAGGCAGGGACAACGTCTGATGGGCATACTCGGGCAAGTCAAGCGCCGGCGCATGCAGTGCTCTCGCTGCCTGATCGTCTATCCCCCACAGCCCACCCAGCGCAGACTCGTCGTGAACCTGAACATCGTCGTTGAAGAAGATGTACTTCCTCAACCAGCGCACCACCTTCTCCTGATTGCCGCCCCCGCCGAGCAGCAGGGTGAATGTTTCAAACGCCAGCACGATCAGGTAATCCACCATGCGTCCGATCGGCGTCGTGAGCACTGTGGGCTTACCCTCGCCGGCTTTGAGGCCGCGCAGGTCGCCCGTGGAGATGCGATGCAGAAAATCCAGCTGCCCGCTGCCCTGTAGGCGAATGCGGCTAAAGACAGATGACAGGTCGAAAAGCAACACGACGACCAGCTCAGTGGGCTGTTGGACTGCCGGCCAGCCAAGCCTCCAAAAGCTGGCGGCACTGGGCCGAGCGAACCACAGCGTATTGCCGTATCACTTCGGCAAGCGGCCGGCCGCGCAGCGCTGGATAGCGTCCTGCGTCGAACAACGCTGCTTCGTCTCGCCAGGCTGTCAATCGCTTCACGAGCTGGTAATGTGCACCCTCAAAGTCGGCCCAGACGTTCTCCAATGGCCGCGGATCAGCCTGAAGCGAATCGCTGTTTAGATCGTCAAGCAGGCGCAGCGCTTGGCCACGCTCAGCGCGGAAGAGCAGCGTGACGGCGTGCGCGTGCCACAGAGCGATGTGCGAGAGGACATCCTTCACCGAACGCTCGCCGACCGCGCCCGAGGTGCTCATTTGGGTCGGCGTTAGGCGGTCGAGCAGCGCCTTGAGCCTGGCGCGTTCCTGCGCTATCTCCGCGATAAGCTCAGATACGCCCACTACGGCTCGTTGCTGTGGCGCTGCTCAATCCAGGCGAGGATGTCGGCCATTTGCTGGGGACTGAGGAGCGCCGCGTAGTTCTGCTGCATCAGGCCGGCTTGGTACCCCTCGACGATGTAGGCGTTAGGGTCAACGATGCTCTGGTAGAGATACTCGCGAGCGCTCAAGCCCGGCACGCGCGTTGCGGCGATATCCCACAGGTTGTAGAAGGATGGCCCGACCAGGCGCTCACCCTTCTTTTGGCTATGGCAGCCCACGCAGCCAGCAGTGTTGAACAACTGCGCGCCGCGCTCGGGGTCGCCTTTGGGCAAGCCGTCGGTGATCTTCCCGAAGTCGCCCTCCTTGGGCAAAGCGGCTGGGGTAGCTGGCGCTGTGTCTTCGCCGTGCAACGCAGACTCGCCCCGCACCGGCTGCGGCATGGCGTTCAGCACGAGCGCAAAGACGACCAGGAAGATGACAAAGCCGGCAGCCGAGAGCACAAATGGCTCGGCGCTGGGACCTATCTCGATGCGCGGGAGTTGAAATCTGCGTTGCTCGACAGCGCGCAGCTCCTGGCGCAGCTCCATCATCTCCTCATCAGTCGGCAAGTTGCGCCGCAGGAACTGGCTCACCCCGCTGGCGACGACAGCGATGACGACGCCGCCGGCCACGCTGGCCAGCAAGGCCAACAACACCCCGCCGATGAGCACGAGGATCAGGTTGTCGGACGAAGGCGCGAGCTGGTCAAGGCTCGCCGCGAACGCAGACCTGGCCCACCCGACGCTTGCGGCGAGCACGCCGGCGCCCATCCACACACCTCTCAACATGCCTCTATTCTACGCGCGACAGGCTGCGACAAACTCGCCGAACAGGCGCATCATGTCTGCGCGCTCCGGCGCCATGTCTTCGGGATGCCACTGCACGCCGAGGTAATAGCGCTTGTTCGGGGACTCGACCGCCTCAATGACACCATCATCTGCGCGCGCGACCACGCGCAGCCCCTCGGCCAGGCGATTAATTGCTTGGTGATGAAAACTATTCACCTGCGCCTGATGGGTGCCGAGTATCTGCGCAAGGCGCGTGCCGGGCTCGATAGTGACGCTGTGGGCTGCTTCATGTCTGGGGAGGCCGTGTTGACTGCCGCTGTGGGGCAGCGCATTGGCCCACTGGGTGGGCAGGTCTTGTATGAGCGAACCGCCGAGGGCGACATTCATAACCTGAATCCCGCGGCAGATCGCAAACAGTGGCTTATCGTCTCGCAGCGCCCAGCGCGCCAGCGTCATCTCCATCTCGTCGCGCTGCCGATCAACGCCGTATGTGGCCGGATGCGCCACTTCGCCGAACAGGGAGGGGTCAACGTCCCCGCCGCCGGTGAGCATGACGCCGTCCACAGATGCATACAGCGCCTGCCAGTCGTCGAGCGCGCTCGCCGTGGTCGGCAGCAGAACGGGCATGCCGCCCACCGCGACCAGGTTGTTGACGTAGTTCTTGCCGAGCGAGAAGCGACGCTGCTCGCTATCTTGCACGGGGATTGGGATGAGAACGCGCGGGCTGGCCATCGCGCGAACCGAGCTAGGACGACGACGCGGTCGGTTCGGACGCAGCGCTGGGCTTGGCTTTGTTCGTCGGCAGGCGTTCCCGCAGGCGAGCCGACTTGCCGCGCAGGTTGCGGAAGTAGTAAAGCTGCGCGCGGCGCACCTTGGAGTGGCGGAGCACCTCTACCTTCTCGATGCGGGGGGAATGGAGCAGATACGTTCGCTCGACGCCGATGTTATTGCTGGCAATGCGGCGCACCGTGAAGTTGGCGTTCGCACCGCCCTTCCGCAGGCGGATCACCGTGCCCTGAAACACCTGGATGCGCTCGCGGTCACCCTCGATGATCTTCTGGTGCACGCGCACCAGATCGCCGGGCCGAAGCGGTGGGATGTTCGGGTTTGGCTGTAGGCTCTTCTCCAGAGACTCAACCAGGTTCATGGCTCAGTTGCTCCTTTTCAGCGCTTGGTATATGTCGGGCGCTTGCGGGCGCGCTTCAAGCCAGGCTTCTTGCGCTCTTTTTCTCGCGCGTCGCGCGAGAGAAGGCCGGCTGCCTTAAGTGTCAGGCGATACTCTGGGTCAGCTTCCAACAGGGCGCGCGCGATGGCCATACGGGCGGCGATGGCCTGGCCAGCAACGCCGCCGCCGTTTACTTTGATGCTCACGTTAAAGCGGGATTCCGTGCCGGTGAGCTTGAGCGGCGCATAAACAGCGATCCGGTCAATTTCGCGACCGAAGTATTCATCCGCAGGCTTATCGTTCACCAGCACGTAGCCGCTGCCTTGTACATACAATCGAGCACGCGCAGTCGCCTCCTTGCGCCGCCCGACGCCCTCAAAGTATTGCCGTGTCTCCGTCATCGCTATGTCCTTTATCAGTCGCGGATCTCCAGCGGTTGGGGTTTCTGCGCTGCGTGCTCGTGCTCAGGGCCGCCGTAGACTTTCAGCTTTTTGATCATCTTGCGCCCAAGCCGGCCATGGGGGAGCATACCCCAGACCGCCAAGCGAATCACGCGCTCGGGACGGCGAGCCAGTAGATCACGCAAGCGCTCCTCCTTAAAGCCGCCTGGATACATCGAATGCCGCTGATATTTCTTCTCCGTCATCTTATCGCCAGTCACTCGAATCTTCTGCGCATTCACCACGATTACGTAGTCACCGCAATCTACATGCGGCGAGTAGATGGGCTTGTGTTTGCCCTCGATGATTCGAGCGACCTGGCTAGCCAGCCGACCAAGCGTAACCCCTGCGGCATCTACCACATACCAGCGTCGGCTGGCGAGGGCCTCTTGCGGGGTCGCCATATATGTTCGGATCGTTCTCATCGTTAATACTTCACCTCCACCAGACACAGACCACATGCAGGGGCCAACCCCTTCACGCGCTGCGCATCCTTGCTTTCCAGCATGTCACTAATTATCTCTGGCGTGTATTCATGCCACCCGACGCGCACCAGCGCCATGACGATCCGTCGTACCATGCGAAACAAGAAGGCGTTTGCCTCTATCGTGAAGCGCAGGCAATCATCCGCCTCTCGCCAGTCGGCCCTTAAGACCTCGCGCACAGTACTCTCTTCGGGCCGGCCAGAAGGCGGACTGCCGAACGCTGCGAAGTCATGGGCGCCGACGAGCAAGCGCGCGGCCTCGTTCATCGCGCCCAGATCAGGTCGGCGCTCCAAGTGCCAAGCGAAGCGCCGCAACATCGGCTGGCGCACCGCGCTCACGTAGGCCGTGTATTCATACGTCCGACTCTTCGCGCTATAGCGCGGGTGGAAATCGTCCTCACAGATCGCTAATGCACACACGGCCACGTCATCGGGCAAGGTCGCGTTCAACGCGCGCTGCAGCACATCTAGCGAATGCCTCCAGTCAACCTCAAAGGCCACGACTTGGCCGGTGGCATGCACGCCGGCATCGGTGCGGCCGGCACCGACGACAGTGCAACGGGCGCCACAGACCTTGCTGAGCGCCGCTTCCAGTTCGCCCTGAACCGTTCTACCGCGGTCATCGGGTTGGCGCTGAAATCCGACGAAATCTGTCCCGTCGTAGGCAACCTGTGCACGAATCTTCAAACCCACTCGATGATCGCCATCGGCGCGTTGTCACCCTTCCGTGGCCCGAGCTTGGTGATGCGCGTATAGCCACCTTTGCGCTCCAGGTAACGCGGCGCTATCACCTCAAACACCTTGCGCACCATCGCCGGCCCGCCGTTCACGCGCGCAGCAACCAGCCGCCGTGCGTAGACCTGCTTTGCCTTGTCATCAGTCGCCAGGCCTGATTTAGCGATGGTGATCAGCTTCTCAGCCTGGTCGCGGATGGCTTTGCACTTCGTCTCGGTCGTCTGGATGCGACCATGCTCGATCAGCTCAGTGACGAGCGCGCGACGCAGCGCCGTGCGATGCCCAGACGAGCGACTAAGCTTGTAGCCGTATACTCTATGTCTCATAGGGACTTACACCTCGTTTGCTTCCTCCTGCGCAAGCAGGCCGCGGGCGCGCAACTTATCCTTGAGTTCAGCCATAGACTTATCGCCGAAATTGCGCAAGCCGGTCAAGTCTCCCCCGCTTCTCTCCATCATTTCCAGCAATTCGCCGACGGTGCTGATGCCAGTGCGCTTGAGCGCGTTGTAGACGCGCACGCTGAGGTCGAGGTCATCGATCGGCCTGTTGTGCCATTCGCTGGGCAGGCTCTTCCTGATACTGGCTGAGCCGATCTCCAGCGGCGGCTCTTCGACGCTGATGCTGCCGATCAAGTTCAGGTGCTCAACCAGGATGTGGGCAGCCTGCGCCAGCGCCTCCTGCGGGCGGATCGTGCCATCCGTCCAAATCTCCATGGTGAGCCGATCGTAGTTGGTGATGTTGCCGATGCGCGCCGGCTCAACAGAGAAGCTGACCCGGCGCACTGGGCTGAATAGGGCGTCTACGGGCAGCTCGCCGATCGGCAGGCGGTCGCGCTGTTCAGCCGGCGAATACCCTCGCCCTGTTTCAACCTGAAACTCGATATCGAGGCGCGCTTTGTTTGAGTCAGTGGTCAACAAGTACAGCTCTGGGTTCACGATCTCGATCTCAGGCGGCGCTTGGATATCACCAGCGGTGACGACGCCTTCACCCCGCACCTCCAATCGCATCCGCAGCGGGCCTTCACCTCGCATGCGCAGGCGTATCTGCTTGACGTTGAGCATCAACTGGGTGATGTCCTCGCGCACGTTGGGGATGTCGGAGAACTCGTGGTACACGTCCGTGATGCGCATGGACGTGATCGCTGCGCCGGGCAAGGAGCTGAGCAGCACGCGGCGCAGCGCGTTACCCAGCGTGACACCGAAGCCATGCTCCATCGCGCCGATAATGAAGCGACCATAATCGCGAGTCAACGCATCACTTTCAATCTTCGGGAGGACAAGTGCGGATGGCATGCTATGCTCTCTTAATGAGATGTATAAGATGTTGATTACTATCGAGAGTAATATTCAACAACGAGTTGTTCGTTCAACCGCACATCTATATCTTCTCGCTTCGGCAGGGCGTTCACGAACCCCGTCAGTGTTGCGCGATCGGCGGTCAGCCAGGCCGGTGTGGGAACATCCGCTTTGTCAGCGGCCAGCTCTTTGAAGTACTTCAGCTTGCGGCTGACCTCGCGGACTGAGATCTTGTCGCCAGGCTTCACCAGGTAAGACGGCGTATTGACCGGGTGATCGTTCACGTTCATGTGCGCGTGGCTGATGAGCTGGCGCGCGGCTGCGCGCGACGGGGCAAACCCCAATCGGTAGACAACGTTATCCAAGCGCCGCTCCAGGAGGATGAGCAGCTCAGCGCCGGTCACGCCGCGCCGCTTCAAGGCTTCGCGGAAGTAGCGCCGGAACTGCGATTCCAACACGCCATAGATGCGGCGCATCTTCTGCTTTTCGCGCAACTGCAGCGAATAGTCGCTTGCCTTGGGCCGGCGGTCGCGCATGCTCGGGCCATGCTGGCCGGGGAGCGTGCCGCGACGCTCCAGGGCGCATTTGGGTGAGAGGCAGCGCGCCCCTTTTAAGAAGAGCTTCTCACCCTCCCTACGACAGAGTCTGCAAACGGGTTCAATATGTCGAGCCATCGGGTCATCCTCTCAACACCTGGCCGATTTGTTTACGACGGGCCGTCTTCCTCCAAATCGGCACAGGGCGGGTCTACAACTTACTAGATGCGGCGGCGCTTCTTTGGCCGGCAGCCGTTGTGCGGCACGGGAGTGACGTCAGCAATGGACCTGACGCGCAGCCCAGAGCCTTGCAGAGCGCGCACGGCGGATTCGCGCCCAGGCCCTGGCCCCTTTACGTAAACATCCACCTCTTGCATGCCGTTCTCCACCGCGGCACGGTAGGCGTTCTGCGCGGCGATGCGCGCCGCGAAGGGCGTGCTTTTGCGATTGCCTCGGAATCCGGAGGCGCCGGCGCTGCTCCAGCAGATCGTGTTCCCAGCCTTATCGGTAATCGTGATGATGGTGTTGTTGAACATGGCGTGAATGTGCACCACGCCCTGGGCCACGTTCTTGCGCGCGCGGCGCGGGTTGGTTTGGCGGCGTCCACCGCGGGTTGTGCCTGCTTTGCCCATATCGTGTCAAACCTCTTCACAGAACACAGCGTAGGAGACAAGAGAATGCCGAGCGGGAGCGCTACTTCTTCTTCGCGCCGCGCCGGCGACCGCGGCCAGCGACTGTCTTTTTCACGCCCTTGCGCGTGCGCGCGTTGGTGCGCGTCCGTTGACCGCGCACCGGCAGGTTGCGCTTGTGTCGCAAGCCGCGATACGCACCGATCTCTATCAAGCGCTTGATGTTTAGTTGCACCTCACGGCGCAGATCGCCCTCGACTTTGTATTCCTTCTCGATGATTTCGCGCAAGATGGCCGCTTGCGACTCGGTCAAGTCCTTGATGCGCGTCGCTGGGTCTATGTCAGTACGCGCCAATATCTGCTTGGCCAGCGTCCGGCCTATGCCATAGATGTACGTCAGGCCGATATCAACGCGTTTGTTGCGCGGCAGGTCCACTCCGGCGATTCTGGTCATGCCTCTCTCCTAGCCTTGCCTTTGCTTATGCTTTGGATTTTCACAGATGACATATACGCGCCCGTGTCGCCTGATGATCTTGCATTTCGGGCAGCGACGCTTAACAGACGCAGAGACCTTCACAGTTCACCTCGTTTTACTTTGCTACGTCAGACATAGTCATTTGACATGGCGCGCAAATCCGACCTACATGCGACATGCAGGTCGGAAGGCGCTCAACCGGATGCTAGTCGAGCTGAGTTAGTATTTCTGCTTCGCCCTCAGTAACGGCAACAGTATGTTCGAATTGAGCGGAAAGTTTACCATCAATCGTCGCAACTGTCCAGCCGTCCTTCTTGACCCTTGTCTCAGCCCGCCCCTCGTTGATCATCGGTTCGAGCGCGATCGTCAGCCCTGGACGCAGCAGCATGCCGCGGTCGGCCTGGCCGGTGTTGGGCAGCCCGAACCCTTCGTGCAGCTCCCGGCCGACGCCGTGGCTGGTGTATTGATGGACGACCGAGTAGCCTTTTGATTCGGCCACGCGCTGGATGGCCGCACCGATGTCGCCGAAGCGATTTCCCTTTCGCGCTGCTGCTATCGCCGCAGCCAGGCACTCCTGCGTGGCCTCTATCAATCGCTGTGCGCGCAGTGGAATACGTCCCACCCCTACCGTAATGGCCGAATCAGCGTGATAGCCTTTGTAGCACACCCCGACGTCGAGTTTAACGATCTCCCCCTCCTTGAGCTTGCGTGGACCGGGGATACCATGCACCACTTCATCATTCACTGAGGCGCAGATAGAGGCCGGAAACGGATAAGGGGCGCCTTTAGGGTGATAGTTCTTAAACGAAGGGGTGGCCCCATGCTGAAGGATGATCTTCTCCGCCAGGCGATCCAACTCGATCAAGCTGACGCCGGGCGCAACGTGCGCTTTCAGCTCGGCTAGAACCGTAGCCACCACGCGGCCAGCTTGCCTCATAAGCGCGATCTCCTGGGCTGTCTTCAGCACCACCATTGTTCAGTCACATTGCTGACTGGTCTGGATCAACTGGCGAAGCAGATGATTGACGTAGGGGATGGTGTGTTCGCCGTTGACTTCGCGCAGCAGCCCTCTAGCTGTGTAGTAATCCACCAGCGGGGCAGTTTGCTCCTGATAGACGCGGATGCGATGCGCCTGCGTCTCTGGGTTATCGTCGGAGCGCTTATAGAGTTCGCCGGTGCACACGTCCTTCTTGCACCCCTCGCGCGGCGGCAACGACTCGTAGCTGAACACTGCGCCACAGTCACGGCACGTCCAACGGTGCGACAGGCGCTCCATCAGCATGCGCTCGCGGACGCGAATGTAGGGCACGAGCGTGATGCACTTGCCCAGCTCCTTGAGCAATTGCTCTAGGGCGTCGGCCTGAGCAATGGTGCGCGGGAAGCCGTCCAAAATAAAACCGCGCGCGGTGTCGGGCCGGCTAAGCCGCTCGCGCACCATCGCGATCGTGATCTCATCAGGAACCAATTCACCGCGGTCGAGGTAATGCTGCGCTAGCTTACCCAGCTCGGTCTGATTTTTGATATGCTCACGAAAGAGGTCACCGCTAGAGATATGCGGGATACCCAACTCTTTGGAGAGCAGCACAGCCTGCGTGCCCTTGCCAGCGCCGGGCGCGCCGAGCAGCACAATTCCTAACATCGCCATCCTTCGTAGTCGGGCGAGCAGGCTACTTGATAAACCCTTCGTAGTTGCGCATCAGGAACTGTGCCTCAAGTTGTCGCATCGTGTCCAGCACTACACCTACCACGATCAGCAATCCTGCTCCGGATAGCAACAGGTTGTTGTTCCCTACGGGCCGCAGGAAGATGAAGCCGGGCACGTGCGAGAGGAAATTCAGCAAATATGGCAGGATCGCCAGGAAGCCCAAGAAGAGCGCCCCCACCAGCGTAAGCCGGCGCATCACCTTGGTGATGAACACATCCGTCGTCTTACCTGGGCGAATGCCGGGGATAAATCCCCCTTGCTTCTGTAGGTTCTCGGCCAGGTTCTGCTGCTGCATCATCACGTCGGTGTAAAAGTAGGTGAAGCCGATCACCAACAGAAAATACATCACAGTGTAGAAGACCAGCGTCCAGGAAAGCGCGTCTGTTGTGGTCTGGCCAGCGCTGAATAGGCTGACCACGTCCTGGGCGAAGCGCTGCACGCCGGCATCGCTGCTGTTGACGAAGAAGCCGGCGATGATGGCGGGGAAGACCAGCATGGCCTGAGCGAAGATCAGCGGGATCATGCCGGCGGTGTTCACCTTCAGCGGGATATGCGTACCTGCGCCGCCCAGCACGCGCCGGCCGCGCACGCGCCGGCCATATTGCACAGGGATTCGCCGCTCTCCTTCCTGGATGTAGACGATGCCCAGCACCATGACGACGGTGATCACCACGAAAGCCAGCAGCGTGGCGATCGCCGTGTTGGTGGCCGCGATCTGCGCTACATTGCTCGGCACGCGCGCCACGATGCCGCCAAAGATGATCAAGGACAGCCCCTGGCCAATGCCCTGCTCGGTGATCAGCTCACCTAACCAGACCGCAAACATCGTCCCAGCGGTCATGGTCACGATCGTGACGATAGTGGGCAGGATAAACTCAGGCCGATCTAGACCCCACTGCGGCAGCACGCGCTCGCCGCCGGTCACTTGGGCGCCGATGCTTTCAAAGATGTTGACCTGGCCGATGGCGTTCAGCGCTGCCATAGGCACGGTCAGGTAATACGTCAAGCGGTTGATCTTTCGGCGCCCCTGATCGCCTTCTTTAGCCAGTTCCTCCAGACGGGGGATCACGGGGATCAGCAGCTGCAGGATGAGAGAGGCGGTCACATAAGGGTATACCCCCATGGCCAACACTGAGAAGTTGAAGACCGCTCCACCCGATAGCAGGCTCAGCAAACCAACGATGCTGCCCAGACCACCAGCCTGGCCCTGCTCTACGGCGACGCGGATCTGCTGTAGCACCTCTGGGTTTACCCCAGGTACTGGCACATGCGAGACCAAGCGGTAGATCACCAGGATGAACAGGGTGAAGATGATCCTGTTCCTGATCTCCGGCACTGTGATGGCGTTGCGCAATACCTGTAACATCGAGATTCGCCGTTCAGCGGGTGCGATAGCCGCCGCGCTTGACCTCCAACTTGACCACTGTGCCGCCGGCCTGCTCGATCTTCCGGCGCGCCGACTCAGAGAACTTGTGCGCGGTGACCTTCAACGGCATGTTCAACTCACCAACGCCGAGGATAGCGATGTATTTGTCGCTGCGTCGCGCCAGGCCAACATCTATCAGGGCCTGCGGGTCAACCTCGCTGCCCGGTGCGAACTTCTTTGCCAGAGCGGCGAGGTTGATTGGACGATAGACGATGCGATATGGGTTGTTGAAACCAACACCGCGCATAAAGGGCAACTTTCGAACCATCGGAAATTGCCCGCCCTCAAAGTATGGGCCTTTCACCCCGCCGGTGCGCGCAGCCTGGCCTTTTTGGCCTCGGCCAGCCGTCTTGCCCTGACCGGCGGCGATGCCGATGCCCTTTCGCTTTTTGCGCTTGCGCGAGCCGGGAGCGGGTTTGATCTCATGTAGTTTCATCGAACCTCCACCAGATGCCTGACGGCGTTGAGCATGCCGCGGATCTGCGGCGTGTCATCGTGCTGAACTTCCTGACCAAGGCGGCTGAAGCCAAGCGCGCGCAGCGTACGCTTCTGGCGCTGGCTATAGCCGATGGCGCTCTTTACCCATTTCACCGTAATGCGCTTGTGCTGTACTTGGCTTGCGTCATGCTGATTTGTCATGGTCACGACTCCAGAACGGGGAAACTTCAGCGACGCTCTTACCCCTGCGCTTCGCTTCTTCTCGGATGTTCTTGAGGGCGAGCAGGCCCTCGAACGTGGCATACGTGTTGTTGATCTTGCTCTGTGAGCCGAGCGACTTGGTCAGCACGTCTTTCACGCCGGCCACCTCTAGCACAGCGCGCACGCCGCCGCCCGCGATGACACCTGTGCCAGGCGAAGCCGGTTTGAGCATGACCTTGGCCGCGCCATACTTTTGAATCACCTGGTGCGGGATGGTCGAGCCGGCAATCTCTATGCGTTGCATCCGCGCTCGAGCCCGCTCAGTGGCCTTGCGTATGGCGTCCTGCACCGTGCGCGCCTTGCCCATGCCCAGGCCAACGCGACCGTTGTGGTCTCCCACCACGATCAGGGCGCGGAAGGCAAAGCGACGACCGCCCTGTATGACCTTAGCCACGCGCGCGACATCTATCACGCGCGTGTCGAGCTCGATCACCTCGCCGTCTTGGCGGGGCGAAGCACCTCGTCTCGATTCGCGTTCGCGGCGCTGTTGTGGATTCTGATTTGCCATAGTTTGCTAGAACTCCAAGCCAGCCTCGCGCGCGCCGTCGGCCACTGCCTTTACGCGCCCGTGATAGCGATAGCCAGCGCGGTCGAAGACTGCGCGCTTGATGTGTTTCTCCAGGGCGCGCTGCGCGATGAGCCTGCCGACCAGCGCGGCCTCCTCAGTCTTCTTCAAGCCCTCTTGCGCGCGCACAGCCCGCTCCATCGTGGAGGCGGCGACCAGCGTATGGCCGGCCTCGTCGTCAATGAGCTGTGCGTAGATATGCCTAAGGCTGCGAAAGACGTTGAGCCGAGGGCGGTCGGCGGTGCCGTAAATCTTGGCACGCACCCGTCGCCTGCGTCGCTCTCTTGCTTCCTTGCGATCAATGGTCATAGCTAGCCAGATACTCCGTGCCATCGGCGGCCCATCGGCCTGGGTCTGATCCATGGCCACCCGCCGATGCGATTTACTTGCCTTTGCCGGTCTTGCCGGCTTTGCCGGCCTTGCGGCGGATGACCTCTCCTTGATAGCGAATGCCCTTGCCCTTGTAGGGTTCTGGTGGGCGAAGCTTGCGCACCTGAGCGGCCACTTCTCCGACCAATTCTTTGTCAATGCCGCTCACAGTAATCGTGCGGGTCTTGGCATCGGTGGCGAAGGTGATGCCCGGCGGCGGTGGGAACTCGATCGGATGCGAGTAGCCAAGGTAAAGCATCAGGTTCTTCCCGCTCATCTCCGCGCGATACCCGACGCTCTCTGCGCCTATCTCCAGCACTTTTGAGTAGCCGCTGGAGACGCCAGTGACCATGTTGGCGATCAGCGTGCGCATCAGACCGTGCATCGCGCGCGCGTTATCCGCGCTGCTTTCGCATCGCACAACCAATTGTGCGCCTTCCTTTGTCACGCGAATGTACTCTGGTATTTCCCGTTTCAATTCACCTTTCGGGCCTTTAACGACCACTAGGCTGTTGTTGACCACGACATCTACGCCCGAAGGCAACGGGATAGGCTTCTTTCCAATTCGGGACATGGCTCGTTAGTAAACGTAACACAACACTTCGCCGCCCACACCCAGTCGGCGCGCCTGCTTACCGGTGATCACGCCCTTGGGCGTGGAGAGAATGGCGACGCCAATGCCGCTGAGCACGTGCGGGATGTCGTCTTTGCGCACGTAGATGCGCCTGCCTGGACGGCTCACGCGCTCTAAGCCGCTGATGACCGGCTTGCGAAAGCGCCGCTCGCCACTATAGCGGATGGTCAGGTTCAGCGTGCGCTTGCCGTCCACTTCCACTATCTGGTAGGAATCCAGATAGCCTTCCTCCTTCAAGATCTCAGCCACGCGCGTGTTCAAGTTCGACGCCCTCACCGCCACCGAAGTGTGACCAACCGCGGCTGCGTTGCGGAGGCGCGTGAGCATATCACCCAAAGTATCGTTCGACATCGCTGCTCCAAATTGTTCTCAAGCTACCATGATGCTTTGCGCACACCGGGGATCTCGCCGCGCAGCGCCATCTCGCGGAAGACGATGCGCGATACGCCAAACTTGCGCATATAACCGCGCGCCCGACCGCTGACAGCGCAGCGGTTGCGCACGCGCACCTTATACTTGCGGCGCTTCTCCCGATACATCATCGCAGCTCTCGGCATCTTCGCCATGCGTTTCTCCCTCCTCAGGATGTTGGACTATTGCCTCGCTCCTGGCTTGCTGAACGGCATACCAAAGGCACGGAGCAGGGAGCGGCTTTCTTCGTCGGTCCGCGCCGTGGTGACGATCGTCACCTCTAGGCCGCGCACTTTGTCGATTTTGTCGTAGTCGATCTCTGGGAAGATGATCTGTTCGCGCAAGCCAAGGGTGTAGTTACCGCGGCCATCGAAGGCATCCGGCGACACACCGCGAAAATCGCGCACCCGCGGCAGGGCGAGGTGGATTAACCGATAAAGAAAGTCGTACATGCGCTTGCCGCGCAACGTCACTTTGACGCCGATCGGCCGGCCCTCGCGCAGCTTAAAGCCAGCGATTGACTTGCGCGCTCGCGTGACGACCGGCTTTTGGCCCGTGATCATCATCAGGTCGTTGACAGCGGCGTCAACGACCTTTGGGTTATCGGTTGACTCGCGCCCTACACCGACGTTAAGGACGATTTTCTCTATCTTCGGCACCTGCATGATGTTCTTGTAGTTGAACTCCTTCATCAGTGCAGGGCGGATCTCTTCGAGGTATCGCTTGCCCAGGTCAGTCATCTCAGTCCAACACCTCGTCTAGCTTATTTGAGTAGCGCTTCTTGACCCCATCCACGACGCGGTAGTTCACCCGTGTAGGGACGCCGCTGGGCGCGATCAACTTAACGTTGGAGACGTGGATGGGCATCTCCATCTCGATAATGCCGGCTTGGGCCACGCGCCGGCCAGCGCGGCGCGGCTTGGCGTGCTTTTTGACGATGTTAACGCCCTTGACGACGACCTTTTGCTCCTTGGGAAGCGCGCGCACGACTTCACCGCGCTTGCCTTTGTAGTCGCCGGCTATCACAAGCACCGTGTCACCCTTCTTGATCTTCATTCACCCTCTCCTGTCGCGCTGCTCACGCTACAGCACCTCGGGAGCCAGCGAGATGATCTTCATGAAGCCTTTGTCGCGTAACTCGCGCGCCACCGGCCCGAAGATGCGGGTGCCGCGTGGGTTCACCTCGTCGTCGCTCAGGATCACGGCTGCGTTGTCGTCGAAGCGGATATAGGAGCCATCCGGGCGGCGGTACTCTTTCGCCACCCGCACGATGACCGCCTTGACGACGCTGCTCTTCTTGACATCGGCGGTCGGGCTGGCCGATTTCACGGTCGCCGTGATGATGTCGCCCACCCGGCCGTAGCGCCGGCGATGGCCGCCGTGAATATGAATGCACAGCAGCTCTTTGGCGCCAGTGTTATCTGCCACTTGCAGTCGCGTCTCCTGTTGAATCACGGCTTAGCCCTCCTTGCGTTGAATGATTTGCTCCAGCATCCAGCGCTTGGTTTTGCTGATCGGGCGGTGTTCCACAATCTGAACCAGGTCGCCTTCGTGGGCCAGCTCGTTCTCGTCGTGAGCTTTGTATTTCTTGCTGCGCGTAAGCACCTTCTTATAGACCGGATGGCGCAGCGTGCGCTCCACGCGCACCACGATGGTCTTTTGCATCTTGTCGCTCACAACTACGCCGATGAGTCGGCGGCGTCGCGCTTCTGCCATGACTTTCTCACCTCACTGTTTACGTTGCGCGGCAATTTGCGCCGCCAGCTCACGCTGGCGCAGCACGGTCTTGATGCGCGCGATGTTGTGTCGCACGCGCTTGATGCTGTTATCGTCCTTCAGGTTGCCCTGCGCCTTCTGGAAGCGCAAGTTGAACAGCTCGCGATAGGCATCGTCCAGCTTCGCCTCTAGGTCGGCCGTTGGCAGAGCACTCAATTCACGCGCTCGCATCGCTTCATCCCTCTGTCTGTGATTCAGCCACGATCTGAGTCTTCATCGGCAGCTTGTAGGCTGCCTGCGCCAGCGCGGTTCGGGCGATGTTCTCCGGCACGCCAGCCACTTCAAACATGATGCGGCCTGGCTTGACCACCGCGACCCAGTGATCCACTGCACCCTTCCCTTTGCCCATGCGCGTCTCGGCCGGCTTCGCAGTTACGGGCTTATCTGGGAAGATGCGAATCCAGATCTTGCCGCGGCGCTTCATCTCGCGCACCAGCACGCGACGCACAGCCTCGATCTGTCGCGCGGTGACCCAGGCCGGCTCGAGCGCCTGCAAACCGAACTCGCCAGCGTCAATGGTCACGCCCCGACTGGCTTGCCCCTTCATCCGCCCGCGCATTTGCTTTCGGTATTTCACCCTTTTAGGCATTAACATCGTGCTTCACCTCGTTCGCGGCTAGGCTGCTTCGCTGCTCGCGGCGCGCTCGCTGCCGTTGCGACGAGCGCTGCGCCCGCCGCGTCGCTCGCGCCGCTCGCGCGATCCACCTTGTTGGGTGCGCGATGGGCGCGTGAGTTCTTCCTGCGGCATATCAGGCAGGACGTCACCCTTGTAGATCCACACCTTGACGCCGATCTTGCCGTAGGTGGTGTTGGCTTCGGCTTTGGCGAAGTCAATGTCAGCGCGCAGGGTATTGCGCGGGATGCGCCCTTCCATCATTTTGTCGGTGCGCTTCATCTCGCTGCCGTTTAAACGGCCGGCGCACTCTATCCGAATGCCCAATGCTCCGCGCTGCATAGCGTTCTGTATCGCCCGCTTCATGGCGCGGTTGTGCGGGATGCGCCGCTCGATCTGCTGCGCGATGTTCTCGGCCACCAACTGGGCCACCAGGTCAGGCTTGACAATCTCCGCGATGTCGAGCTTTACCCGCTTGCCGGTCATCTTCTCGATGCTCTCGCGGATCTCTTTCACCGCTGCGCCTTTGCGGCCGATCACGACGCCGGGCCGCGCTGTATGCACCACAACGTGCAGTTGATTGGGCGGAAAGCGCTCAATGGTGATGTCGGACACACCTGCGTTCTCGGCGTTCATCTTCTCCCGCAGATAGTTGCGCAACTGAAGGTCTTCCATCAGCAGGCGCGTATATTCGCGCTTTGGCGCATACCACCTGCTCTTCCAGTCGTAGATAACGCCTAACCGAAAGCCGTATGGGTGAACCTTGCGTCCCATGAGTGTGTGTTACCTCTTACGAATCCTCAGCATCGGCCACAGACCTGAGCACGACGGTGATATGCGAACTCTTGCGCTGGATCGGGCGAAAACGCCCGCGCGCAGCGAAGCGCCGCCACTGACGGATTGGCCCGCCATCCACGTAGATCTGGCTGATCACCAGATCGGAGTCAGCGAGCTGCTTATTCTCAACCGCGTTCGCAATAGCCGAAGCGATCACCTTGCTGACTGGTTCGGCTGCTGCCTTCGGCGTAAAGCGCAACAGCTCTAGCGCATCCTTCGCCCGCTTGCCGCGCACCAGATCGGCAACCAACCGAACCTTCTGCGGCGACATCCCTACATAGCGCGCCACCGCGCGCACTTCGTTATCTGCCAATTGCGCCATGCTCGTACCTCACTTCTTCTCTTCCTTGGCGACGTGCCCGCGGAAGGTGCGCGTCGGGGCGAACTCGCCGAGCTTATGTCCCACCATGTTCTCGGTGATGTAGATGGGAATGTGCCGGCGGCCATCGTGCACCGCGATGGTGTGGCCAACCATCTGCGGGAAGATGGTCGAAGCCCGCGACCAGGTCTTGATGACCCGCTTCTCGCCGCGCCTATTCATCTCCTCAATCCGCCTCAGCAATTTCGGATGAACGTATGGTCCCTTCTTTAGTGATCTAGACATAGCTTGCGTCGTTTGCGTTTACCGGCGTTTCTTCTCACGCCGGCGGACGATCAGCGCGTTCGTGCGCTTGTTGCGCCGCGTCTTAACGCCCAAGGCTTTCTCGCCCCACGGCGTGCGTGGCGCGTCCTTGCCGATTGGCGAACGCCCTTCGCCGCCGCCATGCGGATGGTCACGCGGGGACATGGCGGAGCCGCGCACCGTGGGGCGAATGCCCAGCCAGCGCTTGCGGCCAGCCTTGCCCAGCTTGACGTTGCTATGGTCGAGATTCCCCACCTGCCCCACGGTCGCCATGCAAGTCTGCAGCACCATGCGCACCTCACCGCTCGGCATGCGCAGCGTCGCGTAGTTGCCTTCCTTGGCCAGCAACTGCGCGCCAGCGCCGGCCGAGCGAACCATCTGGCCGCCGCGCCCGGGGTAAAGCTCCACGTTGTGCACTGTGGTGCCGACCGGTATGTTGGCAAGTGGCAGCGCGTTTCCTGGGCGCACTTCGGCCTCTGGGCCGCTCACCACCTCATCCCCTACCTGCAACCCTACCGGAGCCAGGATGTAGCGCTTCTCGCCATCGGCGTAGTGCAGCAGAGCGATGCGCGCCGAGCGGTTGGGGTCATACTCGATCGTCGCCACGCGCGCTGGCACGCCAAACTTATCGCGCTTGAAGTCTATCAAGCGATAGGCACGCTTAGCGCCGCCTCCGCGGTGGCGCGTGGTCACCTTGCCACGCGCATTGCGCCCGCCACGCTTGCGCAGGCCGGTGACCAGCGACTTCTCCGGCTCTCGCGCGGTGATCTCGGAGAAATCGCTCACCGTCATCCCACGGCGGCTTGGCGTTACTGGCTTGAAGGTCTTAACCGCCATTTATGCAACTCCCTCGAACAGCGGAATGCGATCTTTCTCGCTCACTTGCACGATGGCCTTCTTCCACTGCGGCGCGCGCAGAACGGTCTTGGCCTTGCGACCGATGATCCGACTGCGCGGACTGCGGCGCCGCTTGGCCGGCATGACGACCACATTGACCCGCGTCACCTTCACGTTGAAGGCCAGTTCGACCGCTTCCTTGATCTGGTGCTTGTTCGCCCGCATGTCCACCTCAAAGACATACTGGGGCTTCTCATAGCCCGCCTGCCATTGGGTCTTCTCGGTGATCAGCGGTCGCTTCAGAACCTCGTATGGGTGCATCTCTCTCCCTCCTAGCCCAGCCAAGCCTTAATCACTTCCAGCGCGTCCAGCGGCATGACCAACTGGTCATACTTGAAGATGTCGCGAATGTTTAGATAGTTAGCGCGCAAGGTCTTCACGTAGGGCAGGTTCCTGGCCGACTTCTCGACCGCCTCAAGGCGACCGGGCAGAACGATCAGGCCCTTGGTTACGCCGAGGGCTTGCATGGCAGCCGCGAACGCCTTCGTTTTAGGCGAATCCAGCTCAAGCTTGTCCACGACCACGATCTGCTGGTCAGCAGCTTTCTGAGAGAGCGCGCTGCGAATGGCAGCCCGACGCATCTTCTTTGGCATGTCCTGGTGGTAGCTGCGCGGCACTGGGCCAAATGCCACGCCGCCGCCCACCCAGTGCGGAGCCTTGCGGCTGCCCTGGCGCGCGTTGCCCGTCCCCTTTTGGCGATAGACCTTCTTGGTCGTGCGGTTCACCTCGGCGCGCGTCTTGACCTTGTGCGTCCCCAGGTGCGCATTGGCGTTCTGGCGCAACAGCGCCTGGTGCATCAGCGGCTGGCTGATGCGGGCTGCGAAGATGCTGTCGGGCAGCTCCACTTCGCCCACCAACTCACCACTTAAGTTCTTCAGTGGAACCTTCATCGTCATCACCGCTTCTTGCTCTTGTGCGACTCCTTGATCACGACGATGCCGCCCTTTGGACCAGGTACCGACCCAGCCACGGCGATCAGGTTGCGCTCCGGATCAACCATCATCACCTTCAGATTGGTCACGGTCGCGCGCACGTTGCCGTAGTGACCCGCCATGCGCCGGCCCTTCGTGACATGGCCAGGCGTTGTCCCAGCGCCAATCGAGCCGGGCGCACGCTCGCGGTCCGAAGCGCCATGCGTCTTCTTCTGGCGATGAAAGCCATGCCGTTTGATGTTGCCGGCGAATCCTCGACCCTTCATTGTGCCGGTCACGCTCACGTAGTCACCTACCGCGAAGAGATCAGCCTTGAGCACGTCGCCCTCGTGATAAGAAGGCGCCTCAGCCATGCGTGCCTCCTCCAAGTAGGCAAGCGGTGGCACGCCTTCCAGCTTGCGACGGTTCGGATGCTTGTCGTCTGGTTTGAGCAGGCCGAGATGACCCAACTGACCGCGGGTGAGCTTCTTGGCTTTTACTTCGCCAAAGCCAAGCTGAATGGCGTTATAGCCATCGCGCTCCATGGTTTTCACCTGCGTCACATAGTTCGGGCCAGCCTCGATCACCGTCACGCCAGTGACGTTGCCCTTCTCATCGAAGAGCTGTGTCATCCCTACTTTGCGTCCGATTAACTTTCTCATGGCTCATCATTGGCTCTCCAGCCTGCTGGGCTGCTTCTGGCGCACGCGCGAGAGCATGATCGTCGTCAACTCACAACTTGATCTCAATGTCTACACCTGCCGGCAGGTTCAGCCGCATCAGCATGTCGATCGTCTTCGGGTCAGGGTCGATCACGTCGATCAGGCGCTTGTGGGTGCGGATCTCAAAGTGCTCGTGCGAATCCTTGTCAATGAACGGCGAACGCCGCACCGTGTAGCGCTCGATCTTGACCGGCAGCGGCACAGGGCCGACGACCGTCGCGCCGGTGCGCTCGGCCGTCTCGACGATTTGGCGCGCCGAGCGGTCAAGGGCGCGATGGTCATAAGCTTTCAGGCGAATGCGTAGCCGTTGCTTGGCCATGGCTCAATTTGCGCAAATCACTCGAACACCTTGGTGATGGTGCCTGCGCCGACGGTGAGGCCGCCCTCGCGGATGGCAAACCGCGAGCCTTGCTCCAGCGCCACCGGCGAAATCAGCTTCACCCGCATCGTCACGTTATCCCCAGGCATCACCATCTCCACCCCCTCCGGCAACTGCACCTCCCCAGTCACGTCCATCGTCCGAATGTAAAACTGCGGCCGATACCCGCTGAAGAACGCCTTGTGCCGACCCCCCTCGTCCTTCCTCAGCACATACACCTGCGCCTCAAACTCGCTGTGCGGCTTGATGCTCCCAGGCTTCGCCAGCACCATCCCGCGCTCCACATCGTCACGCTCTATCCCGCGCAGCAACACCCCGCAGTTGTCCCCCGCCTCCGCCTCGTCCAGCACCTTGTGAAACATCTCCAACCCGGTCACCACCGTGCTCCGCGTCTCCCGCAGCCCGACAATCTCCACCGTGTCCCCCACCTTCAGCTTCCCGCGCTCCACGCGCCCGGTCACCACCGTCCCGCGCCCCTTGATGCTGAACACGTCCTCTATCGGCATCATGAACGGCTTGTCCACCGCGCGCACCGGCGTCGGTATGTATTCATCCACCACCCGCATCAGCTCCAAAATCGGCGCATACTCCGGCGCGTTCGGGTCCTTCGACGTGCTCTCCAGCGCCTTCAGCGCGCTCCCCCGCACGATCGGCGTGCTGTCCCCAGGATACCCATACTTGTTCAGCAGCTCCCGCAGCTCCAGCTCCACCAGCTCCAGCAGCTC
>Ga0308395_1000305_pt1 | contig 41850 bp, 41 predicted proteins | sample Hotspr20SampleP4_FD_202097 | JGI IMG/M metagenome (GOLD analysis project Ga0308395, IMG submission 202097) | Hot spring phototrophic mat microbial communities from Mushroom Spring, Yellowstone National Park, Wyoming, United States - 20050930_P4 ... | reverse complement strand
AGTAATAACAAAAACCCCCTTAGCTCTAGGGAGACTCATCTGAAATTTCTAAAACCTCGCTAATACCAGAGCTGCCCTCAGGCAAAAACCAAAAATCCACAGTTCCTTGTTTAACTTCAATAATATCCGTTATTAGGCTCTCAATAATGCTATCGTCTACCTCAGAAAAATATTTTGCAAGAAGAAGCTCACGAGGATTCTTCTCAAACAAAATTTTAGACCAGTAAGCAACCACTCCAAATCTGCTCGAGTGATCTAAACTATTCGATTCTTCAGCCAAGTTTTTGTCGCAAAAAGCCAATCCCTCAACCCAACCTTGACTAAAACCCAGGTAAAACAGGGAAATTGCAGCCATTTCAGCCGAGCTTAATCCAAAATTTGACTTCTCGTAATTAAAATCAAAAGGAGAGCCTAAAATATTCAAATGTTTGAAATAGTCTGCACCCTTCTCGAATTTAGCTATAAAATTCCCTACGCTGCATGCGATGGCCCCTCCAAAAACTATGCCATGAGTTAAACCCACCTCTCTAAAAACTTTACCGAAGATGGAACTAATATAGACAAATTTACCACTCCAATTTAGAAAACTTACACGCATGTCCTGCGGTAAACTAAAAATGCTTTTGCGAATAAGGTAAAAAGATCCAATTAAACTACCTAGTAGTGCAGGTCCGAAAAGCTCAAAACAATCGCTTCTGGACTTAAGACTTGAGTTCAAAAATTGCTCAGAAAAATTATTTAGCGCTTTAAACAGGAGCTCTGACTTAAGTAACCTTTCAACGCTAAATCTAGAGAAGTCAGAATAAACTCCATCATTGTTTTCAAAATCATTTATCAAAGACCTTATAGAGCCCTCTACAACCTTGTATCTACCTAAAAAATCCTCTATATCTTTTGCACTTACTCTGTTTAACAGGTTCTCCACAATCAAAAGTTAATATCTATTTTTACTACGATAATAATCGACGAAGTAGCAAATTTTTTCAAAAAAATTTATTTCTGTTGGATAGCTTCGCTGCTTCATGCTTTCTGTTTACTTGAACTCTGATGAAGTCCTCAATCTCTTGAAATATCCGATGAATTAGAGAGTCAAGCTCGGCATCAGTATTGATTGAGACAGTTTGCGCGCTCAAAACTGCCATAGTCGACTTACGGAAAAAAGGGAAAAAACGGGGATTACCGAAAAAAAAGTTTTTAGTAAATACCACAGTAATTATTTGAAAATTATGGACGCCTCCCAACAGTTCGAGTAAACCCCTTTTTTTTAGCTTGCCTAAAGATCCTGTTTTGGATCTTGTACCCTCAGGGAAAATCGCCACCCAAGCACCCTGCTTAAATTTCTCCTTAAATTGCTTAATGCTTGCTAATGCTTGCTGCGAGTCTTTTCTATTAATTATTATGCCATTAAACTCTCTTAATAATAGAGAAACACTTGGAACAAACCTGCTAAGTTCAATCTTGGCAACGAAATGCACTTTTTGGGGATGGAAAAAATTAACAATATTAGCAATGTCAAAGCTGCTTTGATGATTAGATACGATGACTGTGGGCAAATCATAGCGCAGTTGGTCGCGCTTAGTTAAATCTAGGCTCCTAGTGTAACATCCAGTAAATAAAAAAAGCATAGCTCTTTGAGCCCAGCAGAGGAAGTTCGTTAAATATTGACCGTCCAAAATCTTAAATTTAAAACTAAGCCATAAAACAGGATGGAAAATAATGAAAGTTAAGACGTAACTTAGGTAAAAGGGAACTAACAAAACAGAGTTAAAGCAAAACCTTAAAAGCCTCACAGCAGTATTTTTAAAATAACACAAAGCGGTGCACCCATACAGATTAACTGAAAGATTAAAAACTTGTCTCTGTAAGCTATAAAATAGCAGTGAAGCTTTGGACAGTGACACAACTACTTAAAAAATGGCAATTTATGTGCTATAATTTCAAACTTAGTGTAATACTGGTTTAAAGTGATTTTAACTACTATTCGTTTATTACCTGCAGCACTTTTATTTGCTATATTTTGTGAGCCAATTTTACATGAAGGAAACTATTTTTACTCGGTTACTTGGGAAAAAGTAAAGGTGGCCGATGCGGTCATATCTATTAAAAAAAGTGGTAGCGCTTATTTACTCGAGATCAAGGCAAAGACCCTTTCTTGGCTAAAGCCGTTCTACTCTCTTGACTACAATGCTTATATAACCGTGAACCAAGATTTTAAAGAGTCTGCCGGACGTTTTTTTAAGAAAGACAAAAACGAAATTGAAAAGGTTAATTTTACTCTCAACACCGAAAAAAAAGGTAAAGTCTTAAAAATTTCGAGAGAGGTTAACAAAATTAACTCAAATAAAGTTAAGGTTACCAACAAAGAAATTCACGGAGCTTGGGATCCCTTCAGTGCTGCTTTAGCAGCTATAGTTTTAGACTGGCAGAAGGGAAAGCAGCAAGTTTATTTGGTGAATAACGGAAAAACAGAGTATTCGATCACTTTGAAGTGCACCGAGGAAAAGTTTGATGAAAATAGTAAAGTATTTACAATTCAGCCCCTGATTCAAAGCTCCAATAAAAGTCAGATTAAAAAACTTAAGAGGAGTGAGATAGTTCTACAAGATAGCCCTAGATTGGTTAAACAAATAAAAAACAGAGTATTCATTGGCAACGTTTATATGAAGTTTGAAAAAAAATTACCCGCCGACAACTTAGAGTTGGCGCTAAATTTGCAGCCAAAAATAAAATCGATCAAAACAAAAAACTAGCTTTTAAAGCTTAATTTCGACTGGAAGAATTTAAAAACCGTCTCCTGCCTTAAGCGTTTATTTTGATTGTCTCCAGAATTACAAATTTTCAATCGAATAGTATTTCTAACTTCTTAAATTTTTGAGCAACAAAAATTTAAATACTCCTTAAATTAGCAAAATCGACTAAAGTCCTCAGAGCACCAAGAAAATTGGATTAAAAGACTGCTACCTGCTACACAGGCATAATCTCAGTAAGAAAAGCTTAAACTACCCTAGAATTTTGAAGTAAACAAATCATACTTAGAGCCATGAAAGGACAACAGAACCCTGTTGATAAAAAAGAATTTACCAAAAAGGTTCTGCAAATTTTTTATTACTTTTTACTGCAAAATCTCAGTTACAACACCTGAACCTATTGTTCTTCCCCCTTCCCTTATTGCAAATCTCGTTTGAGGCTCTAATGCAACAGGTTTCTGCAGCTCAACTTCAATCGTTACCTGATCTCCCGGCATAGCCATCTCAACTCCCTGCGGCAAATTTATTGTTCCAGTAACATCAGTTGTTCTGAAATAAAACTGCGGCCTGTATCCGGTGAAGAAGGGGGTATGTCTTCCACCCTCCTCTTTTTTGAGCACGTAAACTTGGCCTTTAAACTTAGTGTGAGGCGTGATAGAGCCTGGCTTGCATAAAACCTGACCCCTTTCTACATCCGTCCTTTTAATTCCCCTCAACAAACATCCTGCATTGTCGCCTGCAACACCTTCTTCCAAAGTTTTTCTAAACATCTCTATTCCTGTAACAACAGTCTTTAATGATGGCCTTAAACCGACAATTTCAACCTCATCATTCACTTTCACCTTGCCCCTCTCTATTCGACCCGTTACAACGGTACCCCTTCCTTCAATAGAAAAGACATCTTCGATCGCCATCAAGAATGGCTTATCAATATCCCTAACTGGCAAAGGCACATATTCATCCAAAACTGCCAGCAATTTTTTAATTGATTGAACGCCAAGCTCCGAATTTTCAATATTTAAAGCCTTCCAAGCCGATCCCCTGACAAAAGGGGTTTCGTCTCCTGGGAACCCGTACTGGTTAAGAAGATCTCTCACTTCCATTTCTACCAGGTCTACTAACTCTTGATCATCAACCAAATCACACTTATTTAAAAAAACAACGATGTGAGGAACGCCCACCTGCCTAGCCAACAAGATATGTTCCCTTGTTTGCGGCATAGGTCCGTCCACTGCTGATACCACCAAAATCGCGCCATCCATCTGGGCAGCTCCTGTAATCATGTTTTTCACATAATCAGCGTGTCCCGGGCAGTCGACGTGTGCATAGTGTCTATTTGGAGTTTCATACTCCACATGCGCGCTTGCAACAGTGAGTGTCTTTGTGGGGTCTCTTTCAACACCACCTTTGGCTATCTCTTTATAGGACTTAGCCACTGCCAAACCATCCTGCGCTTGTACTGCCAAGATTGCGGCAGTTAAAGTAGTCTTACCATGGTCCACATGACCAATAGTACCAACGTTGACATGAGGCTTAGTTCTTTCGAAAATCTTCTTGTTCATAGTTAATTTCGCCTTATTTTACTATCTTTTTCTTTTAGCTTCAACAATAGAGTCAATCAAATTTGGAGGAACCTCTTCATATCCATAAAACTCCATTGAAAAAGATGCTCTGCCCTGCGTCAAACTTCTTAAGTCGGTGGAGTACCCAAACATTTCACTTAAAGGAACTAACGCCCTTACAGCTTGGGCCCCGCTTCTAGCCTCCATACCTAAAATTCTGGCCCTTCTCCTATTAATATCTCCAACAACGTTACTGATATACTCATCCGGCACCACCACTTCTAAATTCATAATCGGCTCTAAAAGTACAAGCCCAGCTTTCCTCGCAACTTCTTTCATACACATATGCGCGGCTATCTTGAAAGCTATCTCGCTAGAGTCAACCTCGTGGAAACTTCCAAAATAAAGGGTAACTTGGATGTCTATCAATGGATATCCCGCAAGAACCCCCTCGGCTAAACATTGCTCAACTCCTTTCTGCACAGCAGGTATGTATTCTTTGGGAATTACTCCCCCTTTGATAGCATCTATAAATTTGAAACCTTGCCCTCTTTGGAGAGGCTCAACTCTTAAACACACATGACCGTATTGGCCTCTACCACCAGACTGTTTTACGTGTTTGTACTCTCCTTCAGCTTTACCTCTTATAGTTTCTCTGTAAGCAACCTGCGGCTTACCAAAATTAGTCTGCACGGCGAATTCCCTGCTTAGCCGTTGTTGAATGATCTCTAAATGAAGCTCGCCCATACCTGAGATAATAGTTTGCCCGCTTTCATGATCCATAGATAAAAACAGAGATGGATCCTCTTTAGCTAGCTTGCCAAGTGCTATGCTCATTTTCTCTTCATCCTGCTTAGTCTTGGGCTCTATAGCAACGCTTATAACTGGTGTCGGCGGGGTAATGCTCTCTAAAACTATGGGATCAGTCTCTACCGTCAAAGTATCTCCCGTGATTACGTCCTTTAAGCCCACTGCAGCGCCAATGTCTCCAGCTTCTATATATTTAATATCCTCTTTCTTGTCCGCATGAAGACGCACAAGCCGTCCTATTCTCTCACTTTTCCCATATCGAGGTACGAAAACCGTTTGCCCCTGCTCAATTTTTCCCGAGTACACTCTCAAAAAAGTCAAAGTTCCAACGAAAGGATCTGTTACTATTTTAAAAGCTAAAGCCGTTAGTGGCTCGTCAGGCGAGGGCTTTCTTGATATTATCTCATCTGATTTATACCTGGTCCCTTTAACAGGAGGAACATCTACCGGACTGGGGAGAAAATCAATCACCGCGTCAAGCAAGGGTTGAACACCTTTATTTTTAAAAGAGCTCCCGCAAAGAACAGGAAATAACTTCAAGTTTATAGTGGCTTTTCTGATTGCATCTTTTAATTCTTGTTCACTAAGTTCTCTACCCTCTAACAGAGCCTCTAACACATTGTCATCCACCTCGCTTAGAATCTCCAACATCTCTTCACGCGCTTTTTTTGCTTCTTCTAACAAGTTACCTTCCAACTTTATCACGCTGTAATCTGCTCCCTTAGTTTCATCCTTGTATATATACCCCTGCATCTTTATAAGGTCTACAACTCCTTGAAAATTAGACTCCTTGCCTATTGGAATTTGAATTGGAAGCGCTCTGGCGTTCAATTTCTTCCTTATGGAATCAACCGAATAATAGAAATCAGCACCCAATTTATCCATTTTGTTAATGTAGCAAACTCTTGGAACATTAAATTTCGTTGCTTGACGCCACACCGTCTCACTTTGAGGCTCTACCCCATTTACAGCATCAAACACCGCAATTGCGCCGTCTAATACTCTTAAACTTCTTTCAACCTCAATAGTAAAGTCAACATGGCCAGGGGTGTCGATAATATTAATTTTATGCAGTGGCTTATCTCGAAAAGAACCAGACCAAAAACAGGTAGTGGCGGCAGCTGTTATTGTTATGCCTCTTTCTTGCTCCAGCTCCATGTAATCCATAGTAGCTGAGCCTTCATGAACTTCGCCAATCTTATAGTTAACCCCAGTGTAAAATAAAATTCTCTCAGTGGTGGTTGTTTTGCCCGCATCAATGTGGGCAGCTATTCCTATATTTCTAACTCTTGAAAGATCAACCTGTTTGCTCATATCGTAAAAGTTTATTAGTTTAACAAAACTTACGCGCTTAATCACCTCTAGCTGACAATCGTTACCCATTTTTTTTTAAACCTACTACTTCGATAGGAGAGGGCTAGTTAAAAACTGATGAAAGAGTTGTCTTAAATTATGCTCTTGAATGTTAAAAAGGTTGAGGTTTAACAGCAAATAAAAAACTTCTCTTTTAAGACAATCTTGATCCTTGTCTTAAAAAGTTTCTTACCGCTGTCTCTACCAATTTAACTTTATCTTCCGATTGTAACGCAGTAGCTAAAACTTCTTTAGAGGCAACAGCTAGATCGTGAATTTTAGATAAACCAAAAGATATTAAGGTTTGAATTATATCTCTGGGTAAATCCAACTTATTTAAATCTGTTATGATTTTCGACTCCTTTTCAAGCTCGGTATTGCTTGCGCTTAAAGCAAGCTTTGCGTTCTCTAGGAGTTCTTCCACTCTCTCTGGATCTATACCCGCTTCTTCCAGTTCCTGTGGAGTAGCATTGGCCACATCTTCAATACTTCTAAAGCCAGCTTGGTAGAGAAACTCGGCCTCTGGAAAAGTAATTGACGGGATCCTTTCTAGTTGCTTCCTTACTTGGCGAGCAGTTTCCTCCGCAACGCTTGCTGGAAGTAGGCTGATATTCCAGCCGGTTAGCTGAGAAGCCAGCGTCACATTAACTCCTCTATTACCTATAGCTACAGCCAAGTATGAATCAGGGACAACCACCTCCATCGCACGGTTATCTTCATCCACCAAAATTTTTACAGGTTTAGCAGGTCTAAGAGCTTTAGCTACCAAAGTAGGCTGATCATCTGAGAAACCGATTATATCAATTCTTTCGCCATTTAACTCTTGAGACACCATATTAACCCTGCTTCTCTTAACCCCAATTAAACAGCCCTCCGGATCAATGGAAGGATCAGTTGAGGATACTAAAATTTTGGTCTTTTCTCCAGCTTTTCTAGCGATTTTCACTATTTTAACTAGCCCTTCTTTCAGCTCAGGACACTCAGCTTCAAAGAGCCTTGCCACAAATTGAGGATGACTACGAGAAATTATTAGGTAACCCTCCTTGCTCGTTCTATCAATATTTAAAAGCAGACCTTTAATTCTATCCCCGGGATTAAATTTCTCTCTAGGCATCTGTTCTCTCTTTGGCAGAAGACCCTCTGCCCTTCCAATGGTTACGATAATATCTCCATTTTTCTCTATTCTTTGAACGAAGCCTGATACTATTTTCCCTCTTTCATCCTTAAAATCCTCTAAGATAGCATCTCTCTGAGCGTCTAAAACTTTTTGACTTATGACCTGTTTGGCTGTTTGAGCAGCAATTCTGCCTAAAGCTTTCTTATCTAATTTCTCTCCTATTTCATCTCCGATTTCAGCAGTTGGATCGTATTTCTCTCTAGCTTCTTGCAGGCTAATTTGTATACTATTGTCGTAAACCGTTTCGACTACGGTTCTAAACCTAATAATCTCGAAATCGCCAATTTCAGGATTAAAGTGAACCTCGAGGTTCAAGTGCTGCCCAAAATGCTTCTTAGCCGCGGATAAAAGAGCACTTTCTAAAGCCGAGATAATTTGAGATCTTGGAATACCTTTTTCCTTCGCTAACGTATTTATTGCATTTCCTAAATCGAAACTGTCCGACATCTACTTTTTTTTAGAATACCACGAGATAGAAAACTTTCTCAAATGATTATAAGGGGGCCTTGCTTTGAGCCCCCCTTGAAAATTAAGCTACTTCGGCTTACTTTCGATTAAAGTTATGAACCCGTATCAATGAACTCGCAGCCACCATCGACTTTAAAATTGACGTTAAAGAACGCTCTGATGAAGATTTGCAGAACGAAAACTCCTAAAGCAACAACTAAAGCGCTTAAAGCAGCCTTAAACTGCCCAAAAGCGGCAGCTAAGATAGCACCCAAGCCAGCAACAATCATGATCAAAGCTCCAAAGCCTCCTGTTAGGGCCCTGTATAGAAATACAACAAGCCCTTCAAACCCTGCTTTGTCGACGCACTCTTCAAGCCCTCCTGTGCCTGATGTGCCTTGCGCTTGGATGGTTGCTAGCATAAAAACTAACGCTACCCCAAGCGTCTTAGCAGCTTTAGGATTTAAGCTCTGCAAAATTAAAAAATTAAAAGTCTTAAAAACCAAGTTTTTCATATTCTTACTCTCCCTTTATAAGTAGAACCACTCGTAGGGTCACCCCTACCCAGTGTATACAATCTAAATATCCTAAAAAATCTGCTTCTGATTCATTTTTTTTAACTTAAAAAAGTTAATAATAAAACGCTGGTTCCGCTCCTCATTTTAAAAAGAGAGTGCACAAGTTTGCCGATAAACTGATAAGGACCTTCTAAATACGGCTTAAAAAGCGCGAAAAAATCTAAGCGATTGTCTAAAGAAATCCCATTGAATAAAGCTTACTTTCGGCTCGATCAACAAATGTTACTCCCTAAACACCAAACACGAGTTAATTTAATAGTGTACTTTTTTGCTAAATTAATTTAAAAGTTTGACACTCATGCTTCTCTCAATAATTTGTACTAGCAATTAAATGTAGCTTATCTATTTAATTCAAAGAAGCACTCAGCAGAGCTAAAATCAGTTCCAAAGAATGCTGTGATGAAAATCTGCAGAACATAAACTCCTAAAGCAACCACTAAGGCACTTAATGCAGCCCTGTACTGTCCGAAAGCTGCCGCTAAAATTGCACCTATACCGGAAACAATCATAATCAAAGAGCCGAATCCGCCTGTTAACATCTGAAATATAAAAACTACCATTGCGTCAAACGTAGCATTTCCTGAGACAAAACAATCTCGTAAATTCTGACTGAAAAGAACAAGCGGCCCGATTACCAACAGCTTTCTAATCAACTTTTTTGCATTCATAGTTTTTACTAATATTATAACAGTTGGTGGAAAAAGTGTTCACTTTAAAAGTTTCGAATGATTGTTAAAATTCTGATTCCTAAAAAATCTTGTTCTTTAATACCAAAGAGTCTTCTTACTAATTTGAAAATTTTCACTAAACAACTAGATTTGCAACTAATCCCGTACGAAGACTACAGAGATCTACGGCCTTTACCCGCTCCTCTCCTGTCTTTAGAGTCCAAAGGAGTTTTAATTTCTACAGAAGAGTTCGCCTCTCTGCTATTAGATCAAAGCCGAACCAAAACTTTCCTGATAGGTCAAAAATCGGGAATTCCACCTGTAATCCTAAATCAGTCTGAAAAGATTTTATCCTTGTCTAAGATGACTTTTCCATCGTGGCTAGCAGCGACAATTCTAGTAGAACAGATTTTTCGAGTTTTCTGTATTACGAAAAACCATCCATACGCTCGAGCTTGAGAAAGAGATTACAGCTTTCAATGTTTTCAACCTGAACGTCCGCCAAATCGCTTGAAACCACGTCTAAGGCTAAACACTCGGCCTTTATGTCAGAAACATGACTTTTAACCGCATCATTTAACTCAGCGTCATCACTTCGAAAAAGAATGTTGATACGGTCAGTTAGCTCAAATTTCATATCTTTTCGTAGTTTTTGCACTCTATTTATAAACTCTCTAGACAACATCTCAAGGTAAAGAGATCTATCAATTTCAGTGTTAAAAAAAACCGAGACATCAAAAAGAGTTTCTACATCATCTCGCAAGCTAGTTCTCTCTATTAATAAATGCTCTGTTGGAATCTTCATATCCTGGAAAGTAAAAAAACCTGAAGACTCAATTTCAACTACATCCCTCAAGCTCAATTTTGCTAAAGCCTCTGCCAGAAGTTTAAGACGATTTCCCAACCGAGGACCTAAAATTGGAGTTACAGGTCGTACTCTTACACTTACTAAATCCTCTTCACTTTCGGAGAACAAGAGATCTTTAACATTAAGTTCATCCTTGATGTGATCCCCTAGAAGCAATCTCATTTTCTCAGTTAAAGGATTTTTGCTCACAATAGTCAGCTGTTTCAAAGGTTGCCTTAATTTGAGCTTTAAGCGACTTCTCAAAGCCCTTCCCGCCTCTACTACTCTTTTGAATAAATTGAAAACCTCCTCAACTTCTTTCTCAACAATTTCTTTATTAGCGCTTGGAAAATCGCAAAGATGCACGCTTATTTCCGCGTCCGGAACAAGAGAGCTTAAGTTTCTGTAAATTTGCTCGCTAATGAAAGGACAGAATGATGCTAAAACTTTGGAAACATCCAATAACACATGGTACAAAGTATGATAGGCTTCTTGTTTATCTTGCGAATCAGAGCTCCAAAAGCGTCTCCTCGAGCGCCTGATGTACCAATTGCACAAATCATCTAAAAAATTGAGCATCGGGGTAACGACCTTATAAAGTCGAAAGCGCGTCATTTCATAGTCCACTTCAGAAATCAGAGACTGAAGTCTGGAGACAATCCATTGGTCTAGCACATTGTTTGACCAACATAAATGGGAGCTTGGCTTAAACTTGTCAATCAAAGCATAACTTACAAAGAAACTATAAGCATTCCAGAGGGGAAGAAGGACTCTTCTAACAATGTCTGAGACCCCAGCCTCTGAAAACCTTAAATTGTCACCACGAACCACTGGACTACTTATTAAATAAAGTCGTAACGCGTCAGCTCCAAATTTCTGAATGACATCACTGGGATCTGGATAATTTTTAAGTCTCTTAGACATTTTTTTCCCGTCTTCAGCAAGGACAATCCCCGTAACTACTACATTTTTGTAAGGGCTTTTGCCCATTAAATGACATCCAAGCACCAAAAGGGTGTAAAACCAACCTCGAGTCTGATCTATACCTTCTGCTATAAAATCAGCGGGGAAGCTTTGATCAAACTTATCTTTGTTCTCGAATGGATAGTGATTTTGGGCAAAAGGCATAGCTCCACTTTCAAACCAACAGTCTAGAACCTCTGGCACTCTTCGCATCTGTTCTCCACACTCAGAGCACTTCCATGAAAGCTTATCAACGAAATGCTTATGTAAGTCTGAAACCTGGCACCCTGATTTTGTTTCAAGTTCAGCCACGCTTCCAATACAATCCATTTTTCCACACCCGGAACACACCCAAACTGGTATAGGATTCCCCCAAAAGCGATTTCTGCTAATATTCCAATCTCTAGCTTGAGCTAACCAATTACCAAATCTGCCGTCCTTAACGTAATCTGGAACCCAGGTAGTGGTCTTAACAGCCTCAATTAACTTTTCTCTAAAGTCCTCTACTTTCAAATACCAAGCATCTATGGCTCTGTAGATTAATGGGGTCTCGCTTCTATAACAGAACGGATAGCTGTGGTGGATTGTCTCGTTTTTAAACAACAGACCCAAATCTCTAAGTTTCCTAATAATAGGATTAGCCGCCTCTTTAAAGTTTAATCCTCTTACTTCATGAAAAATTTCTCCATTTACAAAAATTTCTGCCTTAATATTACCTGCTTCATCCAAAACATCCACCACAGGCATCTTGTGCTTCACACCCAAATCAAAATCTTCTTCACCATAACAAGGCGAGATATGCACCAGCCCTGTCCCCTGCCCCTCATCGATAAAATCCCCCTCTACGATTTTAAATACGAAATCGTTTACGGCAGAGCTCGTAAAAATAGGCTGGTATTCCAGTCCTACGAGCTCACTTGAGTGTACTATTTCATACTCGAAGCCAGATTTTCTTGCAAAGCTTTCAGATACTATTAACTCCTCTTGCGCTAGTTTCACCTTGGCGTAACGAAGCTTTGGCGAAATTGCTATCGCAACATTTGCCAGCAAAGTCCAAGGAGTTGTTGTCCAAACAACTAGAAATAAACCAAGCTGAGGAACCAAATACTTAACATACAAACTGGGATCTTGGGTATTCTTATAATTTAAACCTGCCTCAAAGTTAGACAGAGGAGTCGCTAACCTCCAACTGTAAGGCATAACTCTTTTACTTTTGTAAATAAGACCCTTGTCCCATAAACTTTTAAACACCCACCAGACTGACTCCATAAAGCTCCGGTCCATGGTTTTGTAGTCGTTCTCAAAATCAACCCATCTACCAATTCTTTCTGTGGTTTTTTGCCATTCCTTCTCGTACTTTAAAACTGAAGATCTGCAAGCTTCGTTAAAATTGGCAACTCCAAAACGTGAAATGTCAGCTGGACCACTCAAGCCTAACTCTTGTTCTACCATCATCTCGATAGGTAAACCATGGCAATCCCATCCAAATCTTCGCTCAACGTAAAAACCTTTCATCGTGAAGTACCGAGGCACAACATCTTTAATGGTTCCAGCTAGTAAATGCCCGTAATGAGGGGTACCAGTGGCAAAAGGGGGACCATCATAAAAAGAGAAAATCGGACCCTTTGCTCTTTTTTCCAAACTTTTTTTGAAAATTTGATTCTCTCTCCAATAAGTTAAAATCTCTTCTTCCTGGCTTGCAAAATCAACATCAGCTGAAACAGGCTTCATAACCGTATTGTAACAACACAGCCACGACCGATAAACGACATTATAAAAATTTCAATAATGCCTGCTTGAATTTTTGGACAATTAGATCTGCTTGAAAATTTTTTCTGACAAACTTAAATCCGTTCTCTCCTAGCAACAAATTCAGCTCTTTCGACTTAAGCAGAAGGTTTAAAGCCTGGCAAAACTGCAAAAAATTAGCGACAATGAAGCCCCCCTTAGATTTTTCTACAAAATGCGCGGTGACAGGACTAAATGCGTTCACTATAACAGGGGTTTTTTCTAACCAACTCTCCATTAAAACTAAGGAGAAAGACTCAAGTTGAGAGGGCTGAATTAAAGCAACTGCTTGCCTCAACAGATTTTTTTTCTCCTGCTCATCTACATCATCAAGCTGTTCAATCAAACTAAGCTCTTTAAAATTCTTGGGAATATCTATAAGCCTGGGACCTGCAACTTTTAGTCCTAAATTTGAGTTAAAAAGCTGCTTAAAAGCTAAATACTGTTCAATTAAAAGTCCTAGACCCTTTGCATAATCTTTCCTCCCCAAATAAACAACATAAGGCTGAGCGTAAATTTCGTTAATATTTTTTTCCGAAAGGTCCTCAGACTCATCCCCAACAGGAATTCCAACGACACTAAAATTATCTACATTGAAAAGCCTAAGCGCTAACTCTTTTTCAGGCTCTGAATAAAAAATAAAACCTTTAGCCAAATCAAACGCTAATTTGACCAACTCTAGTTCAGCAAACACTTCATCGTGCAAACAAGGTATAAAAACTGTTTTTTCCGGATATCTCAGGCAACAAAAAACAGAATTTCCAAAAAGGTACGGAGAAACTAGTATCAAATCAAACTCCCTTGCGTGAACCTCAAGATAATTGAGTAGGCCAGTAGAAAAACCAAAATTCTTGAAAAACAATTTTTCCTCCTCAGGCAAAACTAAGTATCTTTTACTCATCTTTCCCAAGATTTTTTCGATCTTTGTTAAATTAAATTCAAAATGAAACCTAACAACCGTAATGTTATTCATCCTATACTCTCCTTCACCGCAATTAGGCTCTAAGGAATAACTATCTAAGTTTGTTGAAGTCAAAACTGTAAAATCAAATTCCTCTGCTAAGTGATGCACTAACTTCCATATTGCCACCTCAGCTCCGCCTTTTACAGATGCCCCAAATCTGGGAACGACAACAGCAATTTTTTTCATAGACTTTCTAAATTTATGCTTTTTAGTTGAGCTTTTTTTTCGCCACGAGGAGGCTATAAACGAAAGGAGCCGCTACAAAAATTGAAGAGTAAGTTCCTACAACTGTTCCAACTAAGAAAAACAACGAAAAATCGGCTATCCCCTCTCCTCCAATAAAAATCAACAAAACTACGACAGCTAAAGTTAGCAAACTTGTCTTGATGCACCTACCCAAAACCAGATTCAAAGCTTTATTGAAAGCACTGTTAACCGTATCCTCCTTATCTAGTTCTTCTCTTAATCTATCAAACACTACGATCGTATCATTAACAGAGTAACCTATTAGAGTCAGAACGCTTATTAAAAGCTGGAGAGAGAGATACCTATCAAACAAAAAGATATAAAACCCCAGAGTAATAACCACATCATGTATCAACGCGATTAAGGCTCCCAGAGCAAAAAATTTCTCAAATCTTACACTTAAATAGATTAACATAGCGCCAAGAGCCACTAATAAACCAATCAAACCTTTAGTTCTCGTCTCCTCTGATATAATGGCAGACACAAACTCGCTTCCTGTAACAGATACTTTGTCTTTTAGACACTCTTGGGCTTTCTCAGCAAAGCTTTCAGTTAAACGCAACAAAAATCCCTCTCCGCCCAATACCTCTTTCAACTGAAAATTTTCTAAGCCACATTTAGCGATCTCGGATTGAAGATCTTTTAGGCTTAACTCTGACCTTAAAGTTATCAAAGCTCCTCCTGTAAACTCTGATGATAATCTATCTCGAAAATTGGTAACTAAAATTACGCTTGCAAAGATAAAAAGCCCTAATGAAATAGCTCCAAATAGTTTAAAAAGTTTTAAAAAATTGATCATAAACAAAATCAGCTCATAACTGAATCTTGCCTCGTGAGCTTAACAGACTAAGTAGCACCTTGCTGAAAAAAACTGCGCAAAACAGAGTCGCTATGGTTCCAATTCCAAAAACTACGGCAAAACCTCTTATGGGCCCATGACTTAGAAAATACACAATGAAAGATGTGATCAAACTGGTAATATTAGCATCAAATATCGCGGAATACGCGTTTTGAAACCCTTGCTCAATCGCCGAATCAGTTTCAAATCCCGATTTGAGAAAATCCTTAATTCTTTCAAAAATAATTATATTAGAGTCAACTGCAATGCCCAGGGTTAAGGCTAGAGCAGCCAAACCAGGGAAAGTTAAAGTGGCTCCCAGAACACTCAACAAGCTAACTATTATGCCAAGATTAAGCAGCAAACTTAAGCTAGCAACTAAACCACCTATCTTATACAAGAAAATCATTAAAATAGATACAGCAACAAAACTTGAAATTAGAGCGTAAACCGCCCTCTCAACGTAAATTTTTCCTAAAGTTGGTCCTACAATTTTTTCTTCTAAGATTTTGACTGGCGCGGGCAGAGTTCCACTTCTCAAAACAACTACAAGCTCCTTTGCTTCTTCCCAGTTTTTTAACCCAGTAATCATAGCAGAGCCCTCGGCAATAACCGACTGTATTGTAGGATAGGAGTAAATTACTCCATCTAAAATTATTGCCAGCTGTTTTCCAATGTTTTCTCGGGTTATTTTAGCAAATTCTCTGCTACCCTGCGGATTGAAGTTGATTAAAACCACACTTCCATGCTGAGGATCAAACTCTACGGCGGCTGTTTGGATAAGATCTCCAGTCAAAACAATTTCATCTTCCACTTCGAAAAATTCCCCCGTCCTGGCGACAGGAAGCTTTATTGTGGGGACTCCTTGAGAACGCGCAAGGAATCTAAACTCTAGCTGAGCAACCCGCCCCAAAACGCTTTTCAACTTGGTTTGATCCACTACTCCCGGAACCTCAACCAGAATTTTGTCAATACCCATCCGCTGGATAACCGGTTCAGCCACTCCAAACTGGTCAACTCTTGTTCTTATCACTTCAACAGCCGTATCTGCCGCCGCTTTAATTATCTTCTCAAAGTGATCAAACTTGTAACGGATAACTAAATAATCTTCACCTCTTGCTTGCAGCTGCCACCTATCCAAACCTTCGATCAAATTCAAAGCCCTTTGTAAGGAAGTGGAAGTTAAAAATACAACTCTTACTGTTTCTTTGTCCTCTTTAGAAACGGAGGAAAAAGCTATGTTATTTTGGTTAAAAACCGATCTCAAGGCTTTGATTTCTTTATCAATGTATACCTTAGAAAAACTCTCCTTATCTATCTCAAATAAAAAATATGCCCCGCCTTTTAGATCAAGACCTAATTTAAGCGGCTTAGAAATCCAAGCCTTACCCAGTCTAGTTTCATCTGAAAATACTGATGGCAAAACAGTGGGCAAAAGACTTAAAAAAATAAAAATGACTACCCCGAAAATTACCCAAAACCTAAACCTTAAATCCATTTAAAGAGTTATTAAAGTATAGCTAAAGGTCCTCATAAATCTCAAAAAATCCTCTACTACAATTTCTCTCTTATAGCAGATTTTTCTACCTTGATATGGCATTTTGGACAAATTTCTACCACAGCGACAGTTTGATCCCATCTCACAAAAGTACCTATTATTCCGCTTGTCAGCATAACTGTATCACCTTGTTTAAGAGAATTGAGTTTCTCCTCTCGCCGTTTTTGCTCTCTAGCCGAGGGTAAAATTACAATCACTAGGAAAATCAAGAAAACTACTAAACTTATGATTATCAAATGAAAGACAGGCATTAAATTTTGACCTTGTAAGACAGTAAGTTGCTCTAGCATTTAAAACTCGAAAAATTTTATCAGAGGCTCTAAATCCTCTCCTAGAAAGTTTCTAAAATTTTCAGATCTAAGCCAAACCTCTAAAAAACGGTGCGTCACAGATCGTAACGATTTATTTTCCACAGATGAGCGTAGCGTCTTAAAAAACTCGAAGTAAAAAGCCAAATTATGAATAGTTAAAAGTATTCCTCCAAGCATCTCTTCGCTCTTTAACAAGTGATGGATGTAAGCCCTTGAGTAATTTGAGCAAGCTAAACACCTGCAATGGCTGGATATAGGTCTAAAATCAGCACTGTATTTTGCATTTTTCAAATTTATCCAAAGCTCCTGGGGTTGCAATTCATTTAAATCTGGCATAACAAATGCCCTTCCAAATCTAGCAGCTCTCGTCGGCAAAACGCAGTCAAACATATCATAGCCTAGGTTTACCGCTAAAAGCACATCAAAAGGTTGGCCTAAGCCCATAACATACCGTGGTTTATTGGCAGGCAGTTTATCCGCTAAAAATTTTAAAACTCTGAAGCAATCTATTTTTCTCTCGCCGATAGCCAATCCACCCACAGCCAAACCAGACACAGGGAGAGCCACTATGTGATTCAGAGACTTTTCTCTCAGGCTTTCAAAAATTCCTCCTTGAATAATACCAAAACACGGAACTTCAACTACCTCTATGAATCGCTCAAGCCAACTTTGCGTCAGCAGCATTTCCTCGTGACACAACTCGTAATTAAAGGGCTGATCAGAGCAAACATCTAACGGCATAGCAATGTCCACTCTCATTGTCGACTGGATCTGGGCGCTTAGCTCTGGAGTCAAAAAAACTTCCTGGCCATTGTAAAGGCTTTTGAATTTTACTCCTTCTTTAGTGATTGATCTAAGTTTTCCCAAAGAGAACACTTGAAATCCCCCGCTGTCTGTCAGAATTGAGCCGCTCCAGTTTATAAACCTGTGTAAACTCCCTGCTCTTTGGATGATTTCTAAACCCGGTCTTAACCATAGATGCCAAGAATTGCACAGAATCAAAGGGAAACTCATTCTGAACCATGGATTCGATTCGAACTCCAGCCCTTTTATAGTTCCTTTAGTTGCAACAGGCATAAAAGTAGGGGTCCAAACATCTGCATTTTTAAGACAAAGTTGTCCTAATCTTGCCTGCCTATCGTTTAAAATTACGTTAAAATCAAACCGAGTCATTTAATTTTTAATTTTTTTAATCACAACAAAACATGCAATCTCCGTAACTGAAAAATTGGAATTTTTTCTCAAGGGCATAAAAATAAGCTTTCTGTGTAAGCTCAAGACCTAAGAACGCAATCACAATTTTTAGATGCGAAGAGTTAGGCATGTGAAAATTTGTGAAGAAAGCTTCAACCACTTTAAACTTGTAATTGTGCTCTATTATCAAATTAGTAGTTCCCGCAGGTTGGCCAGTTTGCGCCCATGTTTCCAAAGCTCTGATTGTGGATGTTCCCACTGCCACGATTCTTCCTCTGTCTTTATTGGTTATTAGGTCGCAAGTTTCTTGACTGATCTCATAGTACTCTTCAGAGACGCCTAACTGCGGCATAAATGCTCCAACGCCAATGTGGAGTGTTAAAAATCCCTTTTTAGCCCCTAACTTATCCAGCAAGCTTAAAGCTTCTTCATCAAAGTGAAAGCCCGCAGTAGGAGCAGCCACTGAACCTTCGATACTACTGTAAACGTTGTTATATCTCTCAAAATCCTGCTGGTTGGCTTTACCTTTGCGCACATAGATAGGAATTGGTGGAGTTCCAACCTGCGAAATTACCTCTCTAACTGATGGATAAAAGCGAAAAACTCCAAAATGTCCATCCCGGCCTATAAACTGCCCCCAACAATTCTGGGAAAATTCAAAAGTATCTCCTATCTTTAACTTTCTCAGATTTTTTATTAAAACTTTAGCTTGGAAGCCTTCAAAGGGACCTACGATTAGCAAATCCTGAAATCTAGAGTTTAAGATAGGAATCCTAGCATTAACAACTTTAGAGTTGTTAAAAACTAAAATATCGCCTTTTTGTATAAAACGTTCTAGGTTTTCTTTGAAGGAACCTTCTAGTAACTTGCCAGAGGATCTGAAAACAGCCAAATTGCGGCTATCAGTCCTATTTTTCCGCGGAAATTGTGCTATCAGTTCTTTAGGAACTTGAAAGGAGAACATAAAAAAGTCAGATAAGATTGTACTTTACAAGATATCTTCTAAGTTGGGTTCTATCTAATTTCAGTAACCGGGCGCACTCGGATTGATTCCTGCCAGACTTGGCAAACGCCTCGGCTAGCATCTTTTTTTCAAAGTTTTCAACTAACTCATAAAATGACAAATCCCTTGAGTTACCACTAAGAGAGTGATCTGTTTCATCAAAGTGCCTTACATCGACTGAGAAACTTGCCTCTAAAACTGCTTTAACTATGCTCTTTTCTAAACAGCTCTCTAGTTCTCTGATGTTCCCTTTCCAAGTTCTATTCACTAAATAATCAATTGCTGCGGTGGAGAAGCTTACGGTGGTAACCTCCAATCGCTCGCAAATATTTTTTGCCAGATGCTCAACCAAAAGAGGGATATCCTCTTTTCTCTCTTCAAGAGAAGGGACCTTTATAACAAAATGAGAAATGCGGTAGTATAGATCACTTCTAAACCGACCTGCCTCTATCTCTTCAGGCAGATTTTTGTTGGTGGCTGAAATTAATCTAAAATCAATCTCACGCTCTTCAGATTCACCAAGCTTTTTGAAAACTTTGTCCTGTAGCAATCTAAGAAAATTAAGTTGAATCGAAGGTGGAAGATCTCCAACCTCATCAATTAAAAGAGTGCCCCCGTGCGCGGCTTCTACAAGACCCTCTCGGGTTTCTGTTAATCCTGTGTACGCCCCTTTTTTTGCCCCAAACAACTCCGCATAGATTAGCTCTTCGGAACATGAAGACGGACTAAACACAACGAACCTCTTTTTCGCCCTTCGTTCGTCTAAATTATGAATTAGCCTAGCTAACCGACTTTTTCCTGTCCCAGTTGCTCCGGTGATAAGTATGGGCAAATTAAGCTTTGCGGCAAAGAAAGCTCTATCTTTCAACTCTTTGCCTAGCTTGGAACTACCAAAAAAGTAACCCTCAACATCATCGCCAGAGTAAATATAAAATCTGCGTCTTAGCTCTACTTGGTTAACTGCGTCTCTTACTAGAGCTACCAAATGATCTAGCTCAGCAGGTTTTTGCACAAAAGACATAGCTCCCAATTTTAGAGCCTCTACTCCCAAATTCATTTCTCTTTGACCCGTTAGAATAACAACCCTAACTGCGGGATCTTTTTTTAAAATTTTTCGCAGAGCCTCAAGTCCATAAGTCTCATAACCTTCTCCAAAATTTAGATCAAAAATTCCAACATCCAACTGTTCAGTCTCTATTAACACCTCCACCTCGGAAGGAGTAGCAGCCAAAAAAACTTTTTCTGCAAAAGACTGCTCTTCTAGTACGGTCTTCAGAGCGCTTAGAGCACCTAAGTCATCATCTCCCACTAAAATTCTAGCCACTCACATTAACTAATAGGACTTACTTAATAATTTGACATATTAATAAAAACTAATCAACAAACCGGCAAGTAAAAGCCTGTAAACCAGAAAAACCCATAAAATTTTTTTATCCTGTATAGAACTTAAAAATTTTATAGCTAAAAAACTGCTTAACCCACCTGCAATAAAGCCTCCTAAGAAAAGCTCTAAAAATTTTAACACTTGCTCAACAGGCAAATTTATCATCTCCCAAAGACAAGCAGCTGATAGAAGTGGAACAGCCATTAAGAAGGATAATTCAACAGACTTTCTAAAACTCAAGCCAGCTAAGAGCGCCCCTGCAATAGCACCTCCCGATCTGCTTACCCCTGGGAAAATTGCCAGCGACTGAAAAAAACTTACAAATAACACAACTTTCCAAAAGCCTGCCTTTCCTGGCTGCTGCTTTAATAGCCCTAAAAGTAAAAAAACAGAGCCTAGTATCAAACCAAACCACACCTTTGAACTTACGAAAAAGTAAGTCTTAATCAAGTCTTCAAAAAAAACAGCTACTCCGATAAACCACAAGCAAGCCAAAGCCACAACCAACAACGTCTCCTTTAGTTCGTTGTGGTCCTGGATAAGGCTCTTTAATCTGGAGCTCAAAGCAGCTATCAGCGCAAAAACTGAGGATACTTGAACTGAGATATCAAAACTTACCCTCACTTCATCCGAAATTCCAAGAAGCTCTGAGACTATAATTAAATGAGCTGTAGAAGATACGGGAAAAAATTCCGTCACTCCTTGAACAGTACCTAACAAAAACCCTTTTAAAAATTCCCTCATTTAGCCAAAATCAGTACAGCAGTGTTAAAAGGCTTATCAACCCAGCTTTGGTAACGAGAGTACAACTCTTGAGAGGCTCCAAAATATCGCCGAATTTGGTCCAAATTTTTATCGGTTGTCAGAATTAGAAATGGCCTTTTGTAGTAAATTCTGTAGCTTGAGATGGGCAAGCCGTAAAATTTTAAACCATAAAACTCATAACCTGCCGAGTATACAGGCAGGTTTTTAACATTTACGCTTTTCACCCAATAATACAATTTTTTCTGAGAGAGCGCTTTGGATAAGTAAACACCACCAACGCTATTGATACTGAAAAGCAAAATTATAATGGCACCCGCTACTCGCTTCCAAAAGCTTCTTAAAAACACAAATTGTTTGATTTGTGAAAGCTTATAAGCTATGTAAAAATTGACTGCAGAAGATGCTAAAAGACAAAACTTTAAGCCTGAGCTATCTACCTTAAGCTGTGGAAACTCGTCGACTGAGCTAAGTGTAAAAATAAAAAAAAGTAGAATCCCAGCTGAGATATTAAGAAACTTAATGAAAGAAATGAAAAAATTAACTTGTGCGGAACTTAACTTAGCCAGCTTCAAAGCTAAAAGGTAAGCCAAAAAAGGATAACAAATTAAGAAATAAGATAGCCGCTTACCTTCTGACACTGAAAAAAAACAGAAAGGTACTAAAAAAGAACTGAATAACAAGAATTCCTCACTTGACGCTTTTTTTACTGAAGCCTGACACCATGAAATTATCGAGGAAATTATTGATTTAAGGCCCTTGATCTCTTGAGTTAAGCTAACACTTCTTAATCTATCCCAAATTTCGGCAATTACAAGATATGACCAAACCCCTAAGCCTAGTAAAATCAGCGCCCAAATTTTAACAGCTGAGTTAGCATGGGGAACAGAGCTCTGTTTTCCGTAAAACCGCCCCAGATTCTCTTCTACCAAGATATTTAAAACCTTGGGACCCTCTATTTTGACGAGATAGAAATAAAAACTTGCCGTAATTACTGAGGAAAAAAATAAAGTGAGTAAAAATTTAAGCAAAAATTTTTTCTCGAATTTAAAAGTTAAAAAAAAAACTAAAACCAGGCCGCTTAAAACTAAGGAAACAGGTCCTTTAGTAAGCGCAGAGACGCTTATTAGACCAGCTGCTAGGGGAATACTTAGCATAGAATTATCAACAAGCAGTAATAAAAACCAGCCTCCAAACAAAGCGGCATAGTGAAGCATATCAAGTCTTGCGACCTCTGCTAACGAAAAAAAAGCGGGAGACGTCGACAAAATAAACAAGCTTAAAGAAGAAAAAATTGGCGATTTGAATCTTCGTAAAGTTATATAAAAAATACCCAAGAAGAATGCACCAGCCAGAATGGAGGGTAACCTAGCCGCAAATTCGTTCTTTCCAAGAATTTTAAAAAAAAAGCACCCTGCCCAATAATAAAAAGGTGGTTTTCTTGGAAGTTGCTCATCATAACCTTTTGGAATCCAAATGTTGTTTTCGCAAACCGAAGAGATAAAAAGCGCTTCTCGAGCCTCTCCTCGGGTATGAAAATCCGCAAAAATCGCGAAAAAACCCACTATTAATCCGAAACAACCGAAAATCAAATATACACTGTGGCGCCGTGACACCTTGGGACTACACTCAACCTAAGAGATATTAAAACTTGACTGGTTGATTTTAAAGTAGTTAATCGTCCCCAAGGGGATTCGAACCCCTGTTTTCTCCGTGAAAGGGAGATGTCCTAGACCTGGCTAGACGATGGGGACCCTTCCCTTATGTTAAACTAGGGTCTTAGCTATTGCAATAAAATGTTTTTGAAAGCGATTACGCAAATAGTTGGAAAATACGGCTTACACTTGCTTGGCAGCCTTAATTTTAAAGATATTACACAAGAAAAACTTAACAAGATTTTCGGTAACTTTGAAGTCTGGCAGCTAGAGGGGTGCGCTGCTCAGATGGATTACATGAAAAGAGATTTAAGACAAATATTCGAGCTGCTATCCAAAAAATTTCGAAGCTGTATCGTAATACTTATGCCTTACCAACCTGTCAAATATCCTAGTTCTTGCCCGGGTTATGGAAAAATCGCATCCTACGCACTCATGAAAGATTACCATATCACGTTCAAAAATTTGCTGCAAAAAATTGCTCGGGAAATCTGCAATAACTCACCCGAACGATTTAAAGTTTTCACCGATGCGTTTCCTTACTTGGAGAAGCCCTTTGCAGATCTTATATCTAAGGTGACTTTTCAAGGTAAAAATACCCTTTTAATCCACAAAAAACTTGGGAGTTATTTCTTGCTGGGTCAAATTTTACTTGATTTTGAGCTTCCCAATTATTCCGAAGATTTGTCAATTGAAAAACTATCTTGCGGAAGCTGCTCTAGATGCCAGCAAAAATGTCCTACAGGTGCTCTACGGAATAATTATTTAGATGCTTCAAAATGTATCAGCTATTTGACCATAGAGCGAAGGGGACCTTTCACCTTGGAAGAAATCATTTGGATAAACGACTGGATCTTTGGTTGTGATATTTGTCAAGAATGTTGTCCCTTTAATCATAAATTGCTAAAATGTGCCGCTGCTAACTTAGGCTTATTCAAAGTAGTTAAAGCATTAAGTTTAAACGAGCAGGAGTTTAATCAAATCTTCAGAAACACTCCTGTTAAAAGAGCAAAATTTGAAGGATTTGTTAGGAACGCTATTGCTGTAGCATTTAACCAACGACTGCAGGAAACTAAGGAGTTAATAAAAGCCTTAGCGTATCACCCCAATAACACGATCTCTGAAACCGCAGCTACGGTGTTACAAAACTGGCCTTCAGAGAAACTTACAATAATTTTTCCTTAGCAGAAATCATAAGCCTGAACTGCTTGCTCTTGTTCATCAAACTGCAACACTTTACAACTAAACTCAAAAAACAACCCGGTTTCAAGAACACCAGGGATGGTAAGTATCTGTTTTACAGATTCCAAGCGAAAATTTTCAAAATAGACATCCACAATGTTATTTCCTTTCTCGGTTATAACCAAGCCAAATTTTCCATTAGCGCAATGTCTCGCTATTTTTTTTGATACGAAGGGAAGTTTTAAAGATAAAAAGTAATTAACCTGTTCCGGTACAACCTCAAAGGGAATAGCAAGATTGTCAAAGCTATGAACAAATTTTTCCTTTTGAGCGACAATCACTTTGATAACGCTCTTTTGAAACATAACTTTCTCAAGTAAGAACGCGCCCCCTAAGCCTTTTAAAATTTGCTTATTTTTTACATCAATTGCATCTGCTCCATCGAAAGCAAAATCAATATCGTGGGAACAGGAACTAAGTACAGTCAATCCTGATGATGCTAACAAATTCAGAGTATCTAGGCTTGTTGCTACAAATTTTTTTTTCTTGAAATCATTGTCTTGAAGAGCATATTGAAGTAGCTTTGTAACGGTTTTTCCAGTTCCTACGGATACAATCTCAGCAGATTCTAATCCTGCTTCTAAAAGTTTCTCATAAAGAAATTTCACTCCTAAAAATATTGGACAAAGATCATAAAAGTGCCCAAGAGAGGACTTGAACCTCCACGGGATTGCTCCCACTACCCCCTCAAGATAGCGTGTCTGCCAATTCCACCACTTGGGCCTCGCTTTAATAATATCACAAACTCAGGCTCCTAAAAAATCACCGAAGACGGTTGCTTTCCAGGAAAGATTTGATTAAATTCCAAAGTTAAAAAAATGTCGTCACAAATACTTTTTTTAGTAGCGATAGTTCTTGTAATTCTTTTTAAAGGTATATTTAAAGTAAAACAGTGGGAGCAAGCTGTAGTTTTAAGATTCGGGAAGCTTCTTGATACAAGAGGCCCTGGGCTCCGTTTCATTATTCCTTTTATTGATGAAGAGATTAGAATTGATCTTAGAGTTCTCACCTTTGATATCCCATCTCAGGATGTTATAACGAGGGACAACATTTCAGTTAAAGTAAATGGAGTTGTTCTTTTTCAGGTATTTGACCCAGTCAAAGCCGTCACAGCAGTGGAAAATGCCATTTTGGCAGTCAATCAACTTGCCCAAACAACTTTAAGAAGTGTTTGCGGTGAGGCCGAGCTTGACGAGTTGCTTTCCAAACGCGATGAGATTAATTTAAAAATTCAAACCATAATAGACCAAAAGACTGAGCCTTTTGGAATTAAAGTAAATACCGTGGAAGTTAAACAGGTGGATCTGCCGCAAGAGCTTCAAAGGGCAATTGCAAAACAAGCCGAGGCAGAGAGGGTAAGAAGAGCTAAAATAATACAGGCCGAGGGCGAGTTTCAGGCTGCAGAAAAATTAAAAGAAGCTGCTAAAATACTTAGCGAGTACCCAGCAAGTTTGCAGTTGCGGTTTTTAGAGAGTGTTCAGTCATTCGCTGCTGATAAAAGTAAAATAGTCCTTTTCCCCATCCCCATTGATCTACTTGGTTCGTTTAAAAAGTAGAATGCAAAGTTTTCTAACTAGTAAAAAGGGGGTTGTTTTAGGGGTAGCAAATGAAAAAAGCATAGCTTACGCAATAACAGAAAATCTGGTAAAAAGCGGCGCTACAGTTGCGCTTACCTATCCTAACGAAACAATTGAAAAGAGGGTAAGGCCTATAGCGGAAACGCTTCAGTTAGAAACTGTAATTCAGTGCGATGTTAGCAATGAGGAACATTTGCTCAAATTAAAACATAAATTGGAGGAAACTTTCGGCAAAATTGATTTTCTTGTTCATTCGGTCGCATATGCTGAAAGAGAGGACTTGCAAGGTAGGTTTATAAACACATCGAAAAAAGGGTTTTTCACCGCGTTGGATATTTCATCTTACTCCTTGTTGGGGCTTTGCAGAGAACTTGAGGAAGTTTTCAATGATAATGCTTCAATAGTTACTCTAACCTACTTAGGAAGTTCGAGGGTAGTTCCAAACTACAATGTAATGGGAGTTGCTAAAGCCGCGCTTGAAGCAATTGTGCGATACTTAGCATATGACTTAGGCCCTAGAGGTATAAGAGTAAACGCCGTTTCAGCTGGCCCAATAAAAACTTTAGCAGCATCAGGAATATCAGGGCTAAACGACATGTTAAAGGCGTTTGAAGAAAGAAGTCTGCTGAAAAAGCGGGTCACCCAAGAAGAAGTTGCAAACGCGGCTTGTTTTTTGCTCAGCCCTCTAGCCTCGGCAATCACAGGGGAGGTTATTTTCGTAGATTGCGGCTATAGTCACCTGGGCTTTTAATTTTCTGGCAAAAATCATTAAAGTAGCCAAGCTTCCACTTAGCCGAAAGCTTTATGGGTTCACAGCTCAACGTTGTGCCCAACTAAGCATATCTAAGGGAAGCTTATTTTGCTTTCTCTCCTGTTTCGATACACTTCTAATATATTTAGTTTGAGTTACTGTCTGAAGCTTCGCTTTCTATCCAAGCATTTCCTTGTTTTGCTAGCCTTATTTGTTACTTCTAGACTGCCTTAATTTAGGCTTTCTTAAAAACTAAATTAATTTGGCTTAAAGTACGACTAATTTTCTTGGTTTCAAGCAAATGCGCTGCTTTGTCCTGCAAATTCATATAATTTCAGACACATTTTTAAAAAGAGGCATTTAGTTGTCGAACTTTAAACATTTAGCTAAACAGCAATTTGTCTTAACTGCGGAGTGAGGCGGAGTTTAGCTTCTAGAGTTAATTTTGTTCAATCACTCAAAATAGGCACAAGTCTTTAGTTGGAGCCGAGAATAACGCGCAGATAAATAATGTAAGGATTAATTTTGATTTTTAGTCGTTCTTTGAGTAAACTTAAATTTTATAAAAATGCCAAACCATAAATCTGCAGAGAAGCGAGTAAGATCTTCATTAAGAAAAAGAGCTAGGAACAGATATTACAAAGGTTTAGTTAAAGCTGCGTTGAAAAATGCTAGAGAAGCAATTCAGTCAGGTATAAACATTGAAGAAAAACTTAGAACTGCGCAAAAGCTACTTAGTTCAGCTGCGAGGAAAGGAATCATTCACAGGAACAAGGCCGCAAGATTGATTTCTCACCTAACAATCCAAGCAAGAAAAGAACAAGCCAACGCTGCTTAAATTTTCATCATAAATAGCTTCTAAAATATGCTTTAAAAAAAGCAAGGTTTAAACGGTTGTGTAGGGGCAAAAAAGCTTAAAAAGCTCTTTAAGCTTAATTTCAAAATCAGCCAGATAGCTATTCGCAAGGTGAGTTTGGATGTCCAGATTCCTAAGCTGAAAAACCATTATAAAACTGCATCCTTTCTAGGAGAACGTCAAAATTTAAGCAAGACTAAGTAAAAAAAGCCTTATGAGCATAATAATTAAAAATAATCTTCTTATCTTAGTCTATTCATTTTTTAAAACCTCTTTGAGCTTTGGAAAAATGACCGCTCAAACAAAGTATAAGTTATTGGTATGAATATCGAAGTTAAAAAACTCCAAATCACAAAACTTAAAAATCCAAAAAAATAATGTATTTAAAGTCGATAGTAGAACTATATTTTATGCTTACTTTAATATTGTTATTTATTTTATGTTAGAATAACTTCTAAGTAATGTCATCAATTAAGCTATCTGAAGGTAAGGCTAACCGTTCGAGTAGACACCGTTCGGCTAGACGAAGAGGCTCAGCGACCGCGTTAAGTAACTATGCAAAGTCTTTAATAACTTTAATAACATCTGGACCTAACTTTTTACTCACTTCGCGCTACTCGAGGCCCTCATCTGTTAAAAGAACCTTTCGAAGCCCTCCAGCCAAGCAATTCTATAACCCAGCAACTAGAGAGTTTCATCGCAAAGCCTCAGTACGCGCAGTGCAAGGGGTATCAAACCCGAAAAGAAATCCACGGGCAGGCGCTACTCAAGCCAAGTTTAGGCGGAGGTTACTTCACAGGAGGAGAGCTTCGAGGGGGAAGTTTTTTGCAGCAAGCTTAGCAAGCTTAATTAGTCTAGCAGCATATTTTGGCTTTCAGAAGATTAACAGAGAACATTACCCTCCACCCTGGCCTCATCCTGAAAGGCGCGGCATCGGTTTAGCTCACTTCAAAAGAGACCCAGTCTGTGCGCCATTCGAGTACTTTAAAAATCCCACAGTGGTTCTGTTTCTCACCAGAGGTGATGAAGGTAAAGCTATCAGTAATCAAATACTGAACTATCTTAGTAGCAAACCGGAATTCAGAACTATTAGAAGCGGCGGGCAAATTAAAATCTTAAATTTTTGCCCACAAAACGGCAGCCCTGTTGAGATTTTTATTGTTAATACAAGCTCTGTAAACCCCGCTGACCTTGAACAACACCTAGGTAATCGGAAAGCAGAGGTGATCTTTTATAGAGGTCATACCTACGAAATGATTGAGTTAGTTAAATGGGGAGCTGAGTTCGAAGCTCGCTACTGCTTAGGAGTAATGGGAGGGTGCAATTCGGCGGATTTACTAAATCAAGTTCACACAACCGAGACCCCTACTTTAGGAGTAATAGGGACTGCTTACACTTTAAGAAACAGTTACTGGAGTTATTACATACTTGTAAGTCTATGTGACCCTCGAGTTAGCTCTTGGGAGGAGTTTAAAAACGCCCTCTTCGCTGTATCGGAAACCGCTGCGCGACAAGTCGTTGTCCCCGGCACCGCTGCCTATAATGAGTATTTTACTGAATCGAGAGATTAAGTGTTTAAAAGAGGATTCTTTGACAGTTTCATTCTTTTGATTTTAGATGAGGTTTTGCACAGCACCTCCTAAAACCTGTTTTGAAAGCTTAAAAGATAAACACCAAACTCTTTAGCTTTTTTACCTGAACAAAATCCTCACCCTTAATCAAGCCTGATGTTATCGCTCTTCTCAACTCTTCTTTACTAATAAAAATAATCATCATTGTTTAACCTTTTATACCGATTTTCTCTCCTTTCTTCAGACTTTTTCACAAAAAGCAAATCGCAATAAATTGCCCTGAGGCTTTTAAGTAATTATTTATTTAATCCTGGGATTTTTCCGCCAAGATACTTTTTTTTACTAAGCCTTTAAAGAAAAGTAAGATTTCTCAAAAAACAGCGTCAGATCCTTACTATCAAGACGCCAGGCGAACCAGAGCCATGTCAGCTTTGTCGCCTTGCCTCCAGCCGAGCTTGAAAATTTTGCAGAAACCTGATTTTTTGTTTTGAAACTTTGAAGCCCACTCGTGGATTAACTTGTTAACAGTAGGTTTGTGAGGAATGTTTGCTAAAAGATATCTTCTAGAAGCCAAATCTCCTTTCTTTGAGACATTGATAAGTCTATCAACGAAACTTCTTAAAACTTTCGCCTTTGCTTGAGTAGTCTTGATCTCTCCGTTTTGAAAAAGAGAGATAGCCAAATTCCTCAATAAAGCTTTCCTGTGATCCGAATCCCTGTTAAGCTTAAATCTTTTATTTCTATGCCTCATAGCATCGCTCTCCTTTTTAAGTATTCAAAGACCTATACATTTGATCAAGCTCTTTCCTACTAGGGAAGTTTGGAAGCCGCATACCTAAAGTTAAACCCATTTCTTGAAGCCTTTCCTTAATCTCGTTTAAACTCTTTCTACCAAAATTCTTAGTCCTAAGTAATTGATTTTCAGTTAGCTGTACAAGCTCGCCAACGTACTTAATGTTCAAAGCTTCTAAGCAATTAGAGCTTCTGACACTAAGCTCAAGTTCGTCAATCCTTCTAAACAGATTCTCATTAAGCGCTGTAGTAGCTGCCCCTTCTTCCTTGATTTTAACCTCTTGAGCTACAGAGATTGTTGATTCCTCTGTTAGAATTTGTAGATGCTTAGATAGCAAATGGGCGGCCTCAGCGATCGCCACTTTCGGGCTAATTGTGCCATTAGTCCAAACCTCAAGCACCAACTTATCATAATCCGCTCGCTGCCCTACCCTCGCTTCTAAAACAGAGAAATTAACTTTTCTAACCGGGCTAAAAACCGCATCCAGAAAAATTGTCCCCAATGGCATTCCTTCAACCCTAAAGTGCTCTGAGGGCACATATCCTCTCCCTGTTCTGGCAACAAGCTCTACCTTAAATTCAACATTATCAGAAAGAGTACAAATATGCTTTTCAGGGTTTAAAACCCTAACCGCAGGATCTCCTTTTATGTCAGCCCCTTTAACAATATAAGGACCTTTTGCTTCTATTTTTAAGTTTACCTGCTCTCGGTGGTCAAAAGCTAAGATGACATCTTTTAAGTTTAAAATTATCTCCACTACATCTTCCAACACACCCGGAATTGTCGAGAACTCATGATGCACTCCCTGAATTCTTACACTTGTAAAAGCAGTTCCTTGGATACCTGACAAGAGAGTTCGTCTCAGGCTGTTGCCTAGGGTTATACCAAAGCCCTTCTCAAGGGGCTCAAGGATAAATTTTCCGTAATTCCCTTCCAAGGTATCTACCTCTAGTTTTTTGGGGAAAATAAAATTTGACAAATAAATTGTCCTTTTGTCTTCCATGAGTCTGATAATTTTAAACTGAAAGAGAATTTTTATAAAGACTTGCTACACATTTTTAAGCAGCTCTTAAATACCGGCTTGCAAACTCCCGCTGGGCCAACTCGGCATCTCCTCTTTCAAGATTTGAAATATGGATATGATTAAAATGATCAAAATCATTTTGAAACAGAACAGCCCTAAAATTACCGCTTTCTCGGTTTTTAATGTATCCCAACCGCTCTAGCGCTGCCACGAGTCGCCAAGCTTTTCTTTGCCCCTCAGCTGATGTTACATGGTAACCATCTAACATATTAATGTCCAAAGCTAGCCCCCAATTGTGCCGAGAAGGATAACCCGCTTTAGTATAGTACCTGTGTCCGGTTATCAAACAGCTTATGTTTACCACCGAAATTCCAGCTTCTTTAGCCGCTGAAGCAACCTCGTAGATTAGTAAAGGATTCATTCGGGGTATATCTTGAGGAGTTGGTATAACAAATTTAACTCCTAAAATTTCCAGCGTCTGGCCCATGGCTAGCCGAGTAAGTTGAGGAATATCCTCTTTCCTAAAGATACTTTCGGGTTTAACTTTCATTCTGATCTCCAAAACTAGATCATAAATTCTCTGAGTATAGTTTGGATCAGAAGCGTAACGATTACCATTTACGTTTCTACCATCTCTAGCAATAAACTCAAAAGCCGACGAGGCGTACCTGTTGGTCATGAGCTCCAGATAAGCTACCAACCCCGCTTCAGCCGATGGAAAATACCTTCTGCTTCCGTCATCCGTGTTGCCTACATTAAAGATGTTGTTGGTTGCCACCGCAGCCCCTTGGGTGCCTATATGACTCTCTTGAACAGCTTGAGCTAAAGCTAGAGTAGGATCAAAATCATACTGGGCGCATAGCTCCAGAAACCTTCTTGCGCTGATAGGAGCTTTACCCTTCGAGTAATACAGAAACAATCCCTCAAAGGCTGCAAATTTAGCTGGATCTTGCAAAATCTCTTCTGCCGTAACAGGCACTTTTTCCTCTAACCCATAAAGCTGGCTTAAAGCCCTTCGCCTCCCCGAAATAACTTTTAAATACTCCTCCTGAGAGAGTAGGGCAAAAAACTCAGCTTCAAACGCCTGCGATCCAAGGTTCAAGCCTTCATTGCTAAAATAGTACCGTGTTAAAAAAGCCCTAAATGTGCGCGGACCAATTATGCCATCTACTTCAAGCCCGTGAGCTCTCTGAAAATCTTTAATTAGTTCAGTAAAAAGAGGATTCGAGCTAAAACTATCAGTTACTATGAAATCTTTGTACTTATCTCTCAGCTCTGGTTGATTAATCGCCCAAAAATACATCTGAGTTTGCCAAAATTTTACTATCTCTCCCCTCGAGTTATGGCGAGCAGAAACATAACCCACGCCACTGTCAACACTCTGATTCAACTGCAAAGCCTCTTTTAAGGAGCGTTGAGGCGCTATGCCTTGAAGGTATTTAAATGCACCATCGTTTAACCCTTGACGCTCAACCTGAGGTGAAAATCTTTCACTCATTTTACTCTCAATCGTTAATAAGACTTAGTCTGAAAATGTTATGGTGGAAACCTCGAAAACCGTGCTTTTTTTAGAAGTAAATGTATAAGCCGTTCAGCTGACTGCAAGGAAGCTTAAAATCTCTAAAAGACCCACACTTCGTTTATCGTTTAAGCTTCTTGTAAAAATTTAACTACTTGTTAGGTCGTACAACCCTGAAACCAAGACGAAGAGGTCTTACAATAACTTTGAACTTTGGATGTTTTGTGAAAAAACTGGAAACTAGGAAGCCCTTTAAACCCAACGGCAGTCTCAAAAACCTAGACAAAGCTTATCCACCTTTTAACCCAATTTTCACCTGAATTGAGTAGAATCTTATAGCTAACTTTAGGCATATCTGCAGCCAATACTTTATTTAAATCATTTGACATTGGTTTGTGACAAAAAGCCACTCTATCGCGATCGTAATTTTTTATCCAGAAAGGGATACCAAATTCTAAAACCTCTGCTAATTTTAATTCACCTGCAGATGTCAAATCACAACCAAATTTAGTGAAACTTACCAAATGTTTATTGCCGGACTTAACCAACGCAGAAACAGCTTCATCAAAAGTAATTTCTGGAAATTTTTGAGATTTTGTAATCTCACGCAGACTTAAAAAGTTTTTTCTGGCTATAAACTTATCCTTGTTAAAATATTTGGCATTGTTAGCAAAGTTTCCGATAGAGATTTAGTATACTTTTCTATAATCGGCATCAAATCGTCAATATTAGCCTTTACCTCCGCCTCGCAATGAAAAACTTGATTCAAATGTCTTTGGTCCGGATTCTCCCCGCGCATTGACGGCATATAACAATATACCCTGTCAATCCCATTTAATAAAAGTGGCTCTAAACCAAATTTCAAAGAATCAACAGGGTTTGAATTGTATTTTCCAAATTTAATCGGAATAGGTTCTGAATCAGAGCCTGGTCCCATTGGCGACAAAACACTAGGGGTCACATAAAAAGATCAATATCCTTTGCTCCACACTCAACTCCAAAGTAATAATCTGAAGCGATTTTCATATAATGTCGCAAGAATATAAGGGTACGAAAATAACCACTTTTTGTTAACTCGAAATAATGAGTACCTGGATCATATCTTGGTAAAATACAACCATTTGGGTCGATGTCCTTAAATTTTAGGTCATCTTTCGTAATTTGTTGTTTTAAATCTAGTGGTAACATAATTAATGTTCTATTATTCTGATTTTAGCATTATCCGCCATTGCCATTATTTCTAGGCTTCCGCCAACAGGCAAAGTTGCCAATGGCGTTGTGTGTCCAAAATCAATATTGGCAATAATCGGCAAATTTTGTAATTCAGGTTTCGTACTTATTATTTTTTCTAATATCTCTCTTGTCATTTTGGTTTCTTTCTGAAAACGACCAATTAAGATTCCTTTAACGCCATTAAAATCTAACTGATGAACAAGCGATTGTAATTGTCGATCAAACAGTGGTGGGCTTATTTCCGCATCTTCTTCAAGAATTAAAATTGTATCATCAAGCCCCGGCCAATACTGTGTCCCCTGTAGTGCGTTTAGACACCTAACATGACCACCAACAACACGACCAATGGCGTGGCCGGGATTTAATATCCAATATCCATCATTCGTAATAAAATCTCTTTTCTCTTGATCTATATACCATGGGTCATCGCTCCATTCCTTTGAAGGTAGTAAATCAAAAGGAATTTCTTCCATACAACACTTTGCAAAATTTTCTAAAGAATATTCAAATCCATATTTCATACCCCAACTTGAAAAATGCGGTCCTAAATAGGTGATCATTCCAGTTTTGGCTGTAATAGCATTTGCGAGTACTGTTACATCAGAAAAGCCACAAATGATTTTTGGATTTTGAGCGATTAATTCATAGTCAATATACTGGAGTAACTGATTAGAATTATACCCGCCGATGACGGTTAAGATCGCATCAACTGTTTTATCTGCGAACGCATCATGCAAATCTTCAATTCTCGATTCAATAGACGATGAATTAAACTCATCTATTTCACTGACGTGCTTTCCAAAAGATAATTTAAATCCCAACCCCTCTAATCTGTCAGAGGCCTCTTTTATTGTTGTTTCCGACAATAATTTCAAGCTCCGCGCAGGAGCAATTATTCTAATGTGCGCTCCTTTCTTAATTTTTCGCGGTTTAATAAGATTTTTCATCTCTGTCATATTTTAAAATTTACTATTAGCTCTTTAACAATTTTAGAGATTCAACTATCTTCCTTTCATCATCCGTTAAGTCTTTTTTGATAAATAATTCATTCTGAAATGCCCTAACAATTTCAACAATTGTTTCTGCGCATGAGTTTTCAGTTGATTGAAATTCTCTAATTTCAAAGTTAAAAATAATCCGCTGTAATTGATCAGTCTCCATGCCCGTTTTCCCTTTAAAATAACTCAGCGACCTGACATATTTCTTTAAAATTCTATTTCTATTGTGTTGGCCAAATGGCCTTAATCCTTCCCGATACAATACCGTGCTGGTTATTATCGCATCTTCAAATTTTCTTCTTATCGCTTGATTTTCAATAGTCTCCAGTCCGTTCACTGGCGTCCAGTCTTGGACATGATCTAATCCATGTAATTGTTTTAGAGTTGTACTTGTCCCAAGAGCAATTTCTGTACCTAAACGTTTTTTGTTATTTTCCAAAACAATTATATCCTATATCAGTAAACCCTTCTGCGTCAGGATTTCGTAACGCTATGTTAAAATTTCTTCCTCTTACGCCTTGCATGCCAATTTTGTGTCTGTAATAATCAATCTTTCTGCTATCAAGCTCCGGTCTATCTTCGCCATAACACTCTTTGGCAATGTCCAGCAAATCACTATCTGCAGAAGAAATTCTGATTAAAATGTCTTCAGGCGCGATAAGTAATTTATTCTTTAAAAAATCATTAACCTCATTGCATGCTTCTTTTAATCTTTCCGGCGCAGACAATGCCCCCAATACTTGAAAAGTAGGAACCCCAATTTGGAAAATAACTGTCGTCTAACAATTTTTCTACATTTCTTGTCCTTAGGCAATCTTGACGCGTGTATACCCCGGAAGAAGGAACTCTGTCTTCGTCTAAATATGGCTTAAAAACACTGATATGTGATCCAATAAATCTAACTGTCGGGTCAATTCCAGAGGTTATTTTTACAGAAGGCACCTCCGTATAACCTAAGGAATCATAATGATCTTTGAAATCACTTACCAAAGACTCGACGTGATCCTTAGCTTCTTCAGGAGAAAATCTTTTTTTGCCATAAATATGGATCATTGATCCAAGTATCTTCTGATGATTTCTCTATCTTCTCTAAATTTGATTTAAAAAACTCAGTCATGTTTTTTAAATTCACAAACTATTAAGATGAAAAATTTATTTTTTCTAAAAATTCGATTTAGTAGTCTACCTATTGATTTTATTATAAATTTTGGAGTTTCCATACGTAAGGGATTACCAGAATATTCAATATGAATATCGTCAATCTCTCTGCCCATTTTTTCTGATGCATTTTTCAATATTTTTTTATATCATTTATCTCATAGAATTTTTCTGTATCCAATTTATAGCCTGGAAAAATTTTAATTTTCTTTAGTATCCAAGCTTTAATAATTGGGGCTGCATAAAAATTTGGCACTCCTACAGCAACCACTCCATTTCTATTGCATACGCGAATCATTTCTTGAAAAATTAAATCAATTTCTTTCAAATCGTAATGTTCAATGACACCATTATTCCAAACAAAATCAAATTCCTCTGACTTGAATGGAATTTCAAATATGTCGCCTTTAATAATTTTGATATTTTTGCATCTATTTTTTTATGCAAGATAGGTGGCATTTTTGAGGGCGAGGCAATACTTTCTTAAAACTCTGAAATTGTAAATTGGCGGAGAGTGCGGGATTCGAACCCGCGATACGGGTTTTAGCCCGTATAACGGTTTAGCAAACCGTCCCCTTCGGCCTCTCGGGCAACTCTCCTTAATCGCTATCAAGATATTACTTGAACATCATCATATTTTCAAAAAAAATTTCACACTAAAGCTTATCGCTCTACGCGATTAAAACCGCAGAAAACTTCTATGCCATCAAAATTTCCAGATCAGCAATCCACTCAAGAGCTACTTGCAAAAGCGCTTTCAGAACCAACACTAGACTCAGCCAGCTAGCAGGATAATTTCGTAACAGATCTCTCAGGTATCCAGGCTTTTTTTAAGAAGAAGCCTTCCCATTACGGTGGAACTCTAACTAACTCAACCAAGCACTAAATTAAGTCTAATGTTTTCGAGGAATTTATCAGTTCAAAACTAGGCTCTGCAAAGTTTGCTGTACTAAAATACCGTAAACAAGCAAAATTTTCTGATGAAGGCGTATAAAAATCTCTAATATATTTCCTGACAAAAAGCACTACCAACAAGTTTGTTAAATTGAAAAAGTTTAGGTCATGTCTTAACCCACTGCTCAAGGGTTTTTACCCTGTTTTTTAGCTTTTCTCGCATGTTGATATTAATCTTTTGCGCACTTTAGCCTTTTTACACAAAGTTTGCAGCACTTACCCAACATTTACATTGCTAAGCTTACTTGCAGACCTATCACAACTTTTTTAAAATTCTTTCTAGGCAAGAACAATTTCAAATAGAAAGATTTACCCTAAAACTTTAGCAACCATCAAATTTAAAGTTAAGGTATAATTAATCTTCCCAACGGGGCTCTTTTTTGGGCTCCGGTAACTTTCGGGACATTGGTAGTCTGCTGCCATATGAAATCTGCGGCAAGAACAGCAAAGATCATAGCCTCCCTTGCTTCTGCAGGAATTCCTAAAACGTCGGGGTTTACTACTTCTACCCCTCTTAATTTGGATTTGATCAGATCAACTAAAAAATTATTTTTTACTCCTCCTCCTGCTAAAACAAGCAAGTCAGTTTTAGGGGCAAAACTAAACCCTGAAACTATTCCTTGAACAGTATACTCATAAATTGTTCTAAGAAAATCTAGGGGTTGAACATTCGGAAAAGCCTTTATTGCGGCCTCTAACAACTCGTCGCCAAACCTTTCAAACCCAGCTGACTTAGGAGGCGGTCGAGAAAAATAATCGTCAATCTCAAGCAAAAATTTTAAAAGCTCTTCTTTACACTCTCCTTTTCTGCCTAAATTCCCTTGATCATCTATACCTGAAGGGGACAAATTGAATTTTCGAACACCTGTATCAATTAGGATGTTTCCTGGTCCGCAATCAAAACCTTGAATATCGTCAAAAGAACTTCCTAGGTAAGTATAATTTGAAATGCCCCCTATATTTAAAATTAACAACGGCCTTTTGTCTTTTGGAAATATTCTGTAATCTCCGTAGGGACTTAAAGGAGCCCCTTCTCCTCCCAAAATAATGTCTCGATATCGAAAATCACAAACCACAAAACAGCCCAATGCCTCAGCTAAAAACTCTCCTACTCCTACCTGTAGAGTATGTTTGAAAGGGTCTAAACCGCTATGATGATAAAGAGTTTGACCGTGAGATCCAATTACATCAACTTGAATATTTTGCCGCTTTAAAAATGCCTGTGCAAAATCCCTCCCGATCAAAAAATTCAGCCTGCTAATCTCGCCCGTTTTTAAGTTAAGACACCGTGACAAAAGAACTTTACTCTCTTCTGAGTAATCGTGCTTCCAAAATTCTTCCAAATGAACTGAATCCTTTGTTATTCTACAAACACAACAATTTATCGCATCCCTTGAAGTACCAGAAATTATGCCCCCTGCTAATAACTCTTCTGATTTTGTTAAATCGAAAAGCCTCTTAAAGGAGTCTGTCATAAATCCCTACTTTAACAGAGTTAAATCTACTGTCTCTAGATATTTAGTAGATTTGGAGTTGCATTCAACAAAAACCGTAGCTAGGGAAATTGCAGAAAAGCTCAATAAATTTGAGAAAATTTATCTAAATCCCGTAGCAGGTTCAGGATCTTGTGATATTGAGCTTGCAAAAAAATTTAAAAAAGTCGCTTTCCTTTTAGTTGAAAAAAAATTTAAAAGAGCTTTCAAAGCCGCTAGTAAAGTCGAAAAGTTTGGACTGACAAATGTACTAGTTGTAAGAGGAAAATTTGAGCAGTTCTTAGATATTGTACGCGGATTTACATGCGATTGTATTAATTTGTTATTTCCCGACCCTTGGCCCAAAGAGCGTTGGAAAGAAAATAGACTTTACGCCTACTCGACGCTTCGAGATATGATTTCCATGTTGAAGCCGCGGGGAAACTTATTAGTCAAAACAGACTCTTGGCTAATTTTTGCTGAAATCTTAGTTTCAAGTGCTATTGCATTGAAGAATAATTCTTACCGGCTGCCATACAAAGAGCCAATCAAGGTATTGAGAAGTGACTTTGAAAAAAAGTTCATCGCAAAAAAGCAATCAATAGGATTTTTTGTTGTAAAAAATACAACCCCCCTTTCTACTTCTTTTTCACCTTTCTAGGTCTGGACTTGCCATAAGTTCCTGCAAATATTTTTCCTCTTTTAGTCCGTCTATCGCCTTTTCCCATGGCGCTAATTATACCAATCAGGATAGCCAAATTTGAATCTCCGGACTGCCTCTAAAACGTCCAATTAATCCTACAGGATAACCAGCTTTGCATAATGTGGCCAACTCAGCATTTGGGCGCTTGGCTTGAAGCCGCCGGGAAAGTTCATTTTTCACTTCAGCGCTTTTTCTTTTTACTTCAACCTCAATATCGCTGATTTCTATGGCGGGAACATCCATAAAAAGTCTAAACCAATTCAAAGCATGTTCTTTACTTAGCTCGGATAATTTAACGCTATCAGCCTCGGAAATAGCTCCCACTGCTAATCGTTTTAGCTCCATTAAACATCCTCCGCACGTTCCTAGCCGGAGTCCTAAATCATTAGCGTAGGTTCTGACGTAAAACCCTCCTGAAGTTTCCAAGTATACCGTAATATCATTGTCTTGCAACTCAAGTAAGCGATAATCCTTAAGCACCACTTTCCTGAAACCTAAGTCCACCGACTCTTTACGTCTAAAGTAATAGTAAGCCGGCCTTCCCTTCACTTTTACTGCGCTTGCGGATGGTGGCTTTTGGATTAATTCGCCCTTCAAATTTTCTAAAGCCTTTAAAACTTCATCCTTGGAAAGCGTGATCTTTGAATCCTGGCAAATGACAGCGCCTTCTAAATCGAAAGTCTCAGTTAATAGTCCTACTCTAATTTTTGCAATGTACTTTTTTGGCAGCAGATGACAAAAGTTAGTTAGCTTACTCAGCCGATCAGTAAATACTACCAATACTCCACTGGCCATTGGATCTAGAGCTCCTCCATGTCCGGCTTTTTTAGAGGCAACAATTTTTTTCACAGCCTTGACCACTTTTAAAGAAGTCAAACCTTTTTCTTTATTGATTGCAAAGCAGAAACCAGTTTCCAAGGCTTTGAACAGCTATTTCTTTAGCTTCTGTCTAAGCTCTTTTATAAGGCCTTCATAGCCTTTTTTATCATAAATTGCAGCAAACTCACTGCGATAATTAGCAGTTAGACTAACATTGTCAATTATCACATCATAAACCCGCCAGTCTGAGTTTGTTTTTTTTAGACGGTAAATTAAAATCGCTTTTTGAGATAAATCGCTGTCAGTCACTTCTGACCTAACTTCCGCTTTGTTTCCAGCTAAGCTCTGGGACAGAAATTTAACGGAGTTTCTAGAGACTTTAGCTATTTTGCCAATATAAGACCTTGCCAAAATCTCAGTAAGCAAAACTTGCGCTTCCTTTTTTTGCTCCTCCGAGAGAAGACTCCATATTTTGCCAAAAGATCTTCGAGCCATCTCCTCAAAATCAAAATAAACTTTGCCAGCCTCAAACAACTCATTTAAATGCGCATCAGACCCTATTTGATTTGAAGAAGAAAATCTTGAGTTTATTACGAGTAGCTCATCAAGCGCTTTCTCTAGGACCTCAAGCGGTTGAAGATCAGCTAATAAAACACCTGTCAAACAAACGAAGATTGCTCTAATCATCCTTGGAAACAACTCTCCCTACAAGCTTAGCAATAAGATCTTCAATATCCAAACTATCTACCGTATCAGTAACAACACCCCCGCTCTCAATGAAAATTTCAGACGATCCAGGAGTAACTTTAATATACCTATCGCCAATTAAACCTTTAGTATTAACCGAAAAGATGTCATCTTCTCTAATTTTTACGCTTTTCGCTATTCGACCTACGACCACAGCTTTAGTCCCTTCTAAAAAAATATTAGCCACTTGTCCAATCTGAACACCGGCTAGCTCTATTGGCGCCCCCTTTTTTAAACCTCCAACGTTATTAAAATAAATATTTATTTCATAGAAATCCCTTGATAACGAGAACCCGGCGATGCCAATGCTTAGGATCCCCAGCGCAACAAGGGTCGCAGCAACTAGGAAGCCGACACTAACTTCCACCCAATAACTTACAGAAAGATATTTTTTAACCAAGTCTAATTGGTCCATCTACTTCTCCTTTTAAAAACTGAGTTATAAACTCATTAGCATTGGATACTTGATTGTTCCTAACCTCTCCCTCGGCTACGATTTTTCCATTATAGATTAAAGCATATCTATCGCATAGGGACAATACTTCTGGAACATCATGAGAAATGACCACTAGCGTTCTAGATTTTGCCCTAAAATGTTCTTGAATAACCGAATAAAAATTGTAGACAGCCTGAGGATCCAACCCGGTGTCTGGCTCGTCTAGAAAAATTACCTCAGCATCAGAAACAACAGCCCTTGCTACAGCACCCAATTTTCTAATACTCAAAGGAATCTCCTTCGGCAACCTCTCGAGGTACTGTTCTATACCTAATTTCGATGAAATTTGGATCGCATCCAACAAAGCCTGCTTCCTCGATTTAAGATTCCTTCTAACACTTGGGAAAATGATGTTTTCTAACAGAGTTAAAGAATCCAGAAGACCTGCGAACTGGAAGACATAAGAAAAGCCATCTCTATCCTCAATTTTGTTGTTCCTTTGCAAACGCTTCCCTCGCCAAATAATCTCCCCTGCATCAAAATCTAACAAACCCAAAATACATTTAACTAATACACTCTTTCCCGCGCCAGAAGGACCAAGAATCGCCAAACTTTTGCCCTCATGGATATCTAAATTTATGTTATTCAAAACAACCTTTTGATTAAAAGATTTCAGTAGCCCTTGCGCTGAGATCATTTTATGAAAAGACGTAGTTTACTAGCAGCGAGGTTAACACAAAATCAGCAATTAGAACAGCAATTGAGGCATAGACCACAGCTTCTGTAGTGGCTTTATTAACCCCATAGGAGCTGATCTCGCAAAAAAAACCCTTTTTAATTGAAACAAGGCCCGCTATTACACCAAAAAAAAAGGTCTTGACTAATCCTGCGTAAATATCCACCGCCTCCACAGCAGATTGCATTTGAGTAACAAAAGTGCCCCGTGAAAGTCCTAACACATTGACGCTGAAAAAATAAGCTGAGCCTATAGCAATCACCATCGAGAACACAGTTAAAATAGGAAAAGTAATCACAAAGCCATAAAACCTGGGAGTGAGATGGTAAGAGACGAAGTTAATTCCCATACTTCTTAATGCATCAATTTGATCTGTGATTTTCATAACGCCAGTTTCGGCTGCTAT
>Ga0308395_1000304_pt1 | contig 41883 bp, 37 predicted proteins | sample Hotspr20SampleP4_FD_202097 | JGI IMG/M metagenome (GOLD analysis project Ga0308395, IMG submission 202097) | Hot spring phototrophic mat microbial communities from Mushroom Spring, Yellowstone National Park, Wyoming, United States - 20050930_P4 ... | reverse complement strand
ACCCCTCTTTCCACCCCCTCCCCTCGCCCGCCGCCGAAGGCGAGCGGGAGAGGGGAGGGGGCAGGGGGAGGGGTGAGGGCACGATTTTTTGAGACTTTAGCCCGGTACGATTTTATAGGACTCAACAGGGGGCAACCATGTAGGGGCAGGGCTTGCCCCTGCCCCAGGGCAACCGCAAGGGCCACGCCCCGAAGGGGCTCGCCCCGAGGGGTTGCCCCTACACCAACCATTTCCTTAACACGGAGGAAGCGATGAAAATAGAATGGACTGATGACCTGATCACCGGCGTCCCGGAAATGGACGAACAGCATAAACAGTTGATTGCCCTGCTGAACGAGTTCTACGAGGCCGTGGAGCGGGGAGAGCGGGAAGAGGGCATCCGCCGTCTTTTTGACGGCGTAGACCGCTACACCGTTTTCCACTTCTCCGCCGAAGAGGCGTTCATGGAACAAATCGGGTATCCCGAACTGGCGTCCCATCGGGAGACCCATGCCATATTCCGGCGGGAGTATCTGGCCGCGATGGAGCGGCACGAAGCGGGCGACCGGAAGGCTGCCCGGGACCTGATCGCCTTCCTGTTCTCCTGGCTGTACACCCATATCCAAAAAACAGATAAGAGATACGCCGCCTTTTACCATCGGGGCGCGGCCCAGAACTGATCCGCTGGAGGTTGTCATGCCAGAAGCGACCTTCCATTTCCCCGCTGACTTTCGCTGGGGCACCGCCACCGCTGCCCACCAGGTGGAGGGGAACAACACAAACAACGACTGGTGGGTCTGGGAACAGGAAGAGGGCCGGATCAAAGAGGGGCACAGGTCCGGGCGGGCCTGCAACTGGTGGGAGAACGCCGAGGCGGATTTTGACCGCGCTGCCGAACTGGGCCAGAATGCCCACCGGCTCTCCGTGGAATGGTCCCGGATAGAGCCACGCGAGGGGTATTTTGACGACGCCGCCCTGGACCGCTACCGGGCTATGCTCCGGGCCCTGCGGGAGCGGGGCATAGAGCCAATGGTCACCCTGCACCACTTCACCAACCCCCTGTGGCTGGCCGAGATGGGCGGGTGGGAGAACCCCCGGGCTGTCTTCTTCTTTGAGCGCTACGTCGCCCGGGTGGTGGAAGCGCTGGGGGAGTTCTGCGACCTGTGGTGTACGGTCAACGAACCCAACGTCTACGTCTACATGGGCTACCTGGCGGGGGTTTTCCCGCCGGGGAAGCAGGATTTCGGTGCCGGGATGCGGGCGGGGCGGCACCTGATGCGGGCGCACGCCGCCGCCTACCGCCGCATCCACGCGCTCCAGCCCCACGCCCGGGTGGGGTTTGCCCACAACCTGCGCCTCTTTGACCCCGCCAACCCTCGCTCCCTGCTGGACCGCTGGGTCGCGGGCCTGCAGGACCGGGGGTACAATGAGGCCTTCCTGGCCGCCCCGACCCGGGGGCGCTGGCTCTTCCCGCTGGGCTTCGGTTTCGCCTGGCGACTGCGCGGGACCCTGGACTGGATTGGCCTGAACTACTACACCCGAGACCTGGTGGCCTTTGACCGCCACCGCCCCCAATCTCTCTTCGGCCGCAACTTCCACGCTCCGGACGCCGAACTCCTGGATGGCGGGTATGGGGAATTTTACCCGGACGGTATGGAGCGTTCGCTGAAGCGCCTCTCGTACCTGGGCCTCCCCATCTACGTCACCGAGAACGGTATCCCCGACGCCGACGACGACCAGCGTCCTCGCTACCTCATCCTGCACCTGCATCGCCTCTGGCGCGTCCTGCAAGGGTGTGTCCCCATCATGGGCTACTACCATTGGACCCTGGTGGATAACTTTGAGTGGGCGGAGGGGTGGACGTTGCGCTTCGGGCTGATAGAACTGGACCCAGAGACCGGACGGCGGACTTACCGCCCGTCGGCCTATCTGTATCGGGACATCTGCCGGGCCAATGCCATCACGCCGGAGATCATAGATGGATACGCCCCCGAACTGCGCCTGGTCCTCCTCCCGTAGCGTAAATACCATTGAGTCCACTGCAAAAACTAACCGCAGAGGACGCAGAGAGCGCAGAGGTTTTCAGTTGCCCCCAGTTGGCCAGCAGCATGGCGGTAGACAGCGGTCACAGTGGGGGTAGCAACACCATTCTGTCACTAAAGTGGGGCGGGTTGAAGACCATAGACGAGGACAAAAACCGTCGCAGTTCCCTCCACACACCAGATAGCTGTCATCCGTCAGGACAGCGTCTGTATCCAAAGATTCACGATTGACAGAGTAGTAGTTACGTTCAGGGCCACAGAAATTCTCCGAGGTCTGCCATGTCCTCCCCGGTCTCCAGCCGCCGACGCTCCCCGGTCACCGGGTCGTAGAGAAGGGCATAGAGGTGATAGGTGCCGGGCGGCAGGTCCGGTGGGATGACCAGTTCGTACCGGTTGGGCAATACCTCCCCCACCGGAAGCCGCGCCAGCGGCCAGTATTCGTTCAGGACCGGCCGGTCCTGCTGGGTGATGGGCCGTTCCCCCAACGGCGCCACCAGATGGACAGCGCCGATCAGCGGGGGGCCGCTCTGTGGGGCCCGCAGTTCCCAGAAAAGGTACACGGGGACCAGGCGCTCCTCCCGGTGGACGGCGACACCGCGCAGGACGATGCCCCCTTCAAACACGGCCCCCAGTTCCCGCTCCGGCCTCAGGGGCTGAAAACGGGCCCCCTCCGGCAGCGCATAGGCATATAGACGCACCTCCCGCGTGTACAGCATCTCCACCCGGTACCCGCCGGCCTGCTCCATTGTCCCCAGGATGACCCCGCCGGGGTCCACCGCGTCGTCCTGGTAGAGAAGCAACCAGTACCGGCCCCCCTCGGGGGGACGGTGGGCGTCCAGCAGGCGCGCCCCCGTTTCCGGTTGCACCCGCTGGCCGATTTCCGGCCCGGGGACGAAAGGGACCGCCGTCCGGTAGACCCGCAGGACCTGGATGCCGTGCGCCGCCACCGTCAGCCCCTGGTCTCCCGGCCGGGCGCGGGTGTTGAGCAGGGCCACCGCCTGGCGGAAATCCGGATGCCAGACCGGGCGCGGGGCCACCAGCAACGTCGCCGTGGCGCGGGCACCCCAGAGCAGGGCGACCACCGTCGCCCCGGCGCTCAAGAGCAGGCCCGCGTACGGCACCGCCCGGTACAACTCGCCGAGCAGGACGGCCACCCCCAGGGCCACCAGCGGGAGGGCCCAGAAGAGGTAGCGGGGGCCGTGAACCGGGCGGACCTGCCAGAAAACCAGCAGTCCCCCGGCGCCCAGGAGCAGGGCCGCCGCGCCCATTCGCCCCTGCGGGGAGCGAACCGCGGCCAGGAGCCATCCCACCGCGCCGACTGCCAGCCACCCGTACCCCCAGGCCAGTGGCAGCGCGCGGGAGAGGGGCGCCAGCCACTCCCCGGCCGTCAGCACATCCGGCCCCAGTTCGTTCAGGAAGACGGCCGGGGTCGGGGGGGAGAGGGTGGCGAAACTGCCGAATCCCGCCGTCACCGGCAGCGCCCAGAGGCCCCAGAGGGCTGCCGGTATGAAGGGAATTGCCAGCACCAGGGCCCGCCGCCCCGTCGCCTCCTGAAGAAACGCCACCAGCGCGGCCGCGGTCAGCGGGAAGAAGGAGAAGTAATGGGTCAGCAGGGCCGCCGACGCGGCCAGCCCCCACAGCAGAGGACGGCGCGCCACCAGGCCCAGGAGGGCCAGGAGCACCCAGAAGCCCCAGAGGGTGTACATCCGGGTGTCCCGCGCATAGGCGATCAGCGTGGGGTGGAAGGCCAGAAGGAACGGGGCAACCCAGCAGAGGCGGGTGGCCCGTCCGATGTGACGGGTCAGAGGCGGGAGCGTCGCCAGCATCAGGACGGCCGCCGCCGCGCTGGGGAAGCGCAGCATGGTCTCCAGCGCGCCCCCCGGTTCCAGGCCCGGCGCGTAGGGCCGCGCGCCCGAGAGCCAGGCCCACCCCTTCAGCAGGAGAAGGTACAGGGGGGGATAGGGCTGGGATATGCGCAGAGTGTGCAGCACCTGGCCAGGGGAACTGTTGAGCGCCAGGTCGGCGTTGAAGATTTCGTCGTACCAGAAACTGGCTGCACCCAGGCCCCGCAGCGCGACGGCCCAGAAAGCCAGAAGGGCGACCAGGAGGAGAGATCGGCGGAACAGGGCAGGCATAAGAGAGCGGAGCGCGAAATCTGGAATTACCCCAGTTTTCTGAACCGGTGTCGCCCCGGTTCTACAACGACAAACGCTTTCTTCAATTCGGATTCGGAATGTTCCTGCAACACTCTTTCCAGTTCCTGATGTACTGCATTCTGCGTGGAAGGCAACATCCGCAGATAGATGACGCCTGCGCCGAAATCGTGGGCAAAGACAAGAGCGCCAAAGTCCCTGTCGCGTATAACGAAAATGCGGCGTTGGTCGTGGGCCACTCTGAGCAAGTCGGCGTCGCTGGCCTCGGCGAGCCCGATGCTCGCCACAGTTACGACATCGTGCCCTGCCTCTCGGAGCCAGCGCACGGTCGTCGCCCAGACATCCTGATCCGTGAGGAATCTCATGCTGTGACCGTCGCAAAATGAAGGTCTTCCGCCATCATGACGGCCATCGCGTATTCAATGCACGCGCGAATATCATCAATTTGGAGATCGGGGTAATAGTCCTGCACGATTTTGTCAAATGGGATGCCTTCCTTGACCAACTCAAGCACGTCCTGCACAGGGATACGCGTGCCGGCAACGCACGGCTTACCAAAATGGATATTGGGATTAACGGAGATTCTGTCTTTCATACCCATTGGTCAACCCCCTACAGGTGATCTCCGTCACCAATTATACCATAGTCCGGGCCCCATCGGAGGCGCGGCAGACGAGGACGGGCGGGCGACGCCCGAAGCGCTCCTGGTAGACCCGCTCCAGGTGACGGGTGAGGTCATCCACCGCCGCCTCGGCGACCAGGGCGACGATGCAGCCGCCGAAGCCGGCCCCGGTGAGCCGCGCGCCCCAGCAGCCCGGCACCTCCCAGGCCGCCTCCGCCAGGCAGTCCAGTTCCGGCGAACTGACCTCGTAGTCGTCCCGCAGGCTGATGTGGGAGCGCTTCATCGCCGCACCCACGGCCTCCAGGTCCCCTGCGCGGAAGGCGGCCACGGCCTGCAGGACCCGCGCGTTGGAGTGGACGACGTGGCGGGCCCGCTTCTGCAGGACGGGGGGCAGGTGGTGGCCCCAGCGGTCCAGGTCCTGGGGGGAGACGTCCCGCAGGGCGCGGATGCCGGGGAGGAACTGGCTCAGAATCCGCACCGCCTCCTCACACTCCTGACGGCGGCGGTTGTACTCCGAGGCCGCCAGTTCCCGCCGCACCAGCGTGTCGGCCACCACGACAGCGACGCCGGGCGGGATGGGGACCCGCTCCACCTCCAGCGTCCGGCAGTCCAGGAGAATCGCATGCCCCTCCTGCCCCCAGACGGAGGCCATCTGGTCCATAACGCCGCAGCGGACGCCGACGTACTCGTTCTCCGCCCGCTGGCAGAGGAGCGCCAGTTCGGTCCGGTCCACCGTCAGGTCGGAGAGGGTCTTCCAGGTCCAGGCGAAGGCCACCTCCACCGCCGCCGACGAGGAGAGGCCGGCGCCGACGGGTACGTCCGAGGTCAGGACGGCCTCCATGCCGGAGAGGGGGCCGAACCGTTCACCCAGTGCCCATGCCACCCCGCGCGGGTAATCGGCCCAGTCCCCCTGGCGGGGCGGGACGGGGTCCAGCGGGAACGTCGCCTCGTCTCCCATATCCAGCGCGACCACCCGGACCGCGCGGTCGGGAAGGGGGGACGCGGCCACCCACGCGGCGCGGTCCACCGCCACCGGAAGGACGAAGCCCTCGTTGTAGTCGGTGTGCTCTCCCAGGAGGTTGACCCGCCCCGGCGCGCGCACTACTACGGAAGGCGCGTGGCCGAAACGGGCGCGGAAACGGTCTATTAACCGGGATTCGTTGTTCATCTTCTCATCCACGAAGGACACGAAGGGCACGAAGGAGCAGGATGACCACCACCGCCGCCAGGGTCGGCCCTGCGCCGCCCAGAAGGCCCAGCAGCGGGGGGCTGAAGGGAAGCAGGCCCCGCTCATACAGCGCCTGCGGGCCCCATCCCAGCCAGGAAAACAGAAACGCCAGAAGGTAGAACAGGATAACGGGGTGGCGCCGGACCATGCGGGTGTTGTCCATTTTGCTCCTTTAAACTGCCGACGGCTGTAGCGCAGGCCGCCAGGCCTGTAGTAGCGCAGGCCGCCAGGCCTGTGACGGGGCAGACTGCAGGCTGACAGCCTGCGCCACATTATGCCCCCACCGTCTCCGCTGCCCGCATGGCGAAAATCGCCCCCATCATCTCCGAGACCAGTTGCCGGTCGGTGAAGTGGCGGAGGCTAATCGCTTTGGACGGGCAGGTCCCGGTACAGGTGCCGCAGCCCTTGCAGAGGGCCTCAATGACGTGCGCCACCCGCTTGTCGGGCAGGTACTCTATGGCCGCGTACGGGCAGGTCTGGATGCACTGAGTGCAGCCGGTGCACATCAGTTCGTCCACGACGGCCACCGAGGGCTGAATCTCCACCTCCCCCTGCCCGATGAGGGACATGACCCGCGCCGCCGCGGCCGACGCCTGGGCCACCGAGTCCGGGATGTCCCGGGGGCCCTGGCAGCATCCGGCGATGAGAACGCCGTCGGTCATCGTCGCCACCGGGTCCAGTTTGGGGTGCTTTTCCCGGAACCAGCCGTCGGCGTCGGTGCTGATGCCGAAGATGCGGGCGACTTCCTGGCTATCGTGGCGGGGCTCCAGTCCCACTGAGAGGACCACCATGTCCACCGCCATCCGCCGTTGCCGGCCGATGAGGGTGTCTTCGTACTGGACGACCAGTCGGCCTTCCTCTTCGGGATGGCGGACGGCATCCGTCACCTGGGCCACTTTGCCCCGGACGAAGCGGATGCCCTCGTCCAGCATCCGGTGGTAGAACTCCTCGTACATCTTGCCAGGGGCGCGGATGTCAATGTAGAAGTTGTAGACCTCGGCGCCGGTCTTGTGGCGGATGAGATGGGCCAGTTTCAGGCTGTACATGCAGCAGACGCGGGAGCAGTACTCCCGGTAGTTCCGGTCCCGGCTGCCGACACAGTGGATGATGGCGACCCGCCGGGGGACGGTCTCGCCATCCCGCAGGACGACGCGCCCGCCCGTGGGACCGGCCCCACTGAGCATCCGCTCTATCTCCATCGCGGTGAAGACGTTGGGGAAGCGGCCGTAGCCAAACTGGGGGATGCGCCGGGCATCAAAGGGGTCGTAGCCCGTGGCCAGGATGATGTTGCCCACCTGGACTTCCAGAATGGTGTCCTGCTGGTTGTAGTCTATGGCGCTGGTGGGGCAGACTTTCTCGCAGAGGCGGCAGCGCCCTTTGGTGAACCACAGGCAGTTGGCCCGGTCAATGACGGGAACGGAAGGGACGGCCTGCGCGAAGGGCCGGTAGATGGCCTTCCGGTAGCCCAGTCCGGCCTCGTAGACCGTGTCTATCACCTTCGTAGGGCATTTCTCCTGGCAGGCCCCGCAGCCGGTGCACTTCTCCTCGTCCACCGAACGGGCCCGCTTGCGAATGCGGACGGTGAAGTTGCCCACGTAGCCGGAGACCGCTTCCACTTCGCTGTAGGTCAGGAGGGTGATATTGGGATGCCGACCGGCATCCATCATCTTGGGGCCGAGAATTCAAGCACTACAGTCCAACGTGGGGAAGGTCTCGTCCAGTTGGGCCATCCGCCCGCCGATGGACGGCTCCCGCTCCACCAGGTAGACCGGGTATCCGGCGTTGGCCAGTTCCAGGGAGGCCTGGATGCCCGCGATGCCCCCGCCGACGACGAGGGTGGCGGGGTTGATGCGGACCCGGGAGGCGAAGAGGGGCTGGTGGTAGCGCACCCGCATGACGGCGGCCTCCACCAGGGCTTTGGCTTTCTCCGTGGCGACGGTGGGGTCGTCGTGGGCCCAGGAGCACTGCTCCCGGATGTTGGCCATCTCAAAGTAGTAGGGGTTGAGGCCGGCCCCGGCGACGGCCCGCTGGAAGGTGGGCTCGTGCATCCGGGGCGTGCAGGCGGCCACCACCACCCGGTCCAGGCCCAGTTCCTGGATGTCTTTCTGGATCAGTTCCTGGCCCAGGCTGGAGCACATAAAGCGGTAGTCCCGGGCGACGGCGACGTCGGGGAGGGTGGCGGCCCAGCGGGCCACCTCCGCCACGTCCACCACCCCGGCGATGTTGGAGCCACAGTGGCAGATGTAGACGCCGATTTTCATGGGGCACCTCCGGAAACGGTGTAGGACAACTGTTCACAGTTGTCCTACAGGCAATGGCTCCGGCATCGGCAAGCCGGTTTCCCTCCGGCGCGGCCTGCGCTCCGCCGTCTCCTCTTCCGGCGGCGGGTTGCGCCATTTCTCCAGCACCCGCTCCGCCGAGACAATCTCCTGCCCGAAGCCCAGTTTCTCCGGCTCAATGCCGAAGGCCAGGCCCATCATCTGGGTGAAGTAGAGGATGGGGATGCGGAAATCGGTTCCGAAATGAGCATTGACCTGGCCCTGGTAGGCATCCAGGTTCAGTTGACACATCGGGCAGGCCGTGACCAGGGCGTCCACCCCCAACCGGTCGGCGTTGGAGAGGAGGTAGTAGATCATCCGGTAGGCGGTGTCGGCGTCCAGTTGGGTCATGTGGCCGCCGCAGCAGTTAGCCCGCAGGGTGTAGTCCACCACCGTCGCGCCCAGGGCCTGCAGGAGCCGCTCCATGCGGGTGGGGTACTCGTGGTCGTCGTGGCTGGCGGGGCGGACGGTCACGCAGCCGTAGTAGGCCGCCAGCCGCAGGCCCCGCAGGGGCTTCTGGACATGGACCGCAATCTCCTCTGGGGTGAAGTCCTCCACAATGACCTCCAGCGCGTGGCGGGAGCGAACCCGCCCGGGTTCGTAGTGGAGGTGGCCTGCCGCCAGGGCCTCGTTGACCGCCCGCGCCAGTTCGGGGTAGAGGGCCATGTTCTTGTCGGTTTTGTACATATTGTAGTAGCAGGCGGAGCAGGGGGCCACTACCTGGTCCAGGTCGGGGGGAATCATGGCCAGGTTGCGGGCGACCAGCGCGTAGGCGGGGAGGAGGTCCAGGGAGAAGTACTCGGTGGCGCCACAGCAGTTCCAGTCGTCAATCTCCACCAGTTCTATGCCCAGGACCTGTGCCACGGCCCGGAAGGACTCGTCGTAGGCGGCGGCGTTGCGCTCCAGGGAACATCCGGGGTAGTAGGCGTACCGTCTCACCATGCACCTCCCAGTTCTTTGGCCCGGCGGAGGATGGCCCGCAGTTGGCGGATGCCCTGGATGCGCTTCGGGGTGAAGGACATCCGGCCCCGGGTCACCATCCCCAGCATCAGGGGGGACATGCGGATGCTCTGGATGGGGTGATGGCGCAGGTAGTGGCCCGTCGCCAGGCCCAGTTCAAAACTGCGTCCGTAGGTCTCCACCTGCCCGACGAAGGTCTCGGAGAAGCCGGTGATGGAGGCGGTGTAGTAGCCGGCCTGGATGGCCAGCCGTTTCAGGCGGTACATGATGTCCGTGATAGGGATGTCCTGAGGACATCGGATAGTGCAGTAGTAGCAGGAGACGCAGAACCAGAAGGTGTTGCTCTTGAGGACCTCCTCCCGCATTCCGGCCATAATCATGGCGAAGAGTTCGCGGGGGGTGTGGTCCATCGCCTCCCCGGAGGGGCAGGAACCGCCGCAGGTACCACACTGGATGCAGGACTTCAGCCGCTCCCCGCCGGGGATGGCTATGACCTCTGCCAGGAAGGGGTTGGTGGGGGTTTCTTCGGGCATTGGTGCCTCCGGTCGCGGGTCGCTAATCGCGCATCGCGAATCGCATATCGCTTATCGCATATCGCTTATCGCATATCGCTTATCGCATATCGCTTATTGCGTGTCGCATTTGTCTGTGGCGATTTGCATCCTCAGGCGGAAGTACTGCTATTATCGCCGATTTGCGGATTTTTGCCAAGTGGGACGGCGCCGATTCAAATCGGCCTCCCCTGGGCGCTCCGCGCCAGGCATCGGCCTGCGCCGATACCCCCCGGTCGGCGCAGGCCTTGCGCCGATTGGCCACCTGACAGTTTGGAATAGGACACGGATCAACACGGGTTTTTACGGATCGGCACGGGTTGGCCCTCACCCCTCCCCCCGGCCCCCTCCCCTCTCCCGCCGGGCGGGAGAGGGGAGGGGGCGGCGGCGCAGCCGCCGGGGGTGGGGTGAGGGTGCCGATTCAAATCGGCCTCTCCTGGGCGCTCCGCGCCAGGCATCGGCCTGCGCCGACGCGGCTCCCGGTCGGCAAGGCCTGTTGCGCCGATTGGAAATCGGCCTCCCATAGGCGCTTCGCGCTGGGCGTTGGCCTGCGCCGAGGCAACCGCCGGTCGGCGAAGGCTTTGCGCCGATTGGAAATCGGCCTCCCATGGGCGCTTCGCGCTGGGCGTCGGCCTCCGCCGACGCTGCTCTTGGTCGGCGCAGGCCGACCGTCGGCCGCAGGCCCAGAAAGGCTGACTTCCAGTCAGCCCCCAGCCCCCGCCGCACCGCCTCCACCAGCCCCCAATCCGGCTCCCGCTCCGCCTCCCCGCAGGCCCGGGCATAGTCGGCCACGCTCCCGTGCCAGCGCCAGAGCTGGTCGGCGTGCCGCAGGAATTCCCCCGGGCGGGCCCGTTCCCCATTTTCACCACCAAGACACGAAGACACGAAGAATTGTCAATTTTATCACTTCTTTTCACCACCAAGACCCAAAGACACGAAGATTTGTTAATTTTTTCATTGTTAATTGTTAATTTTAAACTTCGTGTCTTGGTGCCTTCGTGGTGATGAATCCTATCCGGTCGTGCCGAAGAGGTGCCCCTCCACCTCCGCCAGGCGCTCCACGCCTTTTACCTCGTAGGGCAACAGCGGCAGTTCCACCAGCGTCAGGCCGTCGTCCAGTTCCTCCCGCAACTGGCGGATGTACCGCTGCTGCATCTCCCACCGTTGCCGGTGAAACTCGCAGTCCGGCTCCCGGATGACGTCGTTGACGATGAGGTAGCGGACGGTCATGCCGTGGCGACGGAGGTCCCGCATCACCCGGCGGCTCTGGTAGACCCCCAGCGCCTCCGGAATGGTGACCATGATGAACTCCACGTTCTCCGGGTCGGTGAAGAAGCGGATGGTCTGCTCGGAGAGTTCTTTCCAACTCTCAATGATTTCCAGGAATGGGGTGCGGGAGAGTTTGAAGGTGTCCCGGACCTCCAGGTAGACCTTCGGAGCCACCCGCAGGTGCTCCAGGAAGCGCTGGGGCAGGCCCAGGAGACGGAGGGTATCTCCGGCCGGCGCCGTATCCCAGACGACGAGGTCGTAGCGGCGGTCGCGGACGCGCTCCAGGATGTAGTCCAGCATGAACTCCTCCTGGATGCCCGGGGCCATGGCCACGTAGTCCACCACCTCGTCGTAGGGGAGGTCCACCAGCGCCGACGCCGCTGCGTACACTTCGGGCCCGAACTTCTCCTTCCAGCGGCGCATCACCTCGTCCGGGTCAATCTCCAGCCCGTAGAGGTTCTCCACGCCGGGGATGGGCCGCTCGGTGGGACCGATGTCGGTCTCAAAGATGTCGGAGAGGGAGGGGGTGAGGTCGCTGGAGATGATGAGCGTCCGCAGGCCGCGACGGGCGAAGTGAAGGGCCGTCGCCGCCGAGGAGGTAGTCTTGCCGACGCCCCCTTTGCCGCCGAACATCAGCACCCGCCGGGGGGTGGAATCCAGGGATGCCAGCGTCACGGCTGCACGCTCCGGTAGGCGTGGCGGATGCCGCCGTCCTCCCGACGGCGCAGGGCCTCCTGCAGTTGGGGCGTCATCGCCGCGCCGAAGCGGTACTGGAAGGGCCACATACTGCGGGAGTGGAATATCCCCACCCGGTCCCCGTCCTTCAGCACCACATCCAGGCCGGCGTCCAGGCCGGGGAACGCGGCCACGGCGCCGCTGACGAACACGATGCCCCGTTCCTCCGACGGGATGCCCAGGTGGTTCAGCAGGTCCTCCAGGGTTGTCCCCTCGGGCATGGTGAGGTTCAGATGGGCATGGGAGCCCTGGTCTTCTGCCCCGCCGTAGCGGGCGACCGGGCCGTAGAGCCAGATGTCCAGATGGATGGATGCCATAGTTCCTCCTTTTTTCCTCACCCCTCCCCCGCCGCCTTCGGCGGCACCCCCTCCCCTCTCCTGACCGAAGGTCAGGAGAGGGGAGGGGGCCGGGGGGTGGGGTGAGGTATTATTCCTCCCTCAGCATCACGACGGTCACGCCGTCCCCGCCTTCGCCGTCCTCGCCGGGGCGGGAGGAACGGACCAGGGGGTGACAGCGGAGAAAGTCCCGCACGGCCTGGCGCAGGGCGCCGGTCCCTTTGCCGTGGACGATGTGGGCCCAGGGGAGGCCGGCCAGCGCCGCCGCGTCCAGGTACCGGTCCAGTTGTTCCAGTGCCTCCTCCACCGTCTGGCCGCGCAGGTCCAGCCGGAGGGGGACGGAGGGGGGCGTGTAGCGGACGGATGCCGGTTCCACCGCCGGGGGCGGTGGGGCGCGCCGCTCCAGTTCCCGCGCTGGGACCCGCACCCGCAGGGGGCCCACCTGGACCTCCGCCTCGTCGTCCTCCAGGGCCTGCAACTGGCCGAGGGCGCGCAGGGACTTCACCCAGACGGTGTCGCCGGGCCGGAGGGGGCCAGTGGGGAGCAGGGGCTCCGGCGGGCGGAGGGCCTCCGTCACTTCGGCGGCCAGTGCGTCCAGTACCGCCTCTGCCTCCGTAACGGTCTGAGCGGGGGATTCGGCGGGCGCTTCCGGCGCCCGGGGCGCCAGTTCCAGGCGACGCAGCCGCCCGCGCAGCGCGCGGACTTCTTCCCGCAACCGTTCCAGTTCCTCCAGCGCCTCCCGACGGGCCTCCTCCAGGATGGCCGCCCGCTCCTCGTCTATGCGGGCCAGACGGCGGCGGAGTTCTTCCGTCAGGCGCCGGGCCTCGGCACGGGCGGCGTAGGCTTCGTCCCGGGCGCGCGCCGCCTCCAGGCGCAGCCGGTGCAGGTCCGCCAGCAGATGCTCCGTCTGGCGCTCCTGGGGGGAGAGGAGCGCTTCCGCCCGGCGGACAATCTCCTCGTCCAACCCCAGCCGCCGGGCGATGGCCAGCGCATTGGAACGGCCCGGGATGCCGATGGTCAGGCGGTACGTGGGCCGCAGGGTCTCGGGGTCAAACTCCACGCAGGCGTTGCAGACGCCCGGGGTCAGTTGCGCGTAGACCTTCAGTTCCGGGTAGTGGGTGGCCACCAGGGTAATCGCGCCCCGCTGCCGGAAGGTCTCCAGGAGCGCCCGGGCCAGGGCCGAACCCTCCGCCGGGTCCGTCCCGGCCCCCAGTTCGTCCAGAAGGACCAGCGAATGCTCGTCGGCCCGGTGGATGAAGGAGAGGATGTTGGTCAGATGGGCCGAGAAGGTGGAGAGGGATTGTTCTATGGACTGCTCGTCGCCGATGTCGGCGTAGATGGCGGCGAAGATGGGGAGGGAGGAGTTCTCGTCGGCGGGGATGTGCAGGCCGGACTGGGCCATAAGCGCCAGAAGCCCCACCGTTTTCAGCGTGACCGTCTTGCCGCCGGTGTTGGGGCCGGTGATGACCAGGACGTGGGTCCCCCCGTCCAGAATCACATCTATCGGGACGACGGTGGCCGGGTCCAGGAGAGGGTGACGGGCCCGCAGGAGGCGGAGGCGCGCGCCGTCCCGGTCCGGCTTCCCGTCGGTCATCGTCGGTTCTGCCGCGTCCAGCGCGTCGGCGTAGCGGGCTTTGGCGAAGGCCAGGTCCAGTTCGGCCAGCGCGTCCACCGTCTCTTCTATCTCCGCGCCGCGCGCGGCGACGCGGGCGGAGAGGTCGGCCAGGATGCGCCGGATTTCCTGCTCCTCCGCCGCCTGGAGTTCCCGCCAGGTGTTGCCCAGTTCCACCACCGAGAGGGGTTCAATGAAGAGGGTGGCGCCGGAGGCGGAGCGGTCGTGGACGATGCCCCGGATGCGGCCCTTGAAGTCGGCCTTGAGGGGGATGACGTAGCGGCCCTCCCGCATGGTGATGATGGGCTCCTGGAGGAAGGGGGCCGTCTCCGGGGAGGAGATGATGCGCTGGAGGCGGTCCAGGAGTCGGTCGTGGGCGGCGCGCAGGTCGCGGCGGATGCGCGCCAGGGCCGGGGAGGCGTCGTCCCGGACCTCTCCCCGCTCATCCAGGACGCGCCCGATGGCCTCCACCAGTTCGGGACAGGGTTCCAGGCGGGCCGCGACCGCCGCCAGGCGGGGGAACTGCGCCTCCTGCCGGGTCAGGATTTGTCGGAGCCGCCGGGCCGTCTCCAGGGTCTGGGCGACGTCCAGCAGGTCGGTGGGGGCCAGGACGGCCTCCCGCCGGGCGGCGTCCACCACGGGGCAGACGTCCCGCGCGCCGCCCAGGTCGGCCTGGGGATGGAGGGCGAGAAACCGGCGGGCCTCGGTGGTGGTCGCCAGCCGCTCCCGGATTTCCGCCGGGTCGGTGCTGGGAGCCAGCGCCCGGGCCTTCTCAGCCCCGGCGGAGAAAGAGGCGTGGCTCGCCAGCCGTTCCAGGATTTTGGGAAGTTCCAGAGTCTGCCAGTGTTTCATTTTCTAACCGCAGAGGACGCAAAGAACGCAGAAGCAAGAAGCAAGAGGCAAGAAGCAAGAAGCAAGAGGCAAGAAGTCCTGCATCCTGCATCTTGCATCCTGCGTCTTGCATCCTGCATCCTGCATCTTTTGCACTTCCTGGAAATCGCCCGTATAATAAGGCCGACTACCCAATCTGTCAAGCGGAGGGATTTTCATGAAAGCGCTCTGCTTCCACGAACACGGGGAACTGGACGTCCTGCGGTACGAGGATGTGCCCGACCCGCAGCCGGGGCCGGGGCAGGTACTGGTGCGGGTGCGCGCGTGCGCATTGAACCACCTGGACATCTGGGTGCGCCGGGGATGGCCGGGGCTGAAACTGCCGATGCCCCACTGGTGCGGTGCGGACATCGCCGGGGAGGTGGCCGCGCTGGGGGAGGGCGTCTCCGGATGGGAGGTTGGGCAACGGGTGGTGGTGGACCCCGGCGTCTCCACCACCGAGGACGAGTACACCCGCCGGGGGGAGGACTCCGTCAGCCCGGGGTACGTCATCCTGGGGGAGCAAATCCGGGGCGGACAGGCGGAGTACGTGGCCGTCCCGGTGGGCAACCTGATGGCGATGCCGGAGGGGTGGGACTTCCCCCAGGCGGCCGCACCGCTGCTGGTCTCCCTGACGGCCTGGCGGATGCTCATCCACCGGGCCCAACTGCGCGCGGGGGAGTCCGTGCTGATCATCGGCGCTGGCGGCGGGGTCAACTCCATGGCCATTCAGATTGCCAAACTGACCGGGGCCACCGTCTACGCGCTCACCTCCACCGAGGAGAAGATGGCCCGCGCGAAGGAACTGGGGGCGGACGTGGTCCTCAACTACCGGGAAGACCCCGAGTGGCCGAAAACCCTCTACAAACTGACGGACCGGCGGGGGGTGGATGTGGTGGTGGACAACGTGGGGCGGGCGACGTTGGCCCAGAGCATGCGGGTGGTGGCCCGGGGCGGCCGCATCGTCATCGTCGGCAACACCTCCGGCCCGGATGCCCAGATAGACATCCGCTTCATTTTCGGCAAGCAGATCAGCATCATCGGCTCCACGATGGGGAGCCACCAGGACTTCCGGGACGTGATGGCCCTCATCTGGGCCGGGAAGTTGAAGCCGGTGGTGGACCGGGTGATGCCGCTGGCGGAGGGGAAGCGGGCCTTTGAACTGATGGAGCGGGGCGAGCAGTTCGGCAAGATTGTGCTGGTGCCGTAAAAATCACCGGATGGATTTGAACCCGCTGCCGGTCAGGATGACCACCACCGTCCCCTCCAGGCGGGGCCGGAGGGGGTCCAGCGCGGCGACGGCCAGGGCGGAGGTCGGTTCCACGAAGAAGCCCTGATGGGCCAGGCGTTCCCGGGCTGCCATGGCCTCCGCATCGGAGACGGCCAGGACAGCCCCGCCGCTTCTGCGGACGGCCTCCAGAATTGCCCGCCCGCGCACCGGCGCGGCGATGCGCACCCCCTCGGCCACCGTCTCCCCCTCCGGGACGGGGAGAGGGTCGGCGGCGCCGGATTCCCAGGCGGCGGCCAGCGGCGCGCAGGCCGCCGCCTGGACCCCGAAGAGACGGGGCATCTGTCCCCCCAGTTCGGCAAACCCCTGGGCCAGCCCCAGCAGCAAACTCCCGTGCCCCACTGGCAAGACGACCGCGTCGGGTAGGCGGCCTCCCAGTTGTTCCCAGATTTCGTATGCGGCGGTCTTCATTCCAGCGTGGATGAGGGGATGATAGACGTGGCTGGCGTAGACGGCGCCCGAGGCGGCGGCCTCCAGCACGGCCCGGGCGGCCTGGCTGCGGGGGCCGGGCACGGGGATCAGTTGGGCACCGTAGGCGGCAATCTGGGCCTGCTTCACCGGCGAGGCGTGGGCCGGGACGTAGATGGTGGCGCGGATGCCGGCGCGGGCCGCGTAGGCCGCCAGACTGCACCCGGCGTTGCCCGACGAGTCCTCCACCACGCGGTCCACCCCCGCCGCCGCCAGCGCCGTCACCAGCACCGTCGTCCCCCGGTCCTTGAAGGAACCCGTGGGGTTGAGGAACTCGCATTTCAGGAGGACGGCGAGGTCCCCCCAGCGGGCCTCCACCAGCGGCGTCATCCCCTCCCCCAGAGTGACCGGGGGGACGTCCGGCGGGATGGGCAGCGCGTGTCGGTAGCGCCAGAGGGTGTAGTCATCCCGCCGGATTTGGGCCGGGTCCAGCGTGGGCGCGCCGCGCAGGTCCAGCGCCCCGCCGCAATCGCAGCGGATGCGCGTGGGGTCCGGCGGGTACGTCCGATGACAGAGAGTGCAATGAAAGTCCATACCGCCTTCCAGAAGATGGATTGGCGCAATTCTGCACCGCAGAGGCGCAGAGAGCGCAGAGGAATACAGGCCAGGCACTTTCGCGGGATGAATCCTATGCCACGATGCAGGATGAATTCTGTACGAATCGTGTACGCAGGATAAATCCTACGCTACGCCTGTGCAGCGTTGCATTTGTAGGGGCAACCCTTGCGGTTGCCCCCGACGCGGTTGCCCCTGATGGGTTGCCCCCAACGCGGTCCCCCGATCCTCAAACGTACAAATCGTTGAAATAATCCACCAGCAGGGCATCCGCCAGGGGGTCGGGGAGAAGGTCCAGAATCTCGTTGATGAGGGCCAGTTCCTCGGGGAGTTCCGTCCTCTCAATGCCCACCGTCCCCATTAACTGCCGGAAGGCCTCCTGGGGGTCAGGGCTCTGGAGCGCCCAGGCAACCATGGCCCGGACGTTCTCCGTATCAATGGGCGTGGCCCGCTTCACCTCCTCCACCGCCTCCCGCAGGTCCGCCAGCAGCGCGTCCACCTGGTGCGCGTTCCCGTAGTTCACCGAAATGTGCAGACTACGCGGGGTGACCGGGGTGGAGGGCTGAGGCTGAATGTACCAGCCCCGTCGGGCCATCGCGTCGGCCAGTTGGAAGAGGTTGATCTGGTCGGACGTGAAGGAGAAGAGGCACATCGCCGGTTCCCCCAGCACCCGCAGTTCCGGTATCTCGTTGATGCCCCGGATGAGCCGCTGCGTCGCCTCGTGCACCGTCCGGACGATGTGCAGGAAGCCCTCTTCGCCCAGGTAGTTCAACACCGCCCACGCCCCGGCCATCGGCCCGCCCGATTTGCTGCTCAGGATGGTGGTGTTGATGAGGGTGTAGCCGGTCGTCTCGGCGCAGGCGAACAACTGGTAGCGGCGTATCTCCTTGTTGCGGTAGAGGACGGTGGAGGCCCCCTTGGCGGCGTAGCCGTACTTGTGCAGGTCGGCGGAGATGGAGGTGACGCCCGGTACCGCGAAGTCAAAATCGGGGACGGGATACCCCATTTTGCGCAGGAAGGAGAGGTAGAACCCGCCCACGCAGGCGTCCACGTGAAAGAGCAACCCCTTCTCCCGGGCCAACTCCCCGATTTCGGCGATGGGGTCTATCACCCCCTGCGACCAGTTGGGGGCCGAGGCAACCAGGAGAATGGTGTTGGGGGTGATGGCGGCCCGCATCGCCTCGGGGTCCACCCGGAACGTCCGGGGGTTTGTCTCCACCACCACGGGGCGGACGCCCAGGTAGTGGGCGGCTTTGTGGAAGGAGCCGTGGGCGGTGATGGGGAGCACCATTTCCGGCTGGGTCACCTCGGGGCGGTGGGCCCGGGCCCAGTCCCGCGCCGTCTTCACCGCCAGTATATTGCTCTCCGTCCCGCCGCTGGTGATGTGGCCGACGACGTTCTCGTCGCCCCGGAGCAGGTCGGCGACCATCCGCACCACCTCTGTCTCCAGCCGCAGCAAACTGGGGAAGACAGTGGGGTCCAGGGCGTTCTCGGTGAGGAACATCGTGTAGGCCCGGTTGACCACTTCGCGGACCTCGTCCCCCGGATTGTAGATGTAGGCCCAGACCCGCCCGGCCCGCCAGTCCAGGTCGCGGGCCTTGAAGCGCTCCAGTTCGGCGAAGATTTCCTCTTTGGGACGGCCTTTTTCTGGGAGTGGCATGGTTCCTCCTGATAATCTACTCGCTACCCGGAACGTAACTACAGGCTTCCTCACCCCACCCCCGCCGCCTGCGGCGGGCGGCGAAGCCGCTGGGGGAGGGGTGAGGCTGAACGGTTACCCCGGAACAACCGCCTCCGGCACCGGCGCGCCCGGAACCGCGCGGGTCCGGCCCAGGGGGTACCGATACATGCAATAGGCGATGATGAGGCAGGCGAGGATGGGGGTGATGCCGATGAGGAAGCGGACCCCCCAGACCGCGCTGGCGGGCTGGACGTCGCTTCCGGCGATGTATCCGGCGGCGGACATCACCGTCGCAAAGAGCACTCCCTGCGCGGAGAAGGCCAGTTTGATGATCCCCGCGTTCATCCCGAAGAAGATGCCCTCCCGACGGTAGCCGTGGCGGGACGCGTCGTCGTCCACAATCTCCGAAAGGACCGGGAAGGGCATAATCATAGACCCCGCCAGTCCCGGCGCGGCCAGGATCGTCCCCAGGAGCCCCATGTAGAAATCACGGGCGAAGGCCATCAACAGGAAGCCGGGGATGAAGACGAAACTGGCCAGAATCCAGGCCCGGCGATAGCCCAGTCGGGGGACGATGGGCCGCCAGAGCAGGAGCGACGGCGCGGTCAGCAGAATGGGCACCCCCAGCAGGATGGCCTCCACATCCCCCGGATTCATCCGCATCCCGAACACTTCCGTGGGGCCCAGGATGCCCAGAGCGTACTTGCGCCAGAAGGGGAGCGTCGCCGCCAGGACCAGCCAGATGTACTCTTTGGCCATATTCGCGCCCAGGAACCAGCGGAAGGGGCGGCTGGAGAGGACAATCTTCAGGGACTGGAGCAGGCCAACGGCACCCTCCCCCTCGGCCAGCGGGCGCTCCCGAATCCGAAGGATGGAAACCAGGTACCCGGCGGCGACCAGCGCGCCCATGATAGCGCCCATCCAGATGTACCCCACCGTATCCGCCAGGATGGGGGCCAGGATGTAGGAGAGCAGCAAGGCAATGACCGCCAGAACCTCCCGCGCGGCGGAGAGGTTGACCCGATCCCGCACCGTCGTCGCGATTTCCGGGAAGAGGGAGGTGTAGGCGATCCAGGTGAGGCTGTAGAGGCCGTCAAAGATGAAGAGGATGATGAAGAAGTACGCGGCCAGCACGGCGGGGCTGTGCCCCGGCGGCGTCCAGAGGAAGAAGAACGAGAGGCCCAGGGGGATGGCGCCGAAGAGGACGTAGGGGACGCGCCGGCCCATCCGCGAGCGGGTCCGGTCGGAAATCTGGCCCATCAGCGGGTCGTTGACGGCGTTCCATAACCCGTAGACCGCCCAGATGATACCTGCCACCGCAGCGTTCAGCCCCAGGATGTCCACGTAGTAGAACTGGATGCGGTTGCCGAAGACCTGGTAGGCGATGGTGTTGGCGAAGTTGCCCATGGAGTAGCGGATGTAGAAGAGGGTACGTCGGGCGCTGTTCATGTTCCTCCTTTCTGGCTGGGTTGAAGTTGCAGGACAACTGCGAGCAGTTGTCCTACAAGAAATTCTGCGGCATCTGTTCCCGGATGATTCCCTCTATCTCCCCCCGCAGGGTCGGGTCCGTGTTCAGGTCCAGGGCACGGAGGAATTCGGCCCGCGCCGCCTCCCGCTGGCCCCGCAGGAGATACAGTCGCCCCAGGTCGTAGTGGGCCACGGCCAGGTCCGGGGCCAACTCCAGGGCCTTCCGCAGCGCCTCCTCTGCTCCGGCGTCGTCCTCAGCGAAGAGAAGGGCGCGGCCCAGCAGGGCGTGGGCCAGGGCCGAATCGGATGCCAGGCGCACCAGGGCGCGGGCCGCCGCCACCCCGCGCGCGTCGCCCGGAAACCGGTCCAGATAGAACCGGGCCACCGCATCCCAGACATCCGGGTCCTCTGGCGCCAGACGGGTCGCCTCCGCCAGCCAGATGTCGGCCACCGCGTACTGCCCCAGGTCGGCGTAGAGGAAGCCCAGGTAGAGCGCGAAGGCCGGGTTCTGCGGGTCCAGGTCGTAGGCGGCCTCCAGGTGCGGGCGGGCGGCGGCGGGGTCACCCCGCTTCAGGTAGTGCAGGCCCAGCAGAGAGCGGGCCAGCGGCGAATCCGGCGCCAGGCGGGCGGCGGTCTCCAGATGGGCGCGCGCTGCCCCGGAGCGGCCCAGGCCCTCCCGCGCGTGCCCCAGCAGGGCGTGGGCATCGGCGAAGTCGGGAATCCGGGCCGTCGCCCGCTCCAGCGCCAGGACGGCCAGGGCCGGCTCGCCGTGGGCCAGTGCGGCCTGCCCCATACGGGCCAGACGGACGGCGGGCTCCCCCTCCCCCAGCGCGGCCAGCAGGTCAGCGGAGAAGGGAGTGTCGGCGGCCTGGAGATACGGCCGGGCCGCCGACGGGTCGCCGAGGGCCAGCAGGAAGCCCAGGCACTCCCGGGCCTCCGCGTCGGCGGGGGCGCGTTCGGCCAGGGTCTGGCAGGCGGACCGGGCGGCCTCCAACCGTCCCAGCCACAGGTACCCGCGCGCCACCAGCCGGAGTGTATCCGGGTCGTCGCCCAGGGCCAGGGCCCGCTCCCCCTCCGCCACGGCCCGTTCCCAATCCCCCTGCGCGGCGTAGAGGGCCGCCCGCAGCGCGGCCACTTCCTTCGGGTCGGCCCCCCGTTCCTCGGCCCGGGCCAGCGCGTCCAGCCCCTCCGGGGGACGGTTCCAGTCCCGATAGAGGCGTGCCAGCCGCAGGTAGGGGGTCGGGCTCTCCGGACGGGCGTCCGCCGCCTGGTAGTAGGCCATCTCGGCGGCGGTCCGCTCCCGGTGGGCGGCGCGGGCATCCCCCACGGCTATCAGGGCCGGGAAGGGGTCGGGGGTGCCCGTCGCGGTGGGAGCAACCGCAGGCCCCCCGCAGGCGGTCAGAAGGGCCGTCAGCAGGATGAAGTGAAACGTAAAGCGTGAGTAACTGTTCAGCCTCACCCCTCCCCCAGCGGCTTCGCCGCCCGCCGCAGGCGGCGGGGGTGAGGTGAGGAAGCCGGAATAGTTACGTCCTGCCATTGAACCATCTTTTTTCCTGCGGGGATTATAGCACTGCGTGGGTGGGTGTCAAAGAGGAATCAGGGAGCGTCACGGGTTTGGGACATAGTGCTGGGCCACCTCCAGCGGCCAGTCCACGCTGAGGCCAGTACAGAGCAAGGCCATGGGCACCCAGTGTGATCGCTCACCTGCCCCCTTTCCAGAGCCGATCAATGCTCTAATGAAAATGCTCGTAGTGAGCCACGAAGCGCAGCAGAGTGGCGTCCAAAAGACCCCAAACAGCACTCCGCCGGCGCTTCGTGCCCGACTACGAACGAGGTTCCAGCGCTGATCAAGCCCTGCCTCTTTTCTCCAGGTGTGGTATAATAGAAGCAGCCCAGAGCACTCTAACGAAACGTTAACGTTCCTCTATCGGGAATCCAACAAAGAGCGAGCAGAATAAAGTGACCCTTATACCGGGCGGTCACCCTTGAAGGAGAAACCACTATGATGCGAATGGACCGATTCACCGAGCGGGCCCAGGACGCCGCCCAACGGGCGGTGGAAATCATGACCCGCTACGGGCACACTCAGGTAGATACCGAACATATCCTGCTGGCCCTGCTGGAACAGCCGGATGGTATCGTCTCCCAGATTCTGGCCCAACTGGGCGTGGACCCGGATTGGATCGCCAATCAGGTGGACGAGATTCTGCGCCGCAGTCCCAAGGCCGGCATCTACGGGCGGGGGATGGTGGGGCAGATTTTCATCACCCCGCGGGTGAAACGGGTGCTGGACGAGGCGAACACCGAGGCCAACCGTCTCAGCGATGATTACGTCTCCACCGAACACCTCTTTCTGGCTATCATCACCGAGCGGGGCACCCAGGTGGCCCGCGTGTTGGCGGAGGCGGGCATCACCCGGGAGCGGGTCTACGCCGCCATCCGCGCCGTCCGCAGTGGTCAGTCCTTCGCCGACACCCGCCCCGAATCCCGCTACCGCACCCTGGAGAAGTTCAGCCGCGACCTGACCCGGCTGGCAAAAGAGGGGAAACTGGACCCGGTCATCGGACGGGACGCGGAAATCCTTCGGGTCATCCAGATTCTCTGCCGCCGCACTAAGAACAACCCTGTCCTCATTGGCGAGCCCGGCGTGGGCAAGACGGCCATCGTGGAAGGGCTGGCCCAGAAGATTGCCTCCGATAACGTCCCTGAAATCCTCAAAGGCCGACGGGTAATGCAACTGGACCTGGCTGCGATGGTCGCCGGAACCCGCTTCCGGGGGGAGTTTGAGGAACGGCTGAAGGCCACCGTGGAGGAAATCCAGCGAGCACAGGGAGAGATCATCCTCTTCATTGACGAACTCCACACCGTCGTTGGAGCGGGGGCCGGGACCGGCGCGCTGGACGCGTCCAGCATTATGAAGCCGTACCTGGCCCGGGGCGAACTCCAGTGCATCGGCGCCACGACGCTGGACGAGTACCGCCAGTACATAGAGAAAGACGGCGCGCTGGAGCGGCGGTTCGCGCCGGTCTTTGTGGACGAGCCCACGGTGGAGGAGACCATAGAGATGCTGCGCGGCCTGCGGGACCGCTACGAGGCCCACCACCGGGTCCATATCTCCGACGAGGCCCTGGTAGCCGCGGCGCGCCTCTCCCACCGCTACGTCACCGACCGGCGTCTGCCCGATAAGGCCATAGACCTGGTGGACGAGGCCGCCGCTAAGGTGCGCGTGGCCCTCCATACGCTCCCTCCCGACCTGAAGAAAATGGAAGCGGAGATCAACCGCCTTCAAATGGAGGAGGAGGCGGCCAGCAACGGGCGGGATTACGAACGGGCCGCCGAAATCAAAGTCCGGCGGCTCCGCCTGGAGGACCAGTTCCGCCAGCGGCGCGAGGCCTGGCAGCGGGAGCACCAGTTGGATGAGACGGTGGACACGGAGGACATCGCTCAGGTCGTGGCCTCGTGGACCGGCATCCCGGTGGCCCAGATGTTAGAGACGGAGGCGGAGAAACTGCTGCGGATGGAGGAGGCGCTCCGCCAGCGCATCGTTGGGCAGGATGAGGCCATTGCGGCCGTCGCCGACGCGATCCGGCGCGGGCGCTCCGGCCTGAAGAACCCCCGCCGGCCCATCGGCTCCTTCATCTTCTTGGGGGCTTCCGGCGTGGGTAAGACCGAGATGGCGAAGGCACTGGCCTGGTTTCTCTTTGACGACGAGGACGCCCTCCTGCGTATTGATATGAGTGAGTACCACGAACGGCATACCGTCAGCCGTCTCTTCGGCGCCCCGCCCGGCTACATCGGCTACGAGGAGGGTGGACAACTGACCGAAGCCGTCCGCCGCCGTCCCTATCAGGTCGTCCTCTTTGACGAGATAGAGAAGGCCCATCCCGAGGTCCTCCATGCCCTCCTCCAGGTCCTGGACGACGGCCGGTTGACCGACGGTCAGGGCCGGACGGTGGATTTCCGGAACACCGTCATCATCATGACCTCCAACGTGGGGACGGAGTTTGCGGGTCGCGGCGGCGCGCTGGGGTTCCTGCGCGAAGGGACGAACGGGCGGGAAGAGGAAGAGAACCGGCGGCGCATTGAGCGAGCCTTGAAGGAGACTTTCCGACCGGAGTTTCTCAACCGGGTGGACGAAATCATCATCTTCAACCGGTTGACGCTGGAGCACATGGAGCAGATTGTGGACCTGCAGATGCAGGAGATTTCGGAGCGACTGGCAGAGCAGGGGCTGGAGGTGGAGTTGACCGATGCGGCCCGCCGATGGCTGGCCCGGGAGGGGTACGACCCCCAGTTCGGCGCTCGTCCGCTGCGGCGGGCCCTCCAACGGCACGTGGAGAGTCCGCTGAGCATTCGCCTCCTGCGCGGCGAGTTCCACCGGGGAGACCGGGTGCGGGTGGACGTGGGGGAATCGGGCCTGACGTTCACCCGAATCGGGACAGGTGAGGAGAGTTTGTCGCTGCGGATGCCCGAGCCGGCGTTGCAGGCTCCGTAGGGGCAGGGCCTGCCCCTGCCCCAGGGTAACTGCAAGGGGGCCACAGCAAAGGGGGCGACCGCAAGGGTCGCTCCTACATAGTCCCTCTGTATGGGCCTCTGGCTGCCTCCGCAAGCCCTGAAAAGATTATTTTTCACTGCGGCGGCTTCGCCGCCGCAGTGAAAAATATTTTCTTTACCGACAGGGCAGGGGCGGGATGGTCACCCGATATATCCTCCCCCCGGCCAGGACGAAGAGAGCATCCCCCGCTTCGCTGACCGTCAGCGCCTGGAGGCCCCGGAACTCATCCCCCGAAGGACGCAACTGCGCGCAGAACACCCCCGTATCCCGCAGCACCACGATGCGGTCGGACGCCCCGTCGGCCAGGTAGACCGGGCCGTTGGTCAGGTCCGGGTCCACCGTCAGCGCAATAAAGTGGGGCTGGGGAGGCGGGACGTCGGCCACCGCGAACGGCGTTGCCCGCCCCTCCAGGTACCGGGCAACTCCTCCGTCCTCAAACAGGACGTAGATGTTGCCGTCTAAAGCCATATCCCGGGCCCCGCTCAGAGAGGGCGACTCCTCTGATGAGAAGTATGGCTCTACCTCCCCTCCAAATTCCCCGTTCTCTGGCAGATACCGCCAGATTTGCCCACCCGCCGGGTCCAGCAGATACAGCCGTCCTCCGTACGCGGCCATAGCCACCGGTTCGTGCCCTCCAGGGACGGCGGATAACGCCATGGGCCGGGCCTCCGACCAGCGGGAGTCGTATGCCCAGAGAAGTCCCCCTGCTCCCAGGATGAGCAGCGCCGACGAGGGTTGACCGGGTCCCGGCTGACTCCGGGCGATGTCTATCAGGGTGGGCACTCCTGAAAGGGAGAGCACTTCACTGCCGCCGCCCATCAACACGCGGCGTACCTGCCCCTGGCCTTCCAGGACGGCCACGCTCTGCTCCCAGGCCACCAGGCGGTTCCGGGAGACCCGGTTGCCCACGTCGGCCAGAAGCGCCGGGGCCACCCGAATGACGCCGTCCACCTGGTCCAGCGCGTCCTGGGCCATCGTGCGGAGCGCACGGATCTCCGGGTCGTCGTAGTCGGCGGTCAGGGTCAGGATGGCCTCCCAGTGAGGGCGGGCCAGTTCCGGATGGGGGGCCTGCTGAGCCGCCTGCAGGTGCTCCTGGGCCTGCGAGAAGACCTGCCCCCGCCGGAGGTCCGGACCGTACCGGAACCAGGCGATGAGCGTCGCCAGGATGACCAGGATGAGAATGACAATGGCCAGAGCGGCCATCCGGCGCGGGTTCTCCTGGGGAACGGGTCGGGGTGTCCGCACGCTGGCCGTCCGGCGACGTTCTGCGCCCGGGAGGGCGCGCCGGAAGAGGGTGCGTGTTCCGCGATAGGCAGTAGATGATGCTGAGCCCAGGCCCCTGCCGACTGCCGATACTCCTCTGACCAGCCCTCCGCCGATGGCGACCGCGCCCCCAACCAACCCCCTGCCGATGGCCGCGATGCCCCTGAGCCCATTTCTGCCCGGACGGGATACCTCCTGGGGCGCTGGGGAGGGAAACTCTATCTCCTGGGGCCAGGCTTCCCGTTCCGTAACCTCCGTTCCCACCTCCTCTCCGACCCTCTCCCAGAAGGCCGGTTCTTCGGGAGGGGATGCCAGTTCAGGGACCTTTTCCTCTTCCGGTACGCGCGGTGGAGACGCGGGAATTTTCTCTGGTGCAGGGGGCACCGCCCCACGGCGCGGGGAGGGCTGGGGCGGGAGTGGGGCTGGCTCCTCTGCGGGCCAGCGCAGCACGATGGCTGTCAGAGACTCCTCGCTGGCCACCTGCTCCAGACCGTCCAGTATATCTTCCCCCTCCCGCTGGAGGACCTGGTCCAGAGCATCCGGCGTGGCCAGGTTCAGGAGGTTCTGGGTGGCCAACAGCAGGGTCAGGCCGGGACGGATCGGAACATAGGCGATGGCCATTTCGGCGTAGGGCCGGCCGCCCAGGGGAGGAGGGGGGCGGTCCGGATATTGTTCATCGCCGTCGGCAGAGACGATGCGGGACCAGGCGACACCGGCGTGGGCCAGGAACACTTCATCAGCCCGCAGCGCGGCGCAGGCCAGATTCCCCACGCAACGGCTCTCTGAGGGAACCTGACGGTTGAAGCGGACCAGGGCGCTGTGGGCCGCGATCACGGCCCGCCGCAGGGCCGCGATCGGGCTTCCGGGAGTAGACCAGAAGGCCTGGGCCGCCGCATCCCGGATTTCCCGGTAGAGGCGAGAAGGGGCCGGACCGGCCAGGTCCAGCACCATCGCGAACCGTTCGCTTTCCCGTCCGGGGGCCGGATGCAGAGGGGGAGTGAGCCAGGCACTACTGAGATGTGCCCCGGTCTGCCGCTGTCCATCCACCAGACGAATCCAACCGATCCAGGGCTCCATATATCGCGCCTTTCCATCAGAAATGGGTCGCGGATCGCAACTACCTATCCGAATCGGTGTGCAAGTTTGTAGCGCAGGCTGTCAGCCTGCATGCAGGCCTGGCGGCCTGCGCTCCATGGCATACCTTCGCCACGTCTCTGATAGCGCTTCCCGGAGGTTCCCTGGTAGGTAGTCACCGCGGATCACTGTTGTCTCAGCAACGCAACTATTCAGCCGGGTAAACGATGCAGGCCTCCTCACCCCACCCCCACCGCCTGCGGCGGGCGGCGAAGCCGCTGGGGGAGGAGGCTGAACAGTTACACCTCTATAGAATAGTCCAGAACGCCAGGTTGTCAAGCATCTAAATCCTCTCTGCGCGCTTGACCGCTTTCCCGCTCTGCGGTATAATGAACCCGCTTCTCCGCCGGGGAGCCATCGTGCGGAGATTCAATTTTGTATGGGGGTTGTGTGCAGAATGCCGAAGCGAACGTACCAGCCCAAGAAACGAAAGCGAATGCGCACGCACGGCTTCCGCGCCCGGATGGCGACGGCCACCGGACGTCGGGTGCTGAAGGCCCGCAGGCTGAAAGGACGCCATCAACTGACGGTTCAGCGCGAGTGGGCCAAGAAGTGGAACTGGAAGGAGAGCGCCCGCCGGCCCCGGCGCCGGGCGTAGGGCAGGAGAGGAGCCGTTCAGCCCGGTGGCGGCAGGTCCGACTCCGGCGGTCGGCGGATTTTGACCGGGTTCGGCAGGAAGGCCGGGCCTGGTCCCATCCGCTGCTGGTACTGGTCGCCGCTCCCAACCCGGTCGGTATGATCCGCATCGGGGTCGTCGCAGGACGTCGGGTGGGCACGGCGGTGGCCCGCAACCGGGCCAGGCGGCTGCTCCGGGAAGCGGCCCGTCACCTCTACCCCCGCCTGACGCCCGGATGGGACCTCGTCCTCATTGCCCGACCGCCCATCCTGACCGTCAAAGAGCCCCAGGTGGAGGCCGCGCTGGAGCAACTGGCCCGGGAGGCCGGGTTGCTGCAAACGCAGGAGGAAGTCCGGTGAAATATCTGTTGCTGGCCCTGATTCGGTTGTGGCAATGGACGTTCTCGCGCGCCCTGCCGCCGACCTGTCGCTTCTACCCCTCCTGCTCCCAGTACGGCTACGAGGCCATCTCCCGCTACGGGGTCCTGCACGGCGGCTGGCTGACGGTCAAACGGGTTGCCCGCTGTCATCCCTTCAACCCCGGCGGATATGACCCGGTGCCTGATCTCCGGTAAATTGGTACATTGGTCATCGGTTCATTGGTCATTGGTAAATTGGTCATTTCAAGGAGAGCCCCAGCGTGAATAGACCATCGCATATCTACCCGGTCGCCCTGGCCTTGCTGGCCGTCCTCCTCCTCGCCGGTTGTTCCGGCGGCGTCCACGCCACCACCTGGACCACCCTGCTTCTCCACGACGGGACCCTCTACGTGGCGGACCTGGAACAGGTGCGGGCGCTGGACGCGGAGACCGGTCAGGAGGTCTGGGTGTTCCCCGCCAAGCCGGACCTGAGCCAGTATGGTCCCTTCTACACGGTGACCCGTCTGAACGACGAATTGCTCATGGTCACTTCTTACGAATCCACCGGGGGCATATTCTCCGCTCTTTACCGGGGGGTGTTGCGCGCCCTCTCCCTGAACGGTGGGCAGTTGGCCTGGCCCCAGCCCTTTATCGCCGACGGAGAGTTCGTCGCCCCCGGCGCCGCCGGGGACGGCATCTTCGTCATCGGCAACAGCGACGGCAACGTCTACGGCCTGCGGATAGATGACGGCACCCTGGTCTGGCAATACCCCACCCGGGGCCGGGTCTGGGCGACGCCTCTGATCATATCCGATACCGTCTACATCGCTTCGCTGGACCACCGCCTCTACGCGCTGGACCTGCAGACCGGCGCGCTGCGCTGGCTGTTTCGGGCCGGCGGCGCAATGGCCGACCGCCCCCTCTTCCTGAACGACACCCTGTACATCGGCTCCTTTGACCACAACCTCTACGCGCTGCGGCCGGCCGATGGTACTGAGGTCTGGCGCTTCACCGGCGCCAACTGGTTCTGGGGCACCCCGGCGGGCGGCGGCGACCGCCTCTACGCGGCCGACGTGAATGGCAACGTCTACGCGCTGGATGCAGCGACCGGGCAGGAAATCTGGCGCAGCCGGGTGCCGGGGACCGTCCGGCTGGGGCCGGCACTGAGCCCGGACGGGAAGCGGTTGCTGATCGCCAGCGAGAACGGCACCCTCTTCGGTTTGGACACCGCCGACGGCTTCGTCCTCTGGCAGCAGGCCGGCCAGGGACAGTTGGGCTCTATGGCTATCGGCGGGGAGCGGGTCTATGTGACCCGAATCAACGCCCCCCAGCGCGTGCAGGCCTTCTACGTGGAGAACGGCCGCCCGGTCTGGTCGTATCCGGCCCAGCAACAGTAGGACGGAATACGGACCACGGAATACGGAGCAGAAAATGTGGGATTTGCTGATTTTGAACCCGATGGTGAACTTGCTGCTGCTGTTTTACCGCCTCCTGGGCCACCAGACAGTGCTGGCGATTACCGCGCTCACGCTGGTGGTACGGTTAGCCGTCCTGCCATTGACGCTGAAGCAGCAGCAATCCGCCCGCCGGATGCAAGAATTGCAACCGGAACTGATAAAACTGCAGAAAAAGTACGCCAATGACAAAGAAGCATTGGCCCGGGAGCAGATGAAACTCTACCGGGAGGCCGGCATCAACCCCCTGGGAGGGTGTCTGCCGCTGCTGATTCAACTACCCCTGCTCTACGGTCTCTGGCAGACCATCATGCGCACGCTGGCCGCCAGCCCACTGGAACTGGTTCGCCTCTCCCAGAACATCTATTCCTTCATTCCCGGCCTGGCTTCCCTCATCCCCCTGCAGAGCCGATTCCTGTGGATGGACCTGGGACAGCCGGACCCGTACTACGTCCTCCCGATTCTGGTGGTGGTCACCTCCTGGCTCTCGCAGAAAATCCTGACTCCACCATCTATGGACCCTCGGTCCGCCGCGATGAATCGGCAAATGCTGATTATGATGCCGCTGATGTTCGGGTTTTTCTCCATCTCCTTTGCTTCCGGGTTATCCATCTATTTCATCATTTCCAACCTGGTCACTCTGCTCCAGTACTTTGTGACCCCCAAACCGCAGCCGGTCCCGGCGGGTGCGGCGGAGGCGCCGAAGGAACCGGAACGGCCGAAAGAGGCCGAGCGCCCCAAAGAGCGGGTGCGGCCGCCCCGGACCGCTCGGCGGAAGAGAGGGCGCAGGTAAACATCACACGAAGACACAAAGACACAAAGATATGCTTTGTGTCTTTGTGTCTTCGTGTGAGGAATGTGCGAATACAGAGAGGATGCTGATGAGTGCGAGTGCAGAGGGAAAGATTTTCTTCGGCGAAACCGTAGACGCCGCTATCGCGGCGGGGCTGACGGCGCTGCGTCTCCCGCGCGAGGCGGTAGAGATTGAAGTTCTGGATGAAGGCAGTCGCGGCATCCTGGGCATCGGCGCCCGCATGGCGCGCGTTCGGCTCACGCCGCTGGTTACCCCCGAGGCCATCCCCGCGCCGCCCCCCGCCCCGGCCCCAACCCCACCGGTCCTCCCCGTCGCTCCGGAGTCGCCTGCTGCTGAGGTGGCCCGCTCTATACTGGAGGACCTCCTCCATCACCTGGGTTACTCCGCTGAAATTCAAGTTCGTCTGGCAGAGCCGGCGACCGATGAGGAGATGGTTACCCTTGTGCTGGATATCCAGACTGCTGGGGCAGACACGCTGATCGGCCCGCGAGGGGAGACTCTGGCGGCCCTTCAGCACATCCTGCGGTTGCTGGTCAACCGACGGATGGGCCAGATGGTCAATCTGGTGGTGGACGTCCAGGGTTACAAGCAGCGGCGGGAGCAGAACCTCCGCCGTCTGGCGGAGCGGATGGCCACTCAGGCGGTCCGGAGCGGGCGCACGGTCTACCTGGAGCCGATGCCTCCCTACGAGCGCCGCATCATCCACCTGGCGCTCCGGGATCACCCCGACGTCACCACCCAGAGCGTCGGCGAGGGCAACCGCCGCCGGGTGACGATTATCCCGCGCGTGGGGAAAGAATGACAGGCCGCCGGGCCTGGGGACGCGGGCCAACTCCCGCAGGCTAAAAGCCTGTGTTGCAGGGGCGCCCATCCCGCCCGACGCGAAAGGACTTGTAGCACAGGATTTATCCTGTCCCGCCTTCAGGCGCTCCCGCAAGCACTGGGTACCAGGACTGCATCCCGGTGAGTTTGTCTCGTTGGGACTACCTCGTCGTCGGACACATCACCCAGGACCGGTTGCCGGACGGGTCGCTGACCCCCGGCGGCACGGCGGCCTATGCTGCCCGTACCGCCCGCGCACTGGGCCTGCGCACCGCCGTCCTCACCAGCGCCGACGACTCCCTGGACCTGAGCGCCGTCCTTCCCGACATCACCGTTTACCGCATCCCGGCCCCTAAGAGCACAGTCTTTGAAAACCGCTACACTTCGGACGGGCGGGTGCAGTTTCTCCACGCCCGCGCCGCCCCCCTGACCCCCGATGCCATCCGTGGCGCAAGGTTTATCCTGCGTACGGCCATTCTCCACCTGGGGCCGGTGGCGCGGGAGTGCGACCCCGCCCTGGCCGACCATATCCAGGCCGATTTTCTGGGCCTGACCCCTCAGGGCTGGATGCGCCGCTGGGACGGGGCCGGACGGGTGACCCCGGGCCCGTGGGAGGAGGCGGAGGAGTGGCTCCCCCGCGCGGACGCCGTCGTCCTGAGCGAAGAGGACATCGGCGGCGACGAGGCACTGGCGGCCCGCTGGGCCGCCCGGACCCGCCTCCTGGCCCTCACCCGGGGCGCGCGCGGGTGCTCCATCTACATCGGGGAGCGAGTCTGGCATCTGCCGGCCTTCCCGGCCCGGGAGGTGGACCCCACCGGCGCGGGGGATGTCTTCGCGGCCGTCTTCTTCGCCCGCCTCTGGCGGGGGGACGACCCCGTGCAGGCCGCGCGCCGGGCCAACTGCGTCGCTGCCGTCTCCGTCACCCGGCCCGGCCTCTCCGGCACTCCCACCCCGGAGGAAGTGGTCCGGTGCTTTGAAAACCACCAAGACACGAAGACGCAAAGGTAACTTCAGCCGATTGAAATTGTCCTCTCTGGGTACTTCGTGCCGGGTGTCGGCCGCAGGCTCAGGAAGGGTGACTTCAGTCAGCGCATAGTTACACGCAAAGTTTTTCATCGTTAATTTTTTAATTGTTAATTATGATCATCTACGCCTTCGCCAACCAGAAGGGCGGCGTGGGCAAGACCACGACCGCCGTCAATCTGGCGGCCTACCTGGCCCACTGGGGCCAGCGGGTCCTGCTGGTGGATATGGACCCCCAGGCCAACGCCACCGCCAGCCTGGGAGTGGACCGCGCGTCGCTCCCGGCGACGGTCTACGACGCTCTGGTGCGCGAGGCGCCGCTGGACGGGATCATTACCCTGACCCACTGGGTACGGTTGGACCTGGTGCCCAGTTCGGCCCAACTGGCCGGCGCGACGGTGGAACTGATCCCGATGCTGGCCCGAGAGCGGCGGTTAGAAATGGCCCTCTCCGGCCTGGACCAGCGGTACGACTACGTCCTGATAGATTGTCCCCCCAGTTTGGGCATCCTCACGGTCAACGCGCTGGTCGCCGCCAAAAGCGGTGTTATCATCCCTGTCCAGTGCGAGTACCTGGCGCTGGAGGGGCTTTCCCAACTGATGCGCACGCTGGACCTGGTGCGCCGTTCCCTGAACCCTCACCTGCGCCTGCGGGGCCTGGTGATGACGATGTTTGACTCCCGCACCCATCTCTCCCAGCAGGTGGTGGCAGAAGTGCGGCGGTATTTCGGAGACCGGGTCTTCCGGACAGTCATCCCGCGCAATGTCCGGTTGAGCGAGGCCCCCAGCCACGGGCTCCCCATCCTGGCCTACGCTCCCCGTTCCCCGGGCGACCTGGCCTACCGGGCCCTGGCCTGGGAACTGCTCAGCGGCGACGGACGAGCGCCCTCGGCGGAGGTGGAGCATGGCGGGTAAATTCGGCCTGGGCAGAGGACTGGAGGCGCTGATCCCCGTCGGCGAGGAAGCGACCGGCATCCTGGAGGTGCCAGTGGAGGACATCCGCCCCAACCCCCATCAGCCCCGCATGGCCATACGGGACGATGAACTGGTGGAACTGGCCCTCTCCATCCAGAACCACGGCGTTCTTCAGCCCCTCATCGTCGTCCGGGAGGGGGACGGTTACCAGTTGGTGGCGGGGGAGCGGCGCTGGCGGGCGGCGAAACTGGCCGGCCTGACGACGGTGCCTGTCATCGTCAAGGACCTGGCCCCCCAGCAGACGCTGGAACTGGCCCTGGTGGAGAACCTGCAGCGGAAGGACCTGAACCCGCTGGAGGAGGCGAGCGCCTACCGGCAACTGATTGAGGAGTTTGGGTTGACCCACGAAGAGGTCGCTCAGCGGGTGGGCAAGAGCCGGGTCGCCATCACCAACACGCTGCGCCTGCTGAAGGCCACCGACGCGGTCAAGGAAGCGCTCCTCAACGGCCGCATCGGGGAAGGGCATGCCCGGGCGCTCCTGGCGCTGGAAGACCCCGAGGCCCAGGTCGCGGCGCTGCGAATGGTGATGCGCCAGGGCCTGACCGTCCGCCAGACGGAGGAACTGGTGGGGCGGATTCTGCAGACCCGGCCCCAGCGACCGCCTGCCCGGTCCGCCGCCCCAGAAATCCAGGCCCTGGAGGACCGTTTCCGGCAGGCGCTGGGTACGCGCGTCCAGGTCCGCCCGGGGAAGAAGGGGGGGCGGATCATCATCTACTACTACTCGGAAGAGGAACTGGAAGGACTGTACCAGCGATTTATGGCGCAGGATTGAATCCGGTACAGGATAAATCCTGCGCTACGCTACAGTGAAACGACTTTCCCCGCCTGCAGCATCGTCTCGGCGATGGTGTACATGTTGGACACTTCGCCGACGGCGACTTTCTCCTTCAGGCCGTAGTACCCCAGGCAGGTGCCGCAGACCAGAATCTGGACCCCCTGGTTTGCCAGGGTGCACAGGTCCTCCAGCACGGGCGACCCCTCCACCACCAGTTTGACCCCGCTGTTGAAGAAGATGATGACGTCGGGCAGCGGGCTGACCTCGTTCAGGGTATGCAGGAAGCCCCGGATGAGAATCTGCCCCAGTTCCTCATGTTCTCCCCGTCCCATGAACTCCGAGGGGATGACCAGGACCAGCGGGCCGCTGGCCGGTTGCGGCTGAGGGGTCGGAGCGGCCTGCGGCGCGGCCTCGCTCCGGCGGATATGCAGATACACCCCGTCCTCCTGCTCCTCGGCCTGCACGGTGTATCCGGCCTTCTCGGCCATTCGGGTCACGTTGTGGCGGGCGGTGTCGCTATCCACGATGGTGGTCACTGCGTCGCTTTCCCGCAGCGCATCGCGGGTCAGCAGAACCGGCTGGGGGCAGGGTAGCCCCCGGGCATCCACGATTTTCTCCATAAGCCTCCTCCTGTAGAGGGGGTGGGGCTTTGGCGGCGGCCTGTGGCCGCCGCCAAGGCCCCCTCATCCCCGAGCCAGACGGGCCACGGCCCACAGCGCGGCGTCCACCTCCTCCCGCGTGGTGAAAGCCCCCAGCGCGAAGCGGACGGTCCCGGCGGGGAAGGTGCCGATGGTGCGGTGGGCCGCAGGCGCGCAGTGGAGCCCCACCCGGCACATGATGCCGTACTCCTCGTCCAGCCGCATCCCCACCTCCGAGGGCTCCATCCCGGCGATGTTGAAAGAGACCACCGCCGTCCGGAGGCGCGCGTCGTCCGGCCCGTAGACCGTCACGCCGGGGATTTCCCGCAGGCCGTCCAGCAGCCGCCGGGTCAACTCCACCTCGTGGGCGCGGATAGCCTCCACGCCCCGTTCCAGCACCCAGCGGACCCCGGCCTCCAGCCCTGCCAGCCCCACCGCGTTGGGAGTGCCGCTCTCGCACATGTCCGGCAGGAAGTCCGGCTGCTCCTCCCGTTCGGACCGGCTCCCCGTCCCGCCCCGGATGAGGGGCCGGAACTCCTCCAGCGGGACCCGGTCTCCAATGATAAGGCCGCCAGTGCCCGTTGGGCCGTAGAGGGACTTATGTCCGGTGAAGGCCAGCAGGTCTATGCCATCGGCCTGCATGTCTATGGGGACGGCGCCCCCGCTCTGCGCCGCGTCCACCACCAACAACGGGCCGCCCATCCGATGCAGGGCCCGTCCCACCTCCGCCACCGGCAACAGGGTCCCCGTCACGTTGGAGGCGTGGTTGAGAACAACCAGTCGGGTTTCGGGCCGGAGGGCCGAAAGGACCGCCTGCGGGTCCAGGAAACCCTCCGGTGAGCAGGGGACGACGGTCACTGGGACCCCTTCCCGCTCCAGGGCCCGCAGGGGCCGCATCACCGAGTTGTGCTCCATGCTGGAGGTGACGACGTGGTCGCCGGGGCGCAGGAGGCCCCGCAGGGCCAGGTTGAGCCCCTCCGTGGCGTTCATGCCGAAGACCACCTGCAGCGGGTCGGGGGCGTGGAAGAGTTCGGCCACCGCCTCCCGCGCGGCGTAGACGATGCGCCCGGCCTCCACGGAGAGCCGGTGCCCGGAGCGCCCCGGGTTGGCGCCCACTTCGGTCAGAAAGCGGGCCATCGCCGCCAGGACCGGCGGCGGCTTGGGCCAGGATGTGGCCGCGTTGTCCAGGTAAATCATTTCGCCTCCGTTAGGTGACAGTCACCTTAAAGGTGACTGTCACCTGCCTGTCACCTGACCTCAATCCCCGGCTCCCCTTCCACCACCTCCCCGACCTCCCAGAAGGGCTGGTCCAGCGCCCGGCACGCTTCGGTGAAGCGCGCCATCTCGGTGGCGGGGATGGCCGCCAGGATGCCGCCGTTGGTCTGCGCGTCGTAGAGGAGCATCTGGACTTCTTCCGGGATGGACGGGGCAAAGGTCACCCACTGGCCGAAGTGCATCTCGTTGGCCGCTGTCCCGCCGGGGAAGAGCCAGAGGTCGGCCAGGGGGCGGGCGGCCTCCAGGATGGGGACCCGGTCGGCCCAGATGCGGAAGCGGACTCCCGCGGCCAGCGCCATCTCCGCCGCGTGGCCCAGGAAGCCGAAGCCGGTGATGTCGGTGGCGCCGCGGGCGGAGGTGGCGTGGACGGCCCGGACCGCGTCCCGGTTCAGCCGCAGCATCCAGGGGACGGCCTGGGCCAGCGCCTCCGGCGAGGCCTGCCCGGCCCGGTAGGCGGTGGTGATAACGCCGGAGCCCAGGGGTTTGGTCAGCACCAGGTGCTCCCCGGGCCGCGCGCCGCCCTTCAGCAGCAACCGCTCCGGCTCCACCGTCCCGATGACGGCCAGGCCGTACTTGGGTTCCTTATCGTCCATCGTGTGCCCACCGGCGACGATCACGCCCGCCTCCCGCGCCTTCTCCATCCCGCCCCGGAAAATCTCCGCGGCGATTTCCGGCGGCATGTCCGAGGGAATCGCGGCCAGGTTGAGGGCCAGGAAGGGCGTCCCGCCCATGGCGTAGACGTCGCTGATGGAGTTGGCGGCGGTGATGGCGCCGTAGGTATAGGCGTCGTCCACCACCGGCGCGAAGAAGTCCGCCGTGGCGACCAGCAGGGTGCCGTTCTCCATCCGGTAGACGACGGCGTCATCGGGCGAGCCGAGCCCCACGACGACGCGCTCACTCTCCTCCAGCGAATCCAGCAGGGGGCGCAGGACCTGCGCCAGGGCCCCGGGGGCCAGTTTCCCCGCTCAACCCGCGCAGGAGGCAATCTGGGTCAGCCGGGTGAAGTCACGTTTGGGCATAGGTCCTCCCGGCCCTCACCCCTACCCCCGGCCCTTCGGGCCACCCCCTCCCCCTCTCCCGCTTGCGGGAGAGGGGGAGGGGGCAGGGGGAGGGGGTGAGGGCTCCTCCTACCGCATCAACGTCAGTTTGAACTCGTCCCCCACCGCCTCCACCTGCACCTTGAGGCCGGCCCGTTCGGCGGCCCGGCGCACGTTCTCGCGGGAGGTGACGGTATCCACCCACACTTCAATGGGAAACTGCCCCTCCTCCATCGCCTGCCGGGTCAGGATGACCGGCTGGGGGCAGGAGAGGCCCCGTGCGTCTACGACCTTCGCCATAATTCACCTCCTGTAGGACAACTGCTCGCAGTTGTCCTACTTCTTTTCTCGCATCGTGAAGCCCAGCACGATGCAGAAAACCAGCCCGATGATGACGGCGGCCTGTCCGTAGGGGCCGGGCCCGCCCACCATCAGCGCGCCCTCGGCCAGTTTATCGGGGACGCCGGTCAGGGCCCAGTTGTGAGCAAAACCGGCGCCGAAGATCATCCCCAGGACGAAGAGGGCCGCGTCGCCGTCCCCCTCCCCGGAGAGGAAGAGTTGGCGGCCCGGGCAGCCGCCCGCCAGGAGGAAGGCCAGCCCGGCCAGCGCCATCCCCAGGAAGTTCCAGAGATGGTTGGAATGGGCCACCGGCTGGGCGGCGAAGCCCGGTTTAAACTGCCCCAGGGCCAGGTTGGTGATCAGGGCGACAACGAACAGCGCGCCCACCCCGGTGATCAGGTGGGTATCCCTCATCAGGATGACGTCCCGCCAGGCGCCCATCGTGCAGAAGCGGGTCCGCTGGGCCAGGAAGCCGATGACCAGCCCCACGGCCAGAGAGATGAGAATGGGCGCGTGTTTGGAACCGGGCCCTTCGGCACTGAAGAAGATGGGGCCGTCTTTGGTGAACTGGGGGCGGAAGATGAGGAGGAGCAGGAGGCCCAGCATGATGGCGGGCATGATCCAGCCCACGGGGGCGGGTGCCGGGCGGCTGCGGCCCAGGGAGTAGCCCCGCTTCAGGAAGAAGACGCCCAGGGCAATCCCGGCGACGAGCCCGGCGGTGCCCACCAGGCCGTTCAGGTCCCCGCCCGCCAGCCGCAGGAGGGTCCGCCAGGGGCAGCCCAGGAAGACCAGGGCGCCGGTCATGGCGAACATGCCCAGGAGGAAGCGGACGATGGGGGCGGAGCCGGCGCGGGGCTTGAACTCCCGGAAGAGGAGGGCGGCGATCAGGGAGCCCAGGACGAAGGCGATGATCTCGGGCCGGATGTACTGGACGGTAGCGACCCGATGGAGGCCCAGGGCTCCGGCGATGTCCCGCTCAAAGCAGGCCACGCAGATCCCCATGTTGGTGGGGTTGCCGGCCCGCTGGAGGAGCGGGGCCAGGAGACCGATGACCGCCCCGGCCAGGAGGATGCCCCAGCGCGAGGCGAAGAAACGGGTGATACGTTCGGACATGGTGCGTACCTCCTTGAAATGGAATCTCCACGCGACCGGGCAGTGGCCCGGGCACGGCGTGGGCAACAGAAAGCCGCCGTCGGCTCACGCCGGCGGCGGCTCCGGAGGCACGCGCCCGTAGAGGTCTCAGGGTGCGGCATCCCCGCCGCCCCCGGACATGAGCCCAGCGGTCTGCGGGCGCCAACCGGCGCCCCAGACTTCGGATCAGGTGCGGCGGTGATACCAGAGGGTCATGCCTTGCTCCTTTGGATAAAGTCTACGATGTACGAGATGTACCGCTCAAAATCCCCCAGGTTCTCCTGGAGAATCCGGTAAACGGTCCGGTTGTCCACCTCCCAATACAGGTGGACCAACCGGTTCCGGAAACTGGCCATCTTTTTCAACATGGGCAGAAAGTCCGACGGCACGACACCGTTTTCGCTGAGGACCACGAAGGCGTCGGCGTAACTGCCTGGCGTCCGATAGCCTTCGTCGGCAATAATATGGTGAGCAATGTCCAGGCAACAGGCGATGGAGACTTGTAACAGGTATTTGGCACTTTCAACTTTCGTGAAATCGTTCAGAAACACATCCTGGGGTACGGCAGCCAGGATGCGCAGTTGTTCCAGGTAACGACGAAGGTTACCCAAAAAAGAAGCAACGACTTCAGGGTTGACCATAAATTTGCCGCAACCGATTCAGAAACGCTTGCTGAAGAGGCCGGACAAACGGCTCAAAGTCCCAGTACTGGTGACGGGTCAGCACCTCAAAGGCGATACGTTTCTGCCGGTCCCCCTCGTAGACCCGAATCCCTTCCTGGAGGATCCGTCCTTTAACCAGAAGAGGGGCGTCGTTAATGACCCGTACGTCTATGGGATAGATTCCGGCAGCCTCTTCCACCTCCCCCTCTATGGTCAGTTCCAGTTGGAGTCTTTCGTAGGGGGGCAGCGATTCGGTCAGAACCAGCGCGATGTCCACATCGCTGGTGGGGAGGACGGTCCCCCGGGCGACGGAGCCATAGACATACGCCACGACGACGGGATAACGGGCGAGGACGGAGGGAAGGGCCTCCTGCACCCGGGCCAGGATGGCCTGCGCCTGTTGCTGTCGCTGGAGGCGGATGTCGTCAACCATCAGTCCACTAATAAAGTATACACCGGGATGGCGGAAAGCGCAAGCAAACCATGCCAGCCATGCCAGCCCCAGGGCTTATCAATGCTCTAACGAAGGTGCTCGCAGTCAGCCACGAAGCGAAGCGGAGTGGCGTCCAAAAGGCTCGGAACGGCACCCCGCTGGCGCTCCGTGCCTGACTACGAACGAAAAATATCAGAGCGCTGATAAGCCCTGTGCCAGCCCAACGCTTCGGGCCGGGCAAAAAATCCCATTTGCGCGAAGTGCGGTTATGGATACAATATTTCCACTGGGCTTTGGTGCATAAATCGCCCCCTTTTGGGCGCGAAACGGGGAGACCTCCCCGATTCCGAATTTCCGATTTGGTTCTGAATTCCCAGGAGTACTCTCTCAGGTCACTGCATAACTGTCGGGCATTCCCAGTTGCGTCATCTGATTCAATGCCCGACACCGAATGCGAGCCTGAGTCCGCTGCGTCTCCAGCAAACGGGCACTCAGATGGTCTCCAAAGATCGTTTTGAGCCGAAAAACAGCCGTTTCCGCCAGGGGACGACGATGATAGCCCGATTGCCGCTTCCAGGCTCGGCGACCGTGCCGACGAATATAGCGCAGGTTCTCATCGCGCGGATGGGGTGGCCCTTTGTTGTTCCCGTGCCGCCAGATGCGGGCATCCCGACGAGGGGGAATGGCGATCTGCACCCCCGGGCTATGCTCCTGCAAGGCCTCGTACACCTCCCGGCGGTCATACGAACCGTCCCCGGCGGCACTGGCCAAAGGGCGTTCCACTTCCTCCAACAGCGGCCGAACCACCTGGGAATCGTGGACGCCGCTTCGGTCAGTTCCACCGCTTGAATTTCACCGCTTTCACTGTCTACGCCCAGGTGAATCTTCCGCCAGGTGCGCCGTCGGGAATACCCGTGCTGACGGACTTTCCACTTCACCGATGGGAGTTACGGGAGTCCCGAGAATGATGCTTTGCTGGCGGAGCATCAGGTCACCTTGATTCAGACGGCGATTCGGGGCCGACCGCAGGACCCGGAGCGGTTCTACCTGGAGGATTTCCAGGTCCAGGCGGATGCATCGGGCCAACCGGAGCAAGTCACCTGCCCGAAGGGGGAGTCAGCCCGGGTGAGCGCATCCCCTTCGGGCAAGGCCTTTCTGGCGGTCTTTGGAGAGACCTGCGCCACCTGTGCCGAGCGAGCCCGTTGCCCGGTGGTCCAGCGGAAACGGTTGGGAGAGTGGGTCTTGCGTTTCACGACCGAAGCGCTGCAGCGAGCGGAACGTCGGCGTCGCTCCCGCCAGCATCGGGAAGGAGGGCGGAACCTGCGGGCGGCAGTAGAATCCACGGTGCGCAGTGTGAAACATCCGTTTGCGGGAGGGAAAGCCCCGGTACGGGGCCGCTTCCGCGTAGCCTGTATGGTGATTGGGTCGGCGGCGGTGGTCAATGTCCGGCGGTTGCACCGCTTCTGGCAAGCCAGAGTACGGCCCCTGCAGGCGGAAAGGGGACAGGAAGGAGGGCAGAAGCGGCAGCCAGGGCGGGCGGAACAGCCGGCGTGCTCTCCTGTGTTTTCTTTTGTTCGGATGATTCGGGCGCTGCAATGGCGATTCCTGGCCCTCCAGCCGCTTCAACGCCCGGCACTGAGTTGGTAAAGTTCGGACTTTTTGCAGAGGACTCATTGCTACTTTAAAAAATAACGATACAGAACCAGAGCCAGGTTGGCTGGGGGCATTAGTAAAAGCCGCCGAGTCCGATGACCGAGTGGGAATGTGTGCCAGCAAAATGCTCTTCGCTAACCAGCCGCACGTGATTAACTCTGCAGGCATTAATATTGATCCAGTCGGTATTGCATGGGACTATAGGGGAGGAGAACAACCAGGTCAGGAAGAGGAACCAATTGAAGTTTTCGGGCCCTGTGCCGGAGCAGCCCTTTACCGGCGAGCAGTGCTGGAGGAAATAGGCCTTTTAGACGAGGATTTCTTCGCCTATTTAGAAGACGTGGACTTGGCATGGCGAGCACGACCCGCAGGTTGGCGGGCTCTTTATGTTCCGGCAGCGCGGGTTTACCATTTACATTCTGCCACCTTAGGCGAGGGGTCTCCTTTCAAAAGCTTCCTTTTGGGGCGTAATAAAGTCTGGCTAATCTTGAAAAATTACCCTATGCCTTGGCTTGCTTATTATCTTCCGCTCATTTTACTATACGATCTTTCCGCTATTTTTTACGCCCTTGTAGCCCGACATGATTTCCATTCTCTACGAGGACGCGCAAGAGCTCTTAGTGAATTGTCTAAAATATGGCAAAAAAGACGTAAAGTCCAAGCCTTGTGCGTGATTGTTCACCTGTTGGTAAAATTGGGGTATAATGTTGGAGGCAATCCGTTCTTGCGGGAGGAGGAGAGATGCGGCTACTCTTTCGTCTGCCCCCAGTGAAGCCGGATGCGTTCCAGGCCCC
>Ga0308395_1000298_pt1 | contig 42472 bp, 39 predicted proteins | sample Hotspr20SampleP4_FD_202097 | JGI IMG/M metagenome (GOLD analysis project Ga0308395, IMG submission 202097) | Hot spring phototrophic mat microbial communities from Mushroom Spring, Yellowstone National Park, Wyoming, United States - 20050930_P4 ... | reverse complement strand
TCACTGGTAGAATCAGCTTGAGGCGCATATTGTCCATGTGTCTCCTGTTTGGATTTCCGGGATGAACGGTCAATCGTCCCGGAAATACTTTTATACACCTTTTTCACCATAATTGGAACAGTCACTCTTTAATCTTACACCTGTTTTTGAACTCACCTCATGGTTTAATCCGCAGATTCAGCCGGGGGTTGTTCGCTTTCCTGTTCAGAGTCATCTTCTTCAAGCACTTCTTCGAGCGCCATCCAGTCCAGATCGGCATAAGCCATGGACTCCACCCGGCGCAGGCTCAACCCAATCCGGTGATTTTCGGCATCCACTTTGATCACCCGCAGGGTAACCACATCACCTTCCTTCAACACCTCTTTGGGGTGCTCGATGCGTTTTTCGCTGATTTCGGAAATGTGGATCAAACCCTCCACATCGTCTTCAATGCGGGCAAAGGCGCCAAACTTGGTCAGGCGGGTAATCGTGCCTTCGATCAACTGCCCCACCTGATAACGGGAAGCTTTTTCCATCCACGGGTCTTCCTGCAATTGACGGATGGAAAGGCCAATGCGTTTTTTATCGCGGTCAATCGAGATGATTTTTACTTTGACTTCCTGCCCAACTTTCAGCACCTCGGAAGGGTGCTGAATGCGATCCCATGAGATTTCGGAGAGGTGCACCAGTCCATCGGCGCCGCTGATGTTGACAAATGCCCCAAAATCGGCCAGACTGGTTACCTTGCCGGTGCGTACTTCCCCTTCCTGCAGGCTGTCAATGACGCGCTCTTTGATGGTTTCGCGGGTTTCGGTGTTGGCTGCCCGCTCCGAGAGGATCAGGCGGCGGCGTTCGCGGTCCACCTCAATCACGCACACATCAATTTCCTCACCGATCATCTTGCTCCAGCGCTGTTCGGGGGTTTCTCCACTGCTTTCGGCGCGACGCGAAAGGCTTACCTGCGAAGCCGGTACAAACCCGCGCAGTCCGCCAATTGGAACAATCAACCCGCCTTTGTTGTAGCCGATGATTTTGCTGTGATAGGTTGCTTTAGAAGCAAGCAGCGATTCGGCTTCTTTCCAGCTGGCTTCTTCGCGGGCGCGGACGTAGGAAAGCACCACATTGCCGCTGGAATCTTCGGGATTGACGACATAAACGGGAATTTCCATCCCGACTTTCAACTGTTCCAGTTCCTCACGCGGGATGGCTTCATATTCCTTCCCGCTGATGATACCTTCGGACTTGGTACCCACGCTCACCAAAATCTGACCGGGGGCGATACTGGCAATCATGCCCGTGCGAATTTCCCCTTGTTGAGGGAAATCAATCATTGCACCTTCCTGCTCTAAAAGGGAGGCCATGTTGTTATTTTCTGTCTGATGATTCTCGGGCTGGGTTTCCTGCTCGAGCGGTGCGTGGTTTTGGTCCATACGATCCAATACTCCAATGAAAAAAGTTACTGCCCATTATAAAGGCGATTAAGCATCTTGACAACCCTTCATTAATGCCGCCGGCGTTTCTTTTTGCGTGCCGAACGCGAAGCCTCATTGCCGGCTTCAACTGCCGCAGCCGGTACACCTTCGGTTTTGGCTGGTGTTTCGCTGCCGCTGCGGTCGCGTTCCACCTGAACGGTGGCGCCGCGGCTAGGCTGGAAGGTGAACATGCGCGCCACCACCCCCGCCCGAATATCTTTGAGCAGCTGAGAGAAAAGTTCCGTGGCTTTGCTCTTGTATTGCACCAGCGGGTCGCGCTGGGCGTAGGCTTCCAATCCAATCGAAACCCGTAAGGCATCCACCCGCGTCAGGTAATCCACCCATAACTGGGAAATGACTCCCAGTAAAATTTCGCGGTAGATTTCATTTTGCAGTCTTTCGCCCAGGGTTCGGGAAATTTCCAGTAAATCTTCGGCGGGCAAATCCTTCAGGTTGCTCTCGGCAATTTCTTCAAATCGCTCGTTACCCAGTACCGCACGCAGTCGTTCCTGCAAGGATTGATTCAGGCGGGAAAGCGGAGTTTCGGTCTGAATCAGGCGGCGCAGTTCGTAATTACCCCACACCCGTTGCAACGCAAGGCGGGCGCCTTCCAGATGTTCCAGAATCTCTTCGCTCAGATCTTCCGCCGTTCGGCCTTCCAGCAAAGTGGCGGCGTAGAAGATATAAGTCATGCGAACAACCTGCTGACGACCCCGCCGGTGTGTACGGCGGTCAAAAGTCAGGCGGGTAGCCTGGGTCATTATCCCCAGCAGCCCCAGCAAAGCCGCCTGATTCTGCGCCAGCACAATTTTCCCATCCCCAACCCGCTCCAATGCCGCGTCCAAATCCCGTGCAATCGGGCCATCCGGGCTGGAAAGGCGTTCAACCCGTTCATTCAACAATCGTTCAACCTCACCATACAGCAGACGGGCAGCCTCATCCCAATCCCTGCCCTGATACTGCATCGGACGGGCTTCCAGTTCTTCAATCCGCCGTTGGATTGCGCCAATCACACGGTTGAGTGTGATGTTCATCAGTGCGGATTCGACCTGCTCCTTTACCCGCTCCACCAGATGATCGCCCCCCTGCGCCAGGGCGCGCATCTCTTCCGTATTCAGGCGCAGCGGTACCCGCACCAGCCCGGAAAGTTCTTCCACCAGTTCCTGCGGGCGTAAACTGCCGCCGGCTTCTTCCAGCCGGTCCGGCAACCCTTCGAAAAAGGTTTCCACCGTTTCCAGTCGTTCGGTCAGCTGCTGCTGAATGGCCTCTTCGCTGCGTTCCAGCAAAACCTCAATCGAACGCAGCAGATGGTTGCTTTCGGCTTGCAGCGCGCGGCGCGCCAAATCCAGCAACGTTCGCCGTAGTTGTTCGGCGCTGATCGGTTCATCACCTAACTCATCAGCCACTTCATCCATCATCAAGCGCATGGTAAAGGATGGATAGGCCACTCCCTCAAAGGTAATGGGTGGCTGCACATCCTCCAGATACGCCAGCAGTTTCCACGGCCCTTCCTTGTCTTCCAGCGCGGTTTCCACACGGCTTTTCAGCTCGTTTTGCAGCATTTCGCGCACATCTTCGCTCAGGTCTTGTTTGGTAAAGACCCGGTCGCGCTGCTCGTAAATGCGCTTGCGCTGCATGTTGAGGACATCGTCATATTCCAGCAAATGTTTTCGGATATCGAAGTTGTTGCCTTCCACCCGCGCCTGAGATTGTTCGACCAGTTTGGCAACCAGATTATTTTCAATCGGCAGGCTTTCATCAATGTTCAAGCGCGCCATCAGGTTTTCCACCTGCGCCCCGCCAAACAGCCGCATCAGGTCGTCTTCCATGGAAAGATAAAAACGGGAGGAGCCGGGGTCTCCCTGACGGGCAGCGCGCCCGCGCAGCTGGTTGTCAATCCGGCGGGCTTCGTGGCGTTCCGAGCCGATCACATGCAGACCACCCAGTTCGCGCACCTTTTCCATCTCATCCATGTACTGCAAAAAGGCACGCACCGAATCCTCATAAATGCTGTACTGGGCCGATTCCATTTCCAGCAGCAGCCTGCGGCGCTGTTCATTGGTCATTTCATAAGGATCACTTCCAACGCTCCTCAACACACGGTTGACATCCGCCAGAATGTCCTCGTCCAGTTCGCCGCCCAATTTGATGTCCACACCGCGCCCGGCCATGTTGGTGGCAATGGTCACCGCCCCAAATGCGCCCGCCCGAGCAATAATCAAGGACTCTTCATCGTGCTTGCGAGCATTCAAAACCTGATGCGGCACACCGCCCTGTAACACTTTGATCAGGCGGGGACGGTCTTCTTCTTTCAGATTGAGCAGATTCAATAACCGCTCGACATTTTCAGGGTCTTCCGGGTTGATCGAAGTCATCCCCACCGAACGGGCAAAGTTGCGCAGTTCGGCCGTGTTCAGGTCGGGCAACGGTTTGTATAAAAACTGCAATTCGGGTATGGCCACTTCACTTTCCTGACGGTTGTGCTTGCGCAGCCAGGCATCCCGAATCAGCAGCGCCTGCATTAAGCGGCGCAGCAATTCCGGCTGCAATCGTAAGGAAAGCCGTTCGGAATGCTCCACCGAGGTGGTGCCGACCAGTTGCGGCCGGCCGCGCACATGATAATGGACAATCTCCTGCACAATGGCACGGATTTTTGCCTCTTCGGTGCGGTAGATCACATCCGGGTAGTCTTTACGCTTCCAGAAAACCGGCGCTTTGAGCGGATCATCGCGACGGGCATAATAGGTGAATTTGTAACCGAACTCGTCCTTGGCCTGCACTTCCATCAGGATCGGGTTGGGCTGAATCGCCTTGTATTCCAGATTGGTGGGGATGGGCAGCACTTCCAGTTTGTAAATTTTGGCAAATTCCTCCGCCTCGGTCAGGGCGGTACCGGTCATGCCGGCCAGTTTTTCATACATGCGGAAGTAATTTTGAATGGTGATGGTGGCGTAGGTGATATTTTCCGGCTCGACCTTGACACCTTCTTTGGCTTCCACCGCCTGATGCAGCCCTTCAGACCAGCGCCGCCCGGGCATCAGCCGTCCGGTAAACTCGTCAATGATGATCACCTTACCGCCCTGCACCAGATAATCCTTGTTGCGCTTGAAGAGAAACTGCGCTTTAAGCGCCTGTTCCAGATAGCCCAACAGGCGCGCCTGTTCGGGATTAATATCCTCCGGACGTTCGGGGTCAACCAGCGGCATATCCAGCAATTCTTCCACATGCGCCATACCTACTTCGGTGAGGGTGACAGTGCGGTCGCGCTCGTTGATTTCGTAGTCTTCCTCGCGCAGGGCGCGCACCACCTGCGCCATTTTGATGTACCATTCGGCCTCATCGGCTGCCGGCCCGGAAATGATCAGCGGCGTGCGCGCCTCATCAATCAGAATGTTATCCACCTCGTCCACAATTGCATAATAGTGTCCGCGTTGAGAGCGTTCCTCCAGCCGGTAGGCAAGGTTGTCGCGCAGATAATCAAAACCAAACTCGCTGTTGGTGCCGTAGGTAATATCGGCGCGATAGGCCTCAGCCCGATCCACCATACGCAGTTGATGTTGATCCTCAAACGGCGAGGTCTTTTCCAAATCCACCAAAAAGGCTTTGCGCCCGTTTTCGGTGCGGCTGGCCATCTGCAACACGCCCACTTTCAGCCCCAAAAAGTCATAAATCGGCCCCATCCAGCGCGCATCACGGCGGGCAAGATAATCATTCACCGTGACCAGATGCACCCCCCGCCCGGTCAACGCATTCAGGTACAACGGCAGCGTAGCCACCAGCGTCTTGCCTTCACCGGTGCGCATTTCGGCAATTTTGCCCTCGTGCAGTACCATCCCGCCAATTAATTGCACCTCATAGTGGCGCAAGCCGATGGTGCGTTTGCTGGCTTCGCGCACGGCGGCAAACGCCTGCGGTAAAAGTTCATCCAGCGCCACCTTTTCGGCCTGCCGGCGTTCGGCTTCGTTTTCTATACCTTCGGTTGCCTGCCGGATGTAGGCACGGAACTCATCCGTCTTGGCTCTCAGGGCATCATCCGATAATTTTTCATATTCGGCTTCCAGCGCGTTGATTTGCTCGGCGCGCACTGCCAGCCGCTGAATTTCTCTTTTATTGGGGTCAACGCCCAAGATATTGACAATCTTTTTGAACATATACAATCACCTCTCTGCGGGTGGATTATAGCATAGACAACCCCCGTAAAAAAAGGCGCGGGTCAAATGAACCTTTCTTAATGTGGGTTTGGGATAAGCACAAACCGCGGTGAGCAGCAAAACAGACCCCCTCCCACCCCCCCAATATCGCTTCTGCGATATTGGGGGAGGCGTAGGAGGGGGCAAAATTCTGAAATCGGATGCAAAAAGGATTTATCCCGAACTTGCGGTTCTTATTTGACCCGTGTGTGATTTTTTTCTGTTGATACAGTCCAGTCGGGAAGATCCTCCCCGCCAATTAAATGTGAATGGCATGCCCCGTAGCGGCGTGGGCTGCTTCCATGATCACTTCGCTCAAGGTAGGATGGGCATGCACATTACGGGCGATTTCCTCAATAGTCAGTTCCATGCTCTGCGCAAGGGTCAATTCGGGCAGCAACTCCGTCACCTCCGGCCCAATCATGTGCGCGCCGAGGATTTCGCCGTACTTCGCATCCGTTACAATCTTGACAAAACCGGTGTAATCCCCCAAGCCCAGCGCTTTGCCGTTGGGCTGGAAGGGGAATCGCCCGATTTTGACCTCGTAACCCTCTTCTCTGGCCTGCGCTTCGGTCAGCCCAAACGAGGCCACCTGCGGCTGACAGTAAGTGGCACGCGGCATCATGCGGTAATCCAGTTTGACGGTTGGAACACCGGCAATGTTTTCGGCTGCCACAATGCCCATCGCCGAAGCGACATGCGCCAGCAGCAGTTGACCGGTCACATCGCCGATTGCCCAAATCCCCGGCACATTGGTTGCCATGCGTTCATCAATTTTGATGAAGCCGCGCTCGTTCAATGCCACTCCAACCGCTTCCAGACCCAAATCCTGCGTATTCGGCTTGAAACCAATCGCCACCAGAGCCTGTTCGGCTTCCAGCACCTTCTCGCTGCCGCCATCCGAAACCTTGACGCGCACGCCTTGATCGGTTGTTTCTACGGACTGCACCTTGTGGCTGGTCAGCATCTGAATACCGCGTTTCTGGAAGGATTTAGCCAGTTCAGCGCTGATTTCTTCATCCTCCAGCGGCACAATGCGCGGCAGCATTTCCACCAGCGTTACCTGCGTGCCGTAGGAATTCCAGATGGTGGCAAACTCCACCCCAATTGCACCCGCGCCAATGATGACCACCGATTCCGGCCGGCGGGTCTGCAAAATGGCTTCCCAGTAGGTCAGCACCTTTTCGCCGTCCGGCTGAACGCCGGGAATCATGGCAGCATGGGCACCACTCGCAACAATGATATTCTTTGCGGTGAAGGACTGGGTTTTACCTTCGGCATCGGTAACCTGCACCGTGTCGCGCGCCGTAAGGCGGGCTACTCCCATGTGAACATCAATCTTGTTCTTTTTCATCAAAAAGCCAACGCCCTGCACCAGCCGCTTGGAAACTTTACGACTGCGATCCACCGCCACCGCATAGTCCAGTTGGAGATTATCAAAGGAAAAGCCGAATTCAGCCGTACGCTCGCGGAGAATGTGCGCCAGCTCGGCATTGCGCAGTAGCGATTTGGAAGGAATACAGCCGACATTCAGACACACCCCGCCCAAAAATTCTTTTTCAACCACGGCGGTTTTCATGCCCAACTGGGCAGCGCGGATGGCTGCCACATACCCGCCCGGCCCGGCACCAATTACGATTACATCATAGTCACTCATCGTTCCATCCTCGACATTCCAGATTTTGGTTGGGGCTGTCCTGTTCAGCCCCGTTTTGACCTTGACTCAATTCTACCCGCTTGTGCGAAAATTCGGGGTTGGGTGTAGCATAAATCGCACATTTGCCAGCCCGGATCATCCGCTCCAGTTTTGCAGGGTTTCAACCACTTTGGCCAGAAAACCGTCTGCCAAAGCGCCGTCTAAGATTCGATGATCAAAGGTAAAGGAAAGATACACCATCGGACGCACGGCAATGGCATCCCCTTCCACCACTACTGCCCGTTTTTGAATGGCACCCACCCCTAAAATTCCGCATTGCGGCTGGTTGATGATGGGTGTGGCGAACAGCGAACCGCTGATGCCGTGATTGGTGATCGAAAAAGTGCCGCCTTTGACCTCATCCGGCAGCAGGCGATGCGCCCGCGCCCGGCTGGCAAGGTCATTGATCGCCCGCGCCAGACCCAACAGCGAAAGCCCGTCTGCGCGGCGGATGACCGGTACGATCAGACCCTCTTCTCCGAGCGAAACCGCAATACCCAGATTGATCTCGGAATGCAGCAGCAAACCTTCCTCACTCCATGAGGAATTGACCTGCGGGTAGGCTTTGAGGGCGGCAATCGTCGCGGCTGCAAAGTAGGCCGTATAGGTCAGGTTGACCCCGTCGCGGGCGAACACGGCCTTGTTCGCCTCACGGTGCGCCACCACCTGCTTCAGGTCGGCTTCCATGACGGTGGTCACGTGGGCCGCCGTGCGTTTGCTGAACACCATATGTTCGGCAATGTTCTTGCGGATTTTGGTATGCGGAATCAGGCGGCTGCCGGTTGATGTTCCAACCGGTGGCTGCGGCGCGGCTGGTGGTTTGGCTTCCACAGCCGGTTGACCGGCCGGGAACATCAATTCGGTTGGACGGAATAAATCTCCCTCCCCCGGCGTTTCCCAAATAGCCGGCTGTTCCGATTCGGGCTGTTTTTCGCGCTGTTCAAGGTAAGCCAGCACATCCTTTTTGGTGATGCGCCCGCCCTGCCCCGTGCCTTTGATCTGACTCAGGTCAACCTGATATTCCTGCGCCAGGCGCGCCACCACCGGCGAGATGAATCCCAGGTCCTGGTCGCGGCCTGGTGCGGGCACGGCCACAGACGGCACAGGTTGAGTCTCTCCCGGCTTTTCTGCGGCGGGCAGGCGGCCGGCTCCTCCTTCATCCGGGATGCTTTCTCCCGGTTCGCCAATCCAGGCAATCACCGTACCGGCTTTGACCGTTTCGCCCTCCGGCACCACAATCTTCAGTAAAGTACCCGCCGCCGGGCTGGGAATCTCCGAATCGACCTTATCGGTATTCACTTCCAGCAGCGATTCAAATTCCTCGACTGTTTCGCCTTCTTCCTTCAACCAGCGGGTGACAGTCCCTTCGACAACCGACTCACCCAGCTGAGGCATGATCACTTTGGTAGCCATGGCTCCTCCTTACACACCTAAAAAGCCGCCAGTTCGCGGATGGCCTGCAGAATTTTCTGCGGATTTGGCATGAACCACTCCTGCATCGGGTGGCTGAAAGGCACCGCCGGTACATCCGGGCCGCACAGGCGGCGCACCGGCGCATCCAGATCGCTAAAGGCGGCTTCGGCAATGGTCGCCGCAATTTCGGCTCCGTAACCGCCGGTGAGATTATCCTCATGCACAATTAACGCCTTGCCGGTTTTGCGCACCGATGCCAGAATCGCCTGGCGGTCAACCGGGTAAAGGGTACGCAGGTCAACCACCTCCACATCAATGCCTTCCTCGGCGGCTTTTTGTGCGGCCTGTAAGGCGTAGTAGTGCATCATGCCGTAGGCAAACAGGCTCAGGTCACTGCCCTGCCGGCTGACCCTGGCCGGGCCGATGGACACCAGAATTTCCTCTCCATCCGGCACCTCGCCGCGAATCAGACGGTAACCCTTCTTGGGTTCCAGAAAGATGACCGGGTTCGGATCGCGCACCGCCGATTTGAGCAATCCTTTGGCATCGTAGGGATTGGAAGGTATCACCACCTTCAAACCCGGCACATGCGCAAAGAAGGCTTCTACACTTTGAGAATGATACAGCCCGCCGCCAATGCCGCCGCCATATGGCGCGCGGATGACCATCGGCACCGTCCATTCGCCGTTCGAACGGTAGCACATTTTGGCCGCTTCGCTGACGATTTGATTGAAAGCCGGGTAAATGAAATCGGCAAATTGAATCTCGCAAATCGGGCGCATACCATACAGGGCTGCCCCAATCCCAACGCCGACAATGGAAAGCTCTGCCAGCGGCGAGTCGATCACCCGTTCTTCGCCATATTTTTCAAACAGGCCAACCGTGGCGCGAAAGACCCCGCCGCGCTTGCCAACATCCTCACCAACGATGAAGACGCGTTCATCGCGCGCCATTTCCTCATCCATCGCCTGTCGAATGGCTTCCACAAGAGTAATTTCAGGCATGGCGCACCTCCTCGGCATACACCGGGTAGGCCGCCTCTTCTGCAGCGGGGTAGGGCGCCTGCTCGGCGTATTGCACCGCTTCATCCACAATCTTTTTGGCGCGGCTTTCCATCTCCTCCAGCCGGGCAGCGTTCAACAGGCCTTCTTTTTCCAGAATACGCCGGTTGACCAGCAGCGGATCGCGTTTTTTATGTTCCTCAACTTCTTCCCGCGAACGGTAGGTGCGGTCATCGTCATCGGAAGAATGCGGGGTGATGCGGTACATTTTGGCTTCGATCAGGGTAGGACCTTTGCCGCTGCGCGCCAGTTCAACCGCTTCCACAAAAGCCTGATGAACGGCAAACCCATCGGTTCCATCCACAGCCACGCCGCGCAAACCCAGCCCGCAGGCGCGGTCAGCCGCGCTGGGTACCGCCATTTGCTTTTCCACCGGCACCGAGATGGCATACTGGTTGTTTTCCACCAGAAAGACGACCGGTAGTTGATGCACCGCCGCCCAGTTGACGGCTTCATACCATTCACCTTGTGAAGTTGAACCTTCGCCCAGACTGGCCAGAACCACTTTATCTTCCCGGCGCATTTTGATTGCCAGACCGATTCCCGTGGCGTGAGAACATTGCGTGGCGACCACCGCCGAGTGGCTGACGACGTTGGCCCGCTTCAAACTCCAATGGCTGGGCATCTGCCGTCCGCCGGAACTGGGTTCTTCGCGCTTGCCCATCAGGCTCATCATGAATTCGCGCGGTTCGTAACCCAGGCACAACAGCAACGCCAGATCGCGGTAATACGGGGCTACCCAGTCATAGCCGCGCCGCAGGGCAAAGGCAGCCCCAACCTGGGCCGCCTCCTGCCCGATACCTGAGATATGAAAGGCAATTTTTCCCTGGCGGTGCAGCACCCAGGCGCGTTCATCCAACCGGCGGGCGAGCAGCATCATCCAGTACATTTCCAGACGAGTTTCCTCACTTAAGGTCATTCTGCTTTTCCTCCTTTGGCAAAATAAAACGGACGGGGAGAATACGCTGATTGATTTTCACACCCGCCCGTTACAACCCATTTCACGGCGACCTCCACTTAGGATACCGCCTTAAGCAAACCCATTACTTCCAGCATCTCTTGATTGGAGGCAAATTTGAAATCCTCCGCCCCCAGTTCCTGCATTTTTGCCTGTTCGGCGGCTTCCAGCAATTTGAGCGCCTCCCGCGTCACGACCGGGTGCGGCAGGCTGGTCAGCGCTTCCTGTACTTTGGATAAAACATCCGGCCGGGCAGGCGGCAAATTGGCTAAATACTGGAAAACCGCCCGCGCCCCGTTCACACCGTCTTTGCGCGCCACACCCACCAACCCGCTGGAGGCTTTCCGCGACCAGCCCGCCACAAAAACGCCCTCGATGGGCTCGTTCTTTTCACTGTCATAGGCTTCGTAGGACTCGCCCTCGATGGGAAAGCGCGGATTGGGATTTTTATCAAAGGCAAAATTGTGCACCGGCAATCCCAAATTTTCATCCACCCGGTCGCCAATCGCAAAGATGACCGTATCCACATCGAAAATGTGGAATTGCCCCAGCCCGCGCGCTTTGACCTCTCCATCCTCCAGCACCAGGTGGGTATCCTCGATCTCCAGCCCACCCACTCGTCCTTTGCCGTCATCCAGAATGCGGCGCGGCGAGGAAAGGAAGCGGATCCAGAAGAGGGTGTGACTCTGCATCCACACCCCGCGGGCAGCAGCCGCGTGAATGAACTCTTTGGCAACTTCAGGATGCTGCCCCAAAGCACGCATCTCTTTGGCTACGCGGTCAATCTCGCGGTCGAATACCGCCAGATCCAGGTTTGCGACCACTGCCTCCAATTCTTTTCGGTCAAACTTGATCTCTGCCGGGCCGCGGCGGGCAAATGCCACCACCTCATCCACCTTTCGCACCGAAATCAAATAGCGGGCAATGTCCATCATCACATTACCCACCCCGATAATTGCCACCCGTTTGCCAATTTCCAGCTCCTGCTGGCTGAATGGCGGCAATTTGTTGTAATGGTAAACCACATCCTTGGCGTGATAAACCCCCCGTAAATGTTCACCGGGCAGCCCCAGCCACTTCGTCCCCTGTGCGCCAGCAGCCACCAGAATGGCCTGAAATCCCATTCCTTGCAAGTCCTCCAGACTTAAATCCCCCTGCCGGCCAATCAGCACGTTGCCGTAATATTCCACATTGGGCATCTCTAAAATTTGCCGGAATTGGGCGCGCAATCCGGTCTTCATTTTGATCTTATCCGGGTATATGCCGTATTCTGCCAGCCCCCCGGGCTTGATATCCCGGTTGAACAGCACAACCTGCACTCCCTGACTTGCCAGTTCTCGAGCGGCAAACAACCCCGCCGGTCCTGCACCCACAATTGCCACAATGTGGCGGTCAGATTGCTCCATGAGTCATACCCCGGTGGACGAAGATGACGAACTGAAATTAATTATACCCCGTTTTATCCGCTTCTTTTTTGCGCCTGTGCTATATTGGTATGCAAACGTGAGTCTGGCACAAGGTCAGCCCTAGCATCGTAGTCCAACCGACCCCCACCTGCACCTCCCCCAAAACCGACAAAGCGGTTTTAGGGGAGGCAGGAGGGGGCCAAGAATGCTCAATCCAATTCGGAAATGAATTTTCCCAAACTGACGTTATATAAAGTGAAGCGATGGAACCAGAAATCACCAACCCCTCTCAGCCCCCTGCTCCTCTGCGACAGATGATACGCCTGAACCGGTTACTGCCCCCATTCTGGACGATTACCGGCATTCTTTCCCTTATTGTGAACGTCATCCTCATCGCCGTTATGATCGGTCTGGGCAGTCAGCTGTTTACCCTCAAGCGCATCCTCTCCGATCAGTTGATTGAAGGGCTGTATCAAAATTTTGTGCGCATGGATGAAGCCCACATCCGCACCACCATCCCGGTGCGCGATCAAAAAGTGCGCGCCAATTTCACGCTCCACATCAAAACACCAACCACCGTCACCCTTGCCGAAGACACCCTGCTTGCCAACGCACAGGTGCTGCGCTTGAATACCGGTGGATTAACCATCTACAACGCTCCGGCCGACATCGTTCTCAAAGCCGGCACCGACCTGCCCATCTTTCTGGATTTGGAGGTGCCGGTAGATCAGGAAATACCGGTTAATCTGGATGTGGTTGTAGATATTCCGCTGCGGGAAACCGACCTGCACGAACCCTTTACCGGTTTGCAGGAAGTGGTGCTGCCGTACCGTGAACTGTTGAAGCAAACCCCCAATTCGTGGTCTGAAGCACTGTGCGGAACCCCGCCGCTGCCGCTTTGCCTGTGGTTATTCGGAGAATAGTCGAGCGACCCTTCCCATGGCTGAAGACATCCTGCGCGCCCAACTCCCCAACGGTCTGACCGTACAATTGAAAGAAATCCATACCGCCCCGTTGATCAGTCATTGGGTATGGTACCGGGTCGGCTCGCGCTATGAACAAAACGGCAAACGCGGAATTTCCCACTGGGTGGAGCACATGCAATTCAAAGGCACACCGCGTTTTCCGCCCGGTACGCCGGATAAAGCCATTGCCCGTACCGGCGGCAGCTGGAACGCCTTTACCCACATGGACTGGACGACCTACTTTGAAACCCTGCCCGCCGATCATCTGGCGCTCGCGCTGGAACTCGAATCGGACCGCATGATCAACAGCCTGTTCGACCCGCAGGAAGTGGAAGCGGAACGGACGGTCATCCTTTCGGAACTGGCCGGCAACCTGAATGAACCGCTCTTCCTGCTCAGCAATGCCGTGCAAAAAGCCTCGTTTGAACAACATCCTTACCGCAATGAAGTCATCGGAACCCCCGAAGACCTGCAAAACATCCAGCGCGATGAGCTTTACGAGCATTACCGGCGCTACTACCACCCTGCCAACGCACTGATCGCCATCGCCGGCGATTTCGATGCCCAGGAGACCCTTCGGCAGATCGAAGACTGGTATGGGGCTATCCCGGCTGGCAAACCGGCTGAAAACCCAACCACACCCGAACCTCCCGTTCCCGAAGAGCGGCATCTGGCGGTCAGCGGCCCCGGCGAAACGGTTTACCTGCAAATTGCCTACCGCTCTCCTGCCGCCGTGGATGCGGACTTTTTCTCCATGACGGTTCTGGATTCGCTGCTGGCAGGTCCCACCAGCCTGAATATGTTTGGCGGCGGCGGAATTTCCAACAAGACCAGCCGTTTGTACCGCGCCTTGATCGAAAAAGAACTGGCTGTGGGTGTTTCGGGGGGAATGCAGGCAACCTGCGACCCCTTCCTGTATGATTTGACCATCACCCTGCGTCCCGACAGCAATCCCGATGAAGTGCTGGCCGCAATAGATGATGAAATCAAGCGCCTGCAAGATACGCCTGTTTCCCCGCAGGAAATTCAACGCGCCATTAAACAGGCGCGGGCAATGTTTGCTTACGGCAGTGAAAACATCACCAATCAGGCCTTCTGGCTGGGCTTTGCCGAAATGTTCGCCGAATACACCTGGTTCAGCGGCTATCTCACCCGCCTCGCCGAAGTAACCCCGGCCGATGTTCAGCGGGCTGCCCAGCGCTGGTTACCCCCCAACCAGCGTGTGGTGGGCATTTTTTATCCACTCAATGGAGGCCAGGTTTGATGAACGGACGCGCCTCCCCCGCTGTACTCCACACCTTGCCGGGAGCCGATGACATCCAGCGATTTGAGCTGGAAAACGGCATCACCCTCATGATGCGCTGCAATCCGTTCAGTCCATCGGTGGTGATGAGCGGTTTTCTGCCGGCCGGCAGCCAGTACGATCCGCCGGAAAAACTGGGGCTGGCCTATTTAACAGCCCTGGCATTGACGCGCGGAACCCAGCGCAGGAATTTTCAACAGATTTTCGATACGCTTGAAACCGCCGGAGCCAGTTTGGGGTTTGCCGGCAGCGTCCATACGGTCAGTTTTGGCGGACGCTGTCTGGTGGAAGACCTGCCCATGCTGTTGGAAATGCTCAGCGAGGTGCTCATCCAACCCGCCTTTCCAACCGATCAGGTGGAAAGACTGCGCGTCCAGCACCTGACCGGGCTGGCAATCCGCGCGCAGGATACCGCGGAAATGGCATCGCTGGTTTTCGATGAAGTCCTTTTCGATGGTCACCCCTACGGCAAACCGGAAGACGGTTACCCGCATACCATTCAAAACATCCAGCGTGAGGATTTGCTGGATTTTCATGATCAGTTTTACTCCCCTGCCGGAATGGTATTGGCGATTGTCGGCGGAATTGAACCGGCTCAGGTCGCCGAATGGGTACATCACTATCTTGGCTCATGGAAAACCCAAACGACGCCAGCCGGGGTGGATTATCCCAACCTGAGCCCACCAGCGCAGGACATCCGCCGGCATGTTTCCATTGAGGGCAAAAGCCAGACTGATCTGGTGATGGGCACAATCGGGCCGCGGCGCACCGACCCGGATTTCTTTCCGGCAATTGTCGGCAACAATATCCTCGGTCAGATGGGAATGATGGGACGCATTGGCGAAGTCATCCGCGAAAAACATGGACTGGCCTATTATGCGGCGGCCAATCTGGTCGCTTCGACTGCCGCCGGTTCGTGGGAGGTTTCTGCCGGCGTTGAACCGCAAAATCTGCAGCGGGCAATTGACCTGATTCGTCGCGAAATTACCCACTTTACCCGTGAACCGGTCACCGAGGTTGAACTGGCGGACAGTAAGGCCAACCTGATCGGCCGCCTGCCGCTGGCGCTGGAGTCAAATTCGGGTGTTGCCGGCGCCCTGCTCAACATTGAACGCTACGGACTGGGTCTGGACTATTACCGCCGCTATCCAACCATTATCGAAAAGGTGAGTCGTGAAGAAGTGCTGGAAACCTACCGCCGTTACCTGAACGGCAGCGGCATGGTTATTGTCAGCGCAGGACCGGATTGGAGCAATGAGCCATGATTTTACGAACCGGCGTGGATCTGGTTGAAATTGAGCGGTTGGACACGGTCAAACCATCAATCCGCGAGCGATTCTTGAAGAGAGTATTCACCCCGGCAGAACTGGCTGAATCGGGCAACCAAACCGAATATCTGGGCGGAAGATTTGCGGTCAAGGAAGCCGTATCCAAAGCGCTCGGCACGGGTATCGGTTTCGTCCGCTGGCAGGATATCGAATGTCTGGATGGTCAGCGCGGCGAACCCGTCCTTTACTTGCACGGAAATGCTGCTAAAATTGCTAAGTACCTGGGTTTGGAGCAATGGTCGGTCAGCATCAGCCATACCCGCACACATGCCGTTGCGATTGCCGTTGCTTTGGGAAGCAGCCATGAACGTCCCTTTCCCGAACGGGAGCGGGATGCAGATGCCGGTTTGGAATGAACATCCTTGCGGTCAGTGATATTGAACTGGGATTTATCTACAACGTTCAAATTGGACAGCGTTTCAAGAACGTTGATTTAGTCATCAGTTGCGGCGATCTGCCGTATTACTACCTGGAATTCATCGTCAGTGTGCTGGACCGCCCGCTCTATTATGTGCGCGGCAATCACGCCAGCAAAGTGGAAATCACTACCGCCGGCGAACGGAGTTCGCCATGGGGGGCAATTGATCTGCACCGCCGCGCCGTCCGCTCCCCGCAGGGAATTTTGCTGGCTGGCATCGAAGGAAGTCTGCGTTACAATTACGGCCCGCATCAATACACCCAGGCCGAAATGTGGTGGATGGTGCTGGGGCTTACTCCGGCTCTGATGCTGAATAAACTCCGTTTTGGGCGATATCTGGATATCTTCGTAACCCATGCCCCTCCTTGGGGTATTCATGATATGGATGATCTGCCCCACCGCGGAATTAAGGCTTTCAACTGGCTGATTAAGGTATTCCAGCCCACCTACCACCTGCATGGACATATCCATGTCTATCGGAATGATACCGAGATAGAAACCAAAGTTGGCAACACAACCGTCATCAATTGCTACGGTTATCGCGAAATCCAGTTTAATTTTCAACAAGTCAATCGGCCACTGCCCGATATGCAAACCAGTCTGGGGCGGAGGATCAAATATGAGTAATTCATTCAATTCATCATTTTTTGAAAAAGTTGCCCGCGAAGACTTTGAACAAGCCCTTCGCAAGGGCTTTTGGCGTTCCGTGTTGGGTTGGTTCAACAAATCCACCAATCAATTGCTGGCTTTTGATGAAGTCCGCAAATATCTACCGGTGCGTGGACAGTACGATGTGGGTGTGCGCCAGATTCCGATTGAAAAAATCGTTGGCAGTGTAGGCCGTTATAACGATTTTGACCGCGCCTTCCTGCCCCGCCACCGCCATATCCGCTCCCGCTGGGTGAGTATTGATCTGGCCAAACTAAAGGAAATTGAACTGCCCCCGATTGAGGTGTATAAAATCGGTGAGGTGTACTTTGTCAAAGACGGTAACCATCGTGTTTCGGTAGCCCGCGAGAAAGGGCAAAAATTCATTGATGCTTACATTACCGAAATTGTGACCGATATTCCAATTGACGAAAACACCGATATCAACTGGCTGGTGCGGATGCACGAGAAATCGGAGTTTTACCAGCAGACGCGCCTGCATGAATTGCGTCCCGAGGCCAACATCGAGCTGACCCTGCCGGGTATGTATCCAAAGTTATTGGAGCATATTCAGGTGCACCGCTGGTACATGGGAGAAAAGCGCGGATCGGAAGTAACCTTGGAGGAAGCCGTTGCTTCGTGGTATGACGAGGTTTACTCACCCCTGGTCAAGGTGATTCATGAGCTGGGGATTTGCAAGGAATTCCCCGGGCGCACTTCAGCCGACCTGTATTTGTGGATTATCGAGCATCTGTATTACCTGCGGGAAGAATTCCGGCAGGAAATCAAATTAGAGGACGCAGCCCGCAGCTTTGCCGAAGGACACTCTCCCAATCCGGTTCGAAAATTGATCAACCTCTTTCGCAAACTGACCCGTCTGGTGGCTGAAGGATTGGAAGAGGCCTCCGATTTGGAACTGGGGATCCTGCCGGAAGAAATGATGCTGGATGTGGATGTTGAGGAACCCAAAAAAGATGAAGTTGCCGATCAACCGGGTAAGGAAGAAAGTGACTTAACCGATTGATCCTGTACTCCGAGCCAGAAATGGTTGGGTAAGATTCGCCGGTTGGTTTTGATGATGATGCCGTTCCGCTGCAGGGTTTCTTCGCTCATCATACTGGGGTGAACGAAACATACATCCGGGCGCACTCCATATTTTTTCTCGTAATAATCTGCGGCGCGTTTAATCTTGGACGCCAGATCGGTTTTTTGATCGTTATCGAACCAAAGCATACCAATGTTCATGTCAGTACCTCCAGGGGTTATATGGAATCGGGAAGATAAAAGTGATGCTCTCGATTTCCAACCCGAACCGCAAATTCTTTTCCATTCATCATTGAGCTGGAATTTAATTCCGGCAGGTTGCTTAAAGAAGCTGCCAATCGGGCATCTTTCATTCGACCGATGATGCGGGTTTTGAATTTTTCAACCCATTTTTTCTCTTCCGCCGCAGTACGGCTGTCCATCATCACAATTGGCCAGACCTCATAAAATGGTCCTTCCTGTAAAAGCCATTCAAAATTCAAGCGGACATCAAAATCCATGTAGGGAAGGGTATCAAATCCATCCAGAATCAACAGGCGGCATTCCCCTTCATTGCGTCCATGCTGACGGCTTTCTACCCGGTCTGCTTCATCTAAAATCGCCTTGGCTGCGGGATGATCGTAATTGTTGGTGAAATGGGAAAAATAAGCATTGAAATGATCGAATTCATATTTCCATTGACTGGTCCTTGCGCTGACCAGCGAAACCTGAATCTCATAAGGGGGATTGGCAAATATCAATGAATACAACAACGTTTTTACCAGGCGCATTTTGCCGCCATCCCGATCGGATACGACCAAGATCGCACCCGGTTTTGGGTCCATTAAATCAAACAGCAAAGGATTTTCATTCAGGTCAATTCCCAGCAATCCGGTGCGCAGCGGAAGTGGCAACAGTGAATTCAGATAAGCACGAAGGTTGTATTCCGGTATCCGATTACCGGAAGGATTCACACCGTTTTGCGTACTGGTTTTTGGAACATCAACCGAGATTGTTTCACTTGTCTGAACCGGTATATCCACGATAGGTAAGGAAATCATGGCACACTCCTTTACGAACTTTTTATCATTATAGAACATATATTCTATTTTGTCAATAAACCGATAAAATATTTAACCGGTGGTATTTTTTGCTATTTTGCGGTATCCTTAACACACCAGCAATTGCAGCAAATTGACATTCCACTCATCTGACAAGGAGGTTGCGGTGATTAAAGAAACAGTCAAAGATGCCGAAAATCGCATGAAAGGCGCAATCCAATCTTTGGAAGACGATTTAGCGGGCATTCGTACCGGACGGGCAACCCCTGCCCTGATCGAGAAACTGCCGGTGGAATATTACGGTGTACCGACCCCTCTCATGCAACTGGCCAGCATCAGCGTACCCGACGCACGCACCCTGTTGATCAAACCGTTCGATACCTCCGGCCTCAAAGCCATAGAACGCGCCATTATCACCTCCAATCTGGGCCTGACCCCCAACAATGATGGCAAAACCCTCCGGCTGAACCTGCCCCCGTTGACCGAGGAACGCCGGCGAGATCTGGTCAAGCTGGTCAATCAGCGTCTTGAAGAAGCCAAAGTTGCCATCCGCAACGTTCGCCGCGACATACTCAAAGACCTGCGCGATTTTGAAAAAGATAAATTGATCTCCGAGGACGAACTCAAAAAAGGCGAAGACGAACTTCAAAAACTGACCGATAAAATGATCGGCGAAATTGACCGCATCGGAGAAATGAAACAAAAAGAAATCATGGAGTTTTAATACCACTTATGTCTGAAACAGAGGCAATCGCCTCATCCACCTTGACCAAAATCCCCGTCCATGTGGCCATTATCATGGATGGCAATGGACGTTGGGCAGCGGCGCGCGGCTTACCCCGCCTTGCCGGGCATCGGGCAGGCACTGAAAATTTACGCACCATTATCCGGGCTTGTGTCGAATTCAACGTCAAAGTTTTAACCATTTACGCTTTTTCCACCGAAAACTGGGGCAGACCTTCCGAAGAGGTGGAAGGGCTGATGATGATTCTCGAGGATGTGATTGACCGCGAACTGGATGAACTTCATCAAGAAGGTGTCCAGTTGCACCACATTGGTCATCTCGACCGGCTGCCGGAACGGCTGCAAGAAAAAGTCAAACGCGCTGTTGAACTCACCCGGAACAATGACCGCTTAATCCTCAATATCGCCTGGAATTACGGCGGACGGGATGAAATTGTGTGTGCCATTCGCTCCATCGTCAAAGACGGCATTCCACCTGAAGAAATAAACGATGAACTGGTCAGCCGTTATCTGTTTACCGCCGGCATTCCCGACCCGGATTTGATCATTCGTACTTCCGGCGAAATGCGCATCTCCAACTTTTTGATCTGGCAATCCGCTTATGCAGAATGGTACATCACCCAAACCCTCTGGCCTGACTTCAACCGCGAAGAGTTTTTCAAAGCCTTACAAGAATACAGCCAGCGGGAAAGAAGATTTGGAAAACTCTCCGATCAGGTCTGTTGCTGAGAGCAGCGGGGTCACCCTGCGCAGCCGCCTGCTGGTGGCCATCGTGCTCATTCTGGTCGGGGTTACCTTCGTCTCATTGGGTGGGTTGACCTATGCCGCATTTATCAGTCTTCTGTTAGCCATAGCCGCCTGGGAATACTGGCGGCTTTTTTCTCAAGGCGGTTATTTCCCTTCGGCGGTCATGCTGCTGGGTGGCACACTCCTTCTGGCATTCAGCCGTTTTTACTGGGGTTTTCAGTACAGTGATCTCCTCCTGGCTGTGCTGATCTTACTCAGCATGGCGGCTCACATTTTCACCTGTCAGCATGGCTGCACAACCGCCGGCATGGATTTCACCATCACCCTGACCGGCATTTTATACATCGGGTGGATGGGTTCCTATCTCATCTCACTGCGTTTTTTGCCGGATGGTTTGTGGTGGGTCATGCTGACCATTCCCACCATCGCGGTTGGTGATGCCGGCGCGTTTTTCATCGGACGGACTTTTGGTAAAACGCCGCTTGCGCCGCGCATCAGCCCCAACAAAACCCGAGAAGGTTATTTGGGTGGCCTGCTGTTTTCTGTGGTTGGCGGGGTACTTTTTGCTTTACTTTGGGGGCTGCGTTCCTCATTGATCACCCCGCTGCACGGGTTGATTTTAGGTTTGGCGTTGGGTGCGCTCACCCCATTGGGCGATTTGGGTGAAAGTATGCTCAAACGCCAGTTCAACATCAAGGATTCGGGAAAACTGTTAGCCGGTCACGGTGGAGTGTTAGACCGGCTGGACTCATGGCTGTGGGGAGCAGCCATCGGCTATTATCTTATTCTGTGGTTATGGTAAGCGGATTGAACCCCATTCTCAAATCTTATTTCAAAAAGGAGGAACGACCTGATGATTGACTCCAAGCCTACCCGCAACCTGGCACTTGAACTGGTGCGTGTGACTGAAGCGGCGGCACTGGCAGCCGGCCGTTATGTGGGCAGGGGCGATAAAATCGCCGCTGACCGCGCCGCAGTGGATGCCATGCGTCTGGTGCTGAATACCATTCAAATGGACGGTGTGATTGTCATCGGCGAAGGCGAGAAAGACGAAGCGCCGATGCTCTACAACGGGGAACGCTTGGGAACCGGTGAACCTCCACAGGTGGACATTGCGGTTGATCCGATTGACGGCACACGCCCCACCGCCTACGGCCTGCCCAACGCCATTGCCACGGTTGCCCTCGCCCCGCGTGGCAGCATGTTCAACCCCGGACCCATTGTCTATATGGATAAAATTGCGGTAGGTCCTGAAGCCCGCGATTTCATTGATATTGAAGCGCCGGTTGAGGACAACCTGCGGAAAATTGCCAAAGCCAAAGGCGGCAATGTTGAAGACCTGACCGCCGTCATCCTTGACCGCCCGCGCCATGAAGAACTGATCCGCCGCGTTCGAAGGGTTGGCACGCGCATCATCCTCATCCCAGATGGCGATGTCGCCGGCGCCCTGATGACATCCCTGCCGGAAACCGGCATTGACGTGCTGCTCGGCATTGGCGGCACACCCGAAGGCGTGCTGGCAGCCTGCGCATTGCGCTGCACCGGCGGCACGATTCAAGGAAAACTTCACCCGCGCAACGAAGAGGAAAGGCGCAAAGGTGAAGAATTGGGGTACGACTTCAACCGCGTCCTGACCATTGACGATCTGGTTTCATCCGAAGATGTTTTCTTTGCGGCAACCGGCATCACCAACGGCGAGCTGCTTCGCGGCGTAGATTACTACCCCGGCGGCGCCACCACCGACAGCATTGTTCTGCGCGGTCTGACCGGTACCAGCCGGCGCATTATCTCCACCCACCGATTGACCAAACTCTCCAAAATCAGCGCCATTCACTATTGATCCAATTCATCAAGTTAAACATCAACGCCTTCCCCGCAAAAGGAAAGGCGTTGATGTTTATTTTGGGCAGCCGAACGGCTTATTTGATTTCGTAAGTCAGGTTGGCGTCCGCCTGAATGACCAGCTGACCGGCCGCAATCGGGACACTTGAAGAAGCTGCCAACCCACCCTTGGCCTCATACACTGGCATCGGGCCGCCGCTGGAATACACGCTGATGTTCTGCAATTCGCCCAGTGTTACTCCGGCAAGACCGGCAATTTCACCGGCTTTGGCTTTGGCGTCTTCCACTGCCAGGCGGCGGGCTTCAGCCTCAGCCGCGGCGCGATCCTGCACATCAAAGCTGATGCCGTTGATGGTATTGGCACCACCCTGCACCACGGCGTTCAAAATTTCACCCAGTTTTTGCAGCTCTCGCACCTTGACGAAAACGGTATTTTCCACCACGTAGGTGATCTTGCCCGGCGCGCCTTCCGGCGTATATTCCTGCTGAGGATAGACATTGAAAGCAGTGGTTTGAATGTCCTCAGCAGCAATCCCCTGCTGTTTGAGTGTATCGGCGATGGTTTGCGCCTGTCGGTTGTTCTGTGCCAGGGCTGTGGCTACATCATCCGCCTGACTGCGTACGCCAATGTAGATGTAGGCAATATCGGGTACCAGATAGACTTTGCCCGTCCCGGAAACATTAATCTGACGCAGCGGCTGGTTTGAAGCCGGTGCGGTCCCAGCGCAGGCCGCCAACAGACTGGCTGCCATTACCAAAATGATGAACAACATCCAACGGTTTTTCATGGTTCCTCCTTATCGAACCTTTATAGTGAGATATATTCCTCTCTTCATGACGTTGAGTGGTTTAAAAAGTTCCCACAAATACAACAGGGAAATGGCTCTGGATCCGCCATTTCCCCACATTTCCCATCACAGCTCACCAGAATTATTTATGGCACCAGCCGCAGGTTAAACACCCCAATCGGTTGTTCGACCTTCAGGCGGATTTGGGCATTTTGGGCATTTGCACCGGGGGAATAAAGATAATTGCCTTCCACCCGAAAATCAGCAGGCGGGATATTGCGGACGGTAATGGCTGTATCTGCCTGAATTTCCACCAGCGCCCCGCGCGGCACCTCAAGCGTCAAATTGCCGATCGGGTTACTGATGACCCCCTCAAACGAATCATCAGCAGATAATGTTACCGTCAGCTGCCCCACCGCTACCGAAGCATTCAAGCGCTCCAGATCAAGACCGCGCAGATCCAGCACCTGATCGCCGGCGCCGGTATTGGTTTCCAGAGTGATCGGAATTTGCCCGTTGAGCTGGATTTGCCAGTTGGGAGATTGAAAACTGCCCGCCCACGGCAGGTACACCACCCCAGAACTGCCCAGCGAATAACTGCCCAATCCATCCTGGACTGCATAACGATCATCCAGCGTCTGCTGGCGGGTCAAGATGACCTGCCCTTCTGCCAGCATTTGAGGACTGGCCGATGACTTCACCAGCAAACCGCCTGCGGGATTGGAAAGACGAACAATGGCACGTTCGGCACCCTGCAGGGGCTGAGCGATGGGCAGCGCCTGCCCCCCAATCACCCCCTGCGAGCTGGCTGCCAGCCAGAACACACCACCAACCACGCCCAGCGTCAGCAAGACGGCCACCAGCGTCACCCAGCGCGAACTGCCGCGGAGGATAATATCCAGTCCGATGGCAATCAAAATCAACGGCCATAAACGCAGCAGCATATTCAATGCATTGCCGGGCAGGTAACCAAAGTTGCTGAGCAGAAATACCGTACCCAATCCGATCGAAAAGACGCCCCACACCCAGCCTTCGCCCCTCAGAATGTGGTCAATCCCACCGATCAGGAAAATCAACGGCCAGAGCCGCACCAAAACAGCCCACGCATCGCCGGATAAAGCGCCCAGCGTGTTCAACAGCAAAACAATTCCAACGGCAATCAGCATCAACGGCCAGAATATACTCCGCCGCTCGCGAACGGGTTTCATCTCGCTCATTTCACCCTCCCTAACCACGCCGCAAAGCGCGCACAAACAACACAATTCCCGCCACAATCATCAATGCCGGGATCAAATAGGCCGCCCACTGCACACTGATCCCCATCACAATCAGGGAAAGGATCACCATCACCCCTGCCGGCCAGAGTGCCCAGGTCATCCGTTCTCCACCCGGCCCGGGCAGCAAGTACACCATGCCGAAGGTGGCCCCCAAACCCAGCAGGAACACCCACGCTGCCGAATCGCCCACTATCGGCTCAATCACCAGCATCACAACCAGACTGGCCATCACCCCCGCCGGAATCAAAGCCCACCAAAAGTGGCGATTGAGCAAATAAACCACGATGAAACTGATTCCAATTCCACCCAGCACAAAAGCCCCGCCAACCTGTTCGGAGATGGCCGGCGCAATGCGGCTAAAACCAATCAGCGCCCCAATCCCCAGCAGGGTAAAGCCGGGGATGGCAGCCCACCACTGTTTACGGTCATTCAATAACACCGCAAGGAATGCAGCCCCACCCAGCACAAACAAAAACGACCAGAGCAGACCGCTCAATTCAATTTGAAAGACCGCATCCAGCAGCGCAACCAATCCCATCAGGATTAATCCGCCGCCAGCCAGAATACGCCAGTTCATTTTTGACATGATTTTACTCCTTGAACTCAAAAAAATTTATGCGCTGAGGATCTCAATCGAACCCATACCGGCTTCGACTTTGATCTCCACCCGCCGGTCAGCCACATCAAAACCGGGAGTCTCGTAAGTTACCCCATTGTAAGGAAAGCGCTGCGGGTCAATTTTGCTGCCGACAAGTCCGCTTTCCATGTGAATACGGCCGGCCACCCCTTCGGGCACCTTCAACACCACCGAAGCAGCCCCGGCGCGCACATCTACGCGGCAAAAAGGAGACTGAGCCGGCAAAGTCATCTGGGTGGAACTTGCCCCGGTTTCCAGCAGCACCTTTCTGACGTTCAATTCACGCAGGTTGATGAGATTTTCTCCCGCACCGGTGTGAAAGGTCAACTCCAGCGGGATGGTCTGGGTCAGCCGCACGTCCCAGCGCAACCCTTCCTCACCTGCCCATGGAATATCCAGCGGTGTCAACACCGGGTCGGCATTCAACTTTACCCGCAACAGCGAGCCTTCCGGCTGAACCGAATGGCGCACACCGCCAACAAACGATCCTTCCAGCAGCTGAGCAGGCCCAGCGCCATGATTGACCAGCAGCCGTCCGGCGCCGTGGTTGAATTCAATGCTGGCTTGATCGGCTGCCTGCAGGGGAATGCTGAGATTTTGTACTTCAGAGGAGTTTTGGGTTGCCAGCCGCGGGCGCAATAGAATCCACGCTCCCAGCAGAATCAAGACAAGAGGCCAGAAATAGGTCCACACACTCCACGAAAGCACCCCCAGCGTCTGCAAGAGAAACAATGTTCCCAGCAGAATGAGAATCAGACCCCAAAACAAACGATTACTGCGCATTTTTCACACTCCTTATTTACGGAAATCGAAAACTGGCCAGCAGAAGGCTGGCTTTGGATAACCACCCGGCATGGTCTGCCGTAATGCTCAACATGAAAATTACCCCCGGCAGCAGGTAAGCCGCCGCTACCAGCAGAATACTACCTGCCAGCAGGCCGCGCAGTTGATCCTGGGTGAACTGCCAACCCCTGCCGGTCAGTTTATCCACCCCAATGGTCAACCCCACCAGCGCCAATACAAAAGCAGCCGATTGCACGATACGCTGCCAGACTGCCGGTTGCCAGCGCAAAAGCAGAATGGTGCTGAACAGAAGAAGGGAAAGGGTAAGAAATGCCAGAAAGGTGCGGGCTGGCATGATACTAACGCAAGTGCGCAGCAAATTAATGGCTGCCAGCGCTACAATGCCGCCCAAAACAATCCCGCTGAGCATTCCCACCCCATTCTGAATAACCCACGCCAACCAGCCGGCCGTCAGCCAGAGAATACCCGTCAGGCTCAGAAACGGAAGCAGCAGCCGTTTCATCGGTTTGCTCCTCCGCCAGTGCAGATTCTTCTGGCAACCTGCAACCGCCGGCAGGATTGGATAAGAAAATTATACGGCAGTTTCATACTTAACATACGCAAGAATTGGATTATGGTTGCGTTTTATCCTCGCTGACGACCCGGTGAGGATTGATCTTCCAAACATGTAACCGGTCAGAGGCAAAATATTCCCCAATTGGCGATCCTTAAGTTCCTGAACCACTCAGCAGGGAAATATTTGTAAAATTTAGCGAGGTTAAAAACCTCTGCGCCGCCTTTCGGCGGCGCAGGGTCATCTGAGTTTCAGTTTTATCGCAGTATGCCCAGTTTACCAGTCGCTGACAAACTTAAACCGCCAGGCAGCGCCATCCTGAGTCAGGGTTGTATTGACCGTCATCACTTCAAACCAGGTCTTGCCCGGTTTGAAAGCCACCGGTTTACCCTGCGCATCCACCAGCGTAAGCAGGTCGCTTTCGGTCAAGCGCTGCCACTTGACCTCGAACATTCGCCCATCGCGGAATAAATAAGCCGGGCCGCTGCCGAGAATGCTCATGTCCAGTACTTCCACATCTGGGCGTGGGTCCACCTCATTGTGACGCACCTGAATAATGACCAGATTGTCGGCAGCAATCTGCTGCCCGGTAAGCGCATCGGTCAGTGGGGCATACGCTGCGGCATTGCCATCCGGATCATTGCGGGTATCTGAAAAGCGCAGGTAACGCCCGCTGGCAGGATCATAATCCCAGCGGTTGTAAATCGCTGCCGAAAAACGTACAAACACCTGCTCTGCCGGTTTGCCTCCTTCAGGCAACGTGTAATTGAACATCATTCCGTCCAGATTCGGGCGGGTGTTGTCAACACCGCGGGCTTTGATCAGGTTTTGCAGTTCAATGGTATTGGCAGCCAGAAAATTTTTACCCCTCGGATCAACCCGGCAAACCGCGGGACAGGAAGCGCCGCTTTCCAGCACCAGCCGGCTGCTAAACTCGGAATTGACCAAACGCTGGAAAACCGGCGCATAGGCGTAGCCGAACACGAATATGGGCTTGTACATGCGAATCAAATTGACATCCGAATAGCGCGCCGAGCGGATCGGCATGACCCGTTCGGCATCCTGCCCATAAAACAGCGCCCCAAAGCGCGTTGTGCCGTATTCGGTGTAGAACTCATACACAATATCCGCCTGTGAAAGGCCGGACTGCGGCCGGTCATCGCGCGGCAGATTTTGCACCTTAATCAAAATCGGTCGGCGGTTGAGGATTTGCGGATCAGCCACTTTCAAACCGGTAAGGGGATTGACATCCGCCGGAAAATTGGTCGGGCCGTAACCTTCCAGCGGATAATCGCGGGTGGGGGTGAGGGTGGGCGCCGGCGTTTCAGTGGCGGTTGGTGCAGGGGTGTTGGTAGCCGGCAGGAACGGCGTATCCAGTGCCTTGCGGGTGGCAGTTGCTGCCAGATCAATGGATTGGGTAGGCTGTGTGGTTGGCTGGGGGTTGTTGGTCTGGCAGGCAGCCAGCCCGGACAGCAGGATCAGCATTGCAAAAACAAATCCGATTTTCTTCATGGTTGGGGTACGCCTCCGAAATAAAATCCAGAGTGGATGATACTTAAGAAAGGCACATTTGTACAGGTTAATTTACCCTGCTGTTATAATGGCAGGCATGAAAATCGCCCGGCGATTCGGCCCAAAAGGGCAAATTTACTTGAAAAGTGGTCTGGCGGTATTTGCCCTGCTGGTGTTGACCGTCTGGCTGGCGCTAACCCCGCCCGGCATCCTCGGTAAAGCCGATGCGATAGGCTATGCCGTTTGCCACCGAATTGAGGTGCGCTCCTTCTGGATTGATGACCGCCCAACCCCGCTGTGTGCGCGCTGCTCCGGAATGTATTTGGGTATGTTGACCGGCTTCGTCTTCCAGTGGGTACAGGGTAAACGTTCCGCTCTGCCGCCGCTGCGCATCAGCATCCCGCTCAGCATTTTTTTGATCACCTTTGGGGTGGATGGGTTGAATTCTTATCTTCACTTTTTCCCGCAAGCCCCCACCCTGTACACCCCCAGCAACCTGCTGCGGCTGGCTACCGGCAGCGGACTGGGGCTGCTGGTGGCGGTTATCTTCCTGCCGTTGTTCAATCAATACTTTTGGACACAACCTGACCCACGCCCGGCGCTGGCCAGTTACCGGCAGGTCTTCCTGCTGATGGGACTGGTCGGGCTGGTTTCAACCGCTACCTATCTACAAATTCCCGGGCTGATTACCGTGCTGGCTGTTTTAAGCGCTGCTACCGTCTGGCTGGTGCTGGGCATGTGTTACAGCCTGTTGTGGATGACGGTCTTTCATCTGGAAAATTCCGTTGATTCGCTGAAAAGCGGCTGGGGCATTTTGACAGCCGGTTTCACCACCGCCCTGCTGCAGATTGGCGCGGTGGACTGGCTGCGTTATACTTTAACCGGAACATGGTCGGGGTTTATCTTCTAAGAACCCGTCCAGGGAGATTTACATGATTGAACTGCTGGGAGTATTCACTGCGTTTGGGCTTTCGGCAAGCGCCGGTTTGAATGCTTACATCCCCCTGCTGGTGGTCGCCTTGCTGGCAAAATTCACTGACCTGCTAACCCTCCGCCCACCGTGGGATGCGCTTGAATCCTGGTGGATTATCGGCCTGCTGGTTGTCCTTTCATTGATCGAGTTCTTTGCCGATAAGGTGCCGGCAGTCAACCACATCAACGACTTAATCCAAACCTTTGTTCGCCCCACCGCCGGTGCAATTGCCTTCGCCGCCAGCGCCAATGTGATCACGGATGTGCATCCGGTTTTATCCCTGGGGCTGGGGCTGCTGGTGGCGGGCGGGGTTCACGCCGTGAAAACTCTGGCCGTCCGCCCGGCAGTTACCGCCACCACCGGAGGGGCGGGCAACGTACCGGTCAGCATTGCCGAGGATGTGATCTCCACCGCCCTTTCCATTCTGGCAGTGGTCGTGCCGGTCATCATTGCCTGTGTGCTGGTATTGGTGACTGCTTACATCATCTGGCGCTGGTACCAACGCGCAAAACGGCTCAATCCAACCTGAACTTATAGCCTGAGCCGAATCGTCTTGATCTCAAACGGGCGGAAGTCAAGGAGGACTTTTCCATTCGTAAAATCAAGCGGTTGAGGCTGCTCCTCCAACAGATTGGTCTGATAGGCTGCCTGCACCGGCAGGGGCGTTTTGAGCGTGCAGCGGGTTGCGGTGCGCATGCCCTCATACAGACGCAGAATGATGTCTTTACTGCCGTCCTCAGCCGGTTTGACCGTTTCAATGACCACATTCTCCGCATCCACTTGAAACAGAGAAAAAGCCTCATCCACCGCTGAGCCTTCCACCACCAGCGGCGGTACATTCAGATCATACGCTTCTCGCAAAATACCGCTTTCCAACAGACTGCCGTTCCAGCAGTATAAAGCATAGGTAAAATACTGCAGTCCGCGGTCGGCGTTCATATCCGGCGCCATGGCCGATTTAAGCAGTGTCAGGTTAATGGTATTGCCGCGCAGACTTAAGCCGTATTTACTATCGTTCAGAACGGCTGCCCCGCGCCCTTCTTCCACCAGCGCCGTCCATTTGTGATTGCACACCTCGAAGCGGTCAGCATCATACTGCCGCGATTGATGGGTGGGACGGCGCAAATGCCCAAATTGAATTTCGCTGACGGCCTCATGCGTATGGATGTTGAGCGGGAAGGCCACTTTGAGCAGTTTATGGCGTTCCTGCCAGTCCACGCAGGTGGAAAAGTCAATCCGCCGGCTGGCGCGGCGCAGGGTGATGACCTGTTCAACGGTAGAATGATGCAACCGGCGGCGCAGGCGCAAACGGGCTGCCGGCCCTGCCTCTATCAGGATTTCCATTTCAACCGGTTCGTCGGTTGTTACCGGCAGCAATTCGGTCATGCTGTCCAGATCCCACGCATCCCATTTGGTCGGTACGTCTTTGTAGAGACACAGGCGGTTGGCAGGCCCGGCCAGCACTTCCCTTTCGGCTTCTTTGTCCCACACACTGACCAGTTCTCCGCGCCGGTTGATTCGGGCGGTCAGCAATTCATTTTCAAGTACAAAGCCCTCATCGGTCTGGATGGCGCGCGCCACGCCTTGCCCCTCTGCTTCCACCGGCTGCTGAGGGATTGGCGCCCAGCCGCACGGGGGCAATTCGACTTCCACCTCACCCTGCGAAGTGGCAAACAAAGCCCGCCGCGGCCAGGAAAGCGGATTGAACGCGGCCCGTCCCTTTCCGCTGCCAGCCAGCACCTGCGCCGCCCGCTGAGCGGTTTGCCCGGCTGCCGCCAGAATTTCGGCATAGGTGGCTTCGGCTTCTTCATACACCCGCGCAATGGATGAACCCGGCAGAATATCGTGGAACTGGTTGAGCAGCAAGCCGCGCCACTGCTCCCAGAGAGATCGCGGGGTGAAATCAAATCCGTGCAGTGCACGGGCAGCGCTGGCCCACAACTCCGCCTCGCGCAGTGCAAATTCACTGCGGCGGTTACCGCGTTTGGCACGCGCCTGCGAGGTATAGGTACCACGGTGCGCCTGAAAGTACAGCTCGCCCACATAGCGTTCTTTGGGTAAGCCGTGCGCAAACAGATCCTCAAAAAATTCTGCCGGCGAGGCCATGCGCACCCGCGGCAGACCTTCCAGGTCCTGCACACGGCGGTAGAACTCCAGATGGTCGCGCGTGGGGCCGCCGCCGCCATCTCCCCAGCCAAAGGATTGAATCATCGAATGAATACCGTTCTTTTGCAGGCGGGTGTTCCAGCGTTCCATCAGGTTGCGCGGGCGCATTTCGCTGTTGTAATCGGTGAAAATGTGCGCCGGGATGGCGCTGCCGTCAATCCCTTCCCACCAGAAGATGTTGTAGGGGAAAGGCTCACCGCCGTTGTAGGCCCAGGTGATTTTCTGGGTCGCAAAACCAATCATCCCGCAGCCCTTCAAAATCTGCGGCAGGGCGCCGGAGTACCCGAACACATCCGGCAGCCACAGCACCCGGCTTTCCACCCCCAGTTCATCACGGAAGAAGGCCCGCCCGTAGAGGATCTGACGAATCAGGCTCTCGCCGCCGCTCAGGTTGGTATCCGCTTCCACCCACATGCCGCCGTCGGCAATCACTTTGCCCTCACGCACCACCTGCTTGAAGCGGGCATAAATTTCCGGGTAGCGCTGCTGCAGCATCCAGTACAAATGCGGCTGACTTTGCAGGAAACGAAATTCGGGGTATTCCTCAAACAGCGAAAGCTGGTTGAGCACTGTGGCGGCTATCTTGCGTTCGGTATGGCGCAGCGGCCACAGCCAGGCCACGTCAATGTGGGCATGACCGAAGGCGAACAGCGTCGGCATGGTTGGGCCGTTGCGCTTTTCCAGCAGCGGCCGCATCCGTTCACGTCCGGCGCGGATGGTTTCCAGCATTTCGGTTTCGGGCAGTTCCGGGTCTATGATCAGCGTAGCGTCCATCAGGGCTTCATCAATCTGGCAGGCACGCAGGCTGAGCGGATCGAGCAGCTGACTGAGTTCAAACAAGGTGGTAAAGTCCACCGCCGCCTGATAGACTTCTTCGCGCCAGATGCCCAACGTTGACTCCCCGACCACGCACTGGGTCGGCCCCGGCTCCGGCACGGATTCGACCCCGTGCGGGTAGGGGCCATCCCCGACTGTAATATGACCATGCCCGGCGTAGGATTCGAGCAAGATCTCATAGCGCTGACCGGCAGCCGCCTGCCGCGACAGGGTAATTTCTTTGTGCCCCCACCCAAACGAACCGGCCGCCTGACCGTTGATCCACACCACGCTTTCCACCCCGCCGGGATTGAGGCGGATCACCACCCGCTTGCCTTCCGCTTCAGGCGGAACGGTCACACTGGTACGAAACCAGCCGTATTCCCACTTGGCGCCCCACGGCGTGCCGGGCGGCATGGGCTGAAAGGTGCGCAGAAGGGCCTGCTGGGGGGTAAGATGATCCGTTGTGGCAAAACCTTCCAGTTCAACCGGCTGGAGAGGGTGATAACACGCATCCCAGAGAGCTTTTTCCCACAACTCAACCCGGTGTTTCCACTCAATCGTCAGCGCCATTGTCCGAAACTCCTCTTTGAAATTGAATGACCTCGATTATACAGGTTGGACAGCCAATCCGTCAAAGGAAGTCAAGCGTGCCCCGTGGCTTTCTCAAAGTCGAAAACGGTCAAACAGCAGCCGGCGGGTGCTGACCGATGTCTATTCGGAATAATCCACTCATGCGTCAAATCGAGCGATTTTGCCCCCTCCTGCGCCCCCAATATCGCTTTGGCGATATTGGGGGAGGCCGGGAGGGGGTCGTTTCGCAACAATTCAAGTTTCGATACAAAATTTCAGGGTTGTCAAGCAACTTTGCGAAAGCCATAAAGGGTGATCGGACCCAAAAATGAGAAATTTTTAACAAAAATCTTGTATTGAAAACCGTTTTCATTTACAATTGCGCTCATGCAACCCCATGACCTGATTGAAGCCTGGCTGGAACAGCTGCAAGCCTCCGGTTATCGCATTACCGAGCCGCGGCGCGCAATCGTCGAATTAATGGCAACCACCACACACGCCCTCAGCCCCATTGAGGTGTATGACAGCGGACGGCGTGATTACCCGCGCCTCGGTCTGGTCACCGTCTATCGCACTTTGGAACGGCTGGAAGAGCTGGGACTGGTTCAGCGGGTTCACATGCCGGATGGCTGCCATCGTTACCTGCGCGCCACGCAGGGGCATCAGCACCTGTTGTTGTGCACCCGCTGCGGGCAGGTGGAGATGTTTGCCGGCGATGATTTGAACGCCCTGACCGAACGGGTCGAGCAGTCTACCGGTTATCGGGTCAAGGATCACTGGCTGCAGTTGTTCGGTTTATGTCCGCGCTGCAACAGTTGAGTTTTTTGACTATAAATTGAAAATGAATATCATTTCTATTATGAGAGGAGAAACGACGATGAAAAAACTGATTTTCTTTCTGGCGGCGTTTGCCGTAATGATGAGCGCCTGTGCGCCTTCCCCGGCTACCCCTGCTCCAACTTCGGCTGAAATCCAGCCCTTGCAGGTTGTCGCAACCACTTCCATAGTAGCGGATGTGGTCGGTCAGGTAGGCGGCGAGCGGGTCACGGTCACCACCCTGCTGCCGATTGGTACGGATGTACACACCTACGAACCCGCCCCTCAGGATTTGGCTAAAGTAGCCGAAGCACGGCTGGTATTTGTCAACGGCGCCGGTCTGGAGGAATTCCTTCAGGTGTTGATTGAAAATGCCGGTTCCGCCGACCGGGTTGTGGAAGTTTCCAAAGGGATCGAATTGAAGGACTTTGGGGCGCATACTCATGACCATGAGGGTGAAGAACACAGCCACGAGGGTGAAGAACACAGCCACGAGGGTGAAGAACACAGCCACGAGGGTGAAGAACACAGCCACGAGGGTGAAGAACACAGCCACGAGGGTGAAGAACACAGCCACGAGGGTGAAGAACACAGCCACGAGGGTGAAGAACATAGCCACGAAGGCGGCGACCCCCATACCTGGGTGGATCCCAACAACGTCAAAATCTGGGTCGAAAATATCCGCGCTGCGCTGACCGCTGCCGACCCGGCTGGCGAAGAAATCTATCGCGCCAACGCTCAGGCATATCTGGCAAAACTGGACGAGCTGGATGCGTGGGTGCGCCAGCAGGTGGAACAAATCCCGCCCCAAAACCGCAAACTGGTCACCGATCATCTCCTGTTTGGTTACTTTGCCGAACGCTACGGGTTTGAGCAGATCGGCGCCATCATCCCCGGTTACAGTACGGCTGCCCAGCCCACCGCTCAGGAATTAGCCGCGATTGAGGATGCCATTCGTGAATTCGGCGTGAAAGCGGTCTTTGTCGGTAAAACCATCAATCCAACCCTTGCACAGCGCGTTGCGGAAGATACCGGCATCCAGCTGGTAGGGCTGTATCACGGCTCACTCTCCGCGGCGGGCGGCGAAGCGGCAACTTATCTGGATTACATACGGTATAATGTGACTCAGATGGTCAACGCTTTGAAGTGAAAGCCGGTTGAATGAATCGATTCAGAAGTCTGGAAAAATCAAAACTGGTGATTATGCCCCGGCTTCATGCACATGAAGCCGGGAAGCCCATCTTGCGGCTGGACAAAGTCACCGTCGCCTATGAATCCGGCAAGGCATTGGATGAAATTTCCTTTGAACTGCAGCGGGGTGAGCGTCTTGCTGTCGTAGGCCCTAACGGTGCAGGAAAAAGCACCCTGTTTAAGGTGATTGCCGGTGTGCTGCACCCTACCAGCGGTTTGGTGGAGGTGGCCGGCTCGCAGCCGGACGGTCACATTTGCATCGCCTATGTGCCTCAACGCAGTCAGGTGGACTGGAATTTTCCCCTACAGGTGCGCGATGTGGTGATGATGGGGCGGGTTGGCAAAATTGGCTGGCTGCGCCGGCCAACCCCCAAAGACCAGCAGATTGTGCGCAGGGCTTTGGAAACCGTCGGCCTGCAAGAACTGGCAGACCGTCAAATCGGCCAGCTTTCCGGCGGACAGCAGCAGCGCATGTTCATCGCCCGCGCCCTGGCGCAGGAAGCCGAATTGATGCTGATGGATGAGCCCTTCACCGGCCTAGATGTGCCGGCTCAGGAGGAGTTGTTCCGCATTCTGGATAGCCTGCGAACGCAGGGTGTGACCGTGATGGTCGCCCTGCACGACCTGCAAACCGCTTCGGAGCGTTTCGACCGCGTGATGCTGCTGAACCGCCGCCTGATCGGTTTGGGCAGCGCCGAGCAAATTTTCACCCCTGAACATCTCATTGCTGCTTACGGCGGTCATTTGCGCCTGATTCCATCTCAGCAGGGTTTCATCGCACTGGGCGATACCTGCTGTGACGAGGGTGAACATGATCATCTTTGATTGGCTTTTGCAGCCCTTACAGTATGCCTTCATGCAGCGCGGCATGCTGGCGGCTGTCATGGTCGGCATCGTGTGCGCCGTATTGGGTGTGTTCGTTGTCCTGCGCGGCATGGCCTTTTTCGGTGATGCGCTGGCACACGCCATTTTACCGGGTGTTGCCGTCGGCTACCTGATTGGCGGAGGCGCCCGCGAACCGCTCTTCTGGTGGGGACTGCTGACCGGAGTGTTCGCCGCCATCGGGATCGGCACCATCAGCCGCAGTACGCGCATCAAAGAGGATACCGCCATTGGCATCATTTTTGCCGGCATGTTTGCCCTTGGAATTGCCCTGATCTCCTCGGTACGCAGTTACACCGCCGACCTGGCGCATTTTCTGTTTGGCGATGTGCTGGGTGTGCGCCCGCCCGACCTGTTGCTGACGGCTGCGTTTGGGGCAGCCATTCTGCTGATCGTGTTTTTCCTGTACAAAGAACTGGTCGTCCTTTCCTTTGATCCGGTGCTGGCAGCCACGCTGCGCCTGCCGACCCGCCTGCTGGATTATCTGCTGATGGTGCTGATTGCCATTGCCATTGTGGTTTCGCTGCAAACGGTGGGGGTTGCCCTGATGGTCGCCATGCTGGTTACCCCGGCTGCCACGGCTTCGCTGCTCAGCCGCCGCCTGCCGGTGATGATGGCACTCGCCGCACTTTTCGCGGCGCTTTCCGGTGTGATTGGACTGTACCTCTCTTATTACCTGAATGTGGCTTCGGGGGCCGCCATTGTGCTGACCTGCACCGCTTTCTTTGGCGTGGTGTGGATCATCACCGGTTTTCAACGGAGGGGCTTGCAGTAGGTCATGGCAACAAATGAAATATCGGACGGCAGAACACCAACCCGCCTGTTGACCGCCCCTTACCCTGTGCCGTATTACGCCCAAATCGCCAGCCCATGGCTGGCTTTTGCTTTTTTTGAAAAACGGATGCCTGCATGGCTTGACCCGCACTGGGCAGAAAGCGGAGCCTTTTCCCTTGAAGAATATGTTTACTGGACAAATCGGGCGTGCGGCGCTGCCTGCGTTAAAATGGCGGTTGAGGCACTGGATGGGTCTAAACGCTCCCTGCTGGAATGGGCAAGGCAGGGGGCGGCACTGGGCGGTTATTTGAGCGAAAAAAGGGAGGATGGCAGTTCCCTTGAGCGCGGTTGGCTGCACCGCACGCTGGCAGAGATGATGCAAGCGGAAGGTTTCTTTGCCGAAGCGCGCCGCCTGACGCCGGATGAATTTGTCCCCGCCCTTTCCGAAGGCGGGATGATCATCGCATCGGTTTCGCACGAAATTGGTACCAGCCGGGCCATCACCAAACGCGGCGGGCATCTGGTGCTGGTTTTTGGCGCGGAGCTGGCCGACGATCAATTACAGGCTGTCATTTTACACAACCCTTCCGGGCGCAGCCCGGCCTTGCAGGCCGCCGCCCGCATCCCGCTGGAACGCTTCGCCGCGGCTTACACCGGACGGGGGATCGTGGTGAAGCCTGTTTGCGCCTGACTAAACAGGCGCAGCGCCGTGGTTTGTAATTTCATACCCGCTCTTTCTTCCGCTGGTAACCCATCCCTGAGGTAAACCTTTTACAAACCTGTCCTTCCCTCTGGCAGACAAGCCAGATGTGAACGATAATCGAGAAAGGAGATCACCATGATGAATCAAGCCAGTAAATTAGAAGTGGCAACCCTCGGCGGGGGCTGCTTTTGGTGTTTGGAACCCATTTTTGCTCATCTGCAGGGGGTGGAAGATGCCGTGGTCGGTTATGCCGGCGGAAAGACACCCGCCCCTTCCTACGAACAGGTATGCACCGGTCTGACGGGGCATGCCGAGGTGGTGCAGGTTACCTTCAACCCGGCGGTCATCTCCTTTCGGGAGATTTTGGAAGTATTTTTCTCGGTGCATGACCCCACCACCCGCAACCGGCAGGGCGCCGATGTCGGTACGCAGTACCGCTCGATCATCCTGTATCACAACGAGCAACAACGTCAAATTGCCGAAAGTCTGATTGCTGAATTGAACCAGAAAGGTATCTGGCAAAAACCGATTGTCACCGAAGTGGCACCGTTTACCGCCTTTTACCCGGCGGAGGAATATCATCAGGAATATTTCGAGAAGAATCCCTACGCCGGGTATTGTCAGGTTGTCATTCAGCCCAAAGTCAGCAAATTCCGCAAGCAGTTTGCCGAACGGTTAAAGTAAACCGCTCAGGATTGCTTTTTTGTTCGGGCAGGCTTATCCGGGCGTTTTTTGGGCGGCGATGTAACCGCTTCGTCCTCTTTTTCCAGTTCAACCCGCAGCCGGGCGGCGCTTTGCACCTGAAAGACCAGCGTCTGCCCGGAGAACAGACTGGCTTCACGGCGGTCAAAACCCTTCTTGCCTACCGAAACCAGCAACGGTTGATCGGGGCGGTAAGTGGATGGCGGCCGCTCACCTTTGACTTTGGTCGCCTTTTCCGCCTTTCCCTGCTCGGGTGAGGGCGGCATCATCACCTTGAGCGCCATTTCGGCCTTGTTCAAGGTATCACTCACCCGGTAAATACCGGGACGCAAAGGGGTCACGGTGAAGAAGTCACCAGCCGGAATCTGCTCAGCATGGTTGAACAAGACCTGCTTTTCTTTGCTTCCCAGCCGTACAATTCTGACTTGAAAGGTGGATACACCTTGCGAGTTGTAAAAACCCAGCACTCCGCCGGTGTGCAGCCGCAGGTCGGCATCCTCCCGGCAGCAATCGCGCTCTTTGGGATTTTCCAGAGTGGAAAGATCGAGGTTGTGCTGATAAGGAGCATCACCCTCTACAACCGTAACGACAAAACGCGCCGGCGTGCGGTTGGTGCGGCTGATGAACACCTCGTAATCCCCAGCTTCTTCGAAGCGATGGATCAATGTAGAAAGCACGCTGATTCGGCTGCTATCGAACGAACGTTGGGTGAACAACGCCCGGTTGATTATGGCTTGTTTCTGATTGGTTCTCATCGCTTAACCTCCAATATCCGCTTGTACAACCATTTCCACATTATCCACATACACACTCAGGCTGCGCACGGGCACGGTGACCGCTACCAGTTCAACCGGCGAACCGCTTAACAGCACCGAAGTGCTGATTTCCTTCCCCAGAACTTCCAGCGGGTCATCCACGCGGATAAGCGGCACGCAGGCACCAAAGAATTCCCCAATCAGCTGGATGAGCAAGTCACCCAGGCCAAAGCTGATGTTGAACAGATCACTGAGCCATTCGTCAATTTCATCGGGAATATCCAGCAGCCAGCGGATGAAGTCGGCAATCCCGCCGATGATGGCCAGAATCAAATCGCGTACCCAGCCGCCGGGCAGCAGTGCGGTCACAGCAGCGGTCAGCGCGTTTTCGATCAGGTTGCCAACAATATCGGCGAAGTCGAACAGGTCAAGGTCAATGAAATCCGGGTTGAGGTGGATATGCCACTGATTGTGATCCGGAAAGGGGTCAATGATACTGTTGTCAACGAGGATATCGCGTAGAAAGCCGCACGGGTCAATGACCGGCGGCGGGATACTGGCGTCGTAATAGCGCACCACCGGCCGCCCGGCCACGCTCAATTCCTGAGCCACAAAAGCGGCTAAATCCGGAGAGATGGAAATATCCGGGTTGGCGGAAAAGACGCACCAGCGCGGAAGACAGATATCCGGAATCGGCCAGGGCATGTTGATGCACCCGCCGCCCACGCAAATTTCGGGAATATCCAGACCAAGGGTAAATTCAAACTTATCCCAGCGTACATCCAGTTCATCAATCAGCACCGAATTATCGGCGCGGAAATCCACGCTGCCCCCTTCCAGATGTCCCTTGACATGGTAACCGGCCGTGAAAGGACCAAAATTGGTCATGTCCTGCGCTTCCCAGCGGATGCTGTCGCGCAAAACCACAAACAGGCGCTGAAATGCGCTTTCGGATACGGCAACAGTCAGGTCAGCCATGGCTTATGCTCCTCCTGTGACGGTCAATTTGAGAAACGCCTTAATTTGATCCTCTTCAACCGCCGGATTGTTGGGAACATCAGCGGGAACGGCAGAAGGCTGTAAAGTTACGGTTCTACCGAGCGTCAAACCCATTTCCTGGAATTCCTTGCTGATATCCAGCACCATTTTTTCCAGCGGGATGATCAGGCGCGGCAGGATGCCCAGTTTCAGCACCGTGGTCAGGTAGCATTCAATTGCGCTTTCCATATCCTTCGGTTCGATGTCCACAATTTCCAGGCCGTCCAGGCGTGTCTTGAGCCAGATTTGTTGAGAGCCGGGCACGGTTCCCCACTCAAAATGCCCAACGGCGTACAATTCCAGACAAAAACAGATCAGTGAACGGGTCGGTAATGCCACCGTGCGGGGACGCTCTCGCTCTCGGTTGTCGAACGCGCTGGAAGGGGGTGTGTAATGGGTGCTTATACCGGGCACCCGCTCTTTGGTTTCACCGATTGCCAGTTGCTGCTGAGCAACCAGATAACGTTCAATGAGTGGCAGCAGCTCATCAATCAGTTCCTTAGGGGGGCAATCTATTCCCATGCAGCCTTTCAAACGCAGGGCAAACCTTTGATCCGCCAGCCTGCCCAATTCAGGCGGCAGCCCAAAGACATTACCGGGGTGAAAATCAAGCTGTGCATCGGTTAATTGCAGGCAAAAGTTCAAACCAATTGGCACCGGCGCCCCTAAAATGGGCAGCGGTTCCTGCTCGGTAAAGAGCGGATTTTTCGCCTTCAATACCTTATCGTCCACCTCGAACTTTACGCAAAACAATTCTGCATTGTTATGAAAAAAGGGTGTTGCGTAATTAAACAGGGATGGACGCTGGCGCATGATGTGGCGCACCAATCGGTTTATACCGTCCTCATGGACGGCGCCGAACAGATCAGAACGATCGGTAAACGGCATATTGACCTCCATTTGTCTGAATAAAAGGAAAATAGCCCTCTCAACTGTTAGAAAATTGAGATGCTCGACTTTGCCGTGAATCGGGAATGGAGCAAGGGTGGAGAATCAAAACACGCAGGTCATCCCCGCGTGTTTCTCGTCAATAGATGGATAATAACCCAGTCGAGTTATTGACTATTTTTATCATCTATATCATAATAACACCAACTTACTCACATTTCAACCCCCTTTTTGGTTTTACGGAATTTTCACCCGCAAAAGGGAGGTCAACTTTCCCACAAGCATGCCCAGAAAACCTTTTTAGCCTCGTTGCACGAGAATGAGATATAATTAAACCAGTCAGGGGAAATTTCAACCTTTTTTTACTTTTTCCGCTAAAAGGTCTTACATCATGTCTCCATCAGATGGATTAAGATTCCTCTTTGCTCTTTTTGCGTTGCTGGTCTTATTTTGCGGCATCACGTGGATCATTACCATCCCCGCCTACCGCTACCGCAGCAAGCTTTGTGGGCATCCGCACGCCCTTACCGACTGGCTTCTCAGTCCCTTCTATCTCCTGGTGAAGATACTCTATTTTGTTCTTATGATCATGATTGCCCCGCTTGTCATTCTGATTGCCATACCCCTTCTGCCTTTCCTTGTTCTTTTCCGTAAAATTTCCAACTGGGTCAACCGCTTGCTGGAAGCGTTAACAAACCCCGAAAAGTATGTGATCTTCTTCCAGCGTATGATTCGCCTGGGATTATGGATACAATTCATCCCGGACAGTGAATTTTCGCGATATGTCCATCACCTCGAAAAGCAATCCAAAACACGCGATAGATAAAACCCTGTGACGGCAAACAAGAAATATCTCAGCCCGGAAAACCCAACTTTTCCTCATGGTATAATCCATTCACAATCATTCAACCATAAAACCAGACTGTCATGTGATCCAGATGAAAAAAGTTCTCTTACTGGTATTTACGGGATTTCTGCTTTGGCTGCTCCCGCCTTCCCCTGTTCAGGCAAAAGCAACTTTTCAGCCGGAAGGACAGGCTTCAAACGGCAAGCCGCTCTGTCTGCCGGGGGTTTACCTGCAAGACCCGCAGGACTGCCTGCTGCTCGGCCCGGCGCAGCGTCTGAGCGAGCTGGCCCAGACTACCGCCTTACGCTATCCCGATGCGCCCCTGCCGGCCTACCGCCCTGCCCCGCATCTGACCCGCGCACCGGTCAACATTGCCCGCATCAACCTGCCGGAAAACGAGAAAGTACCGCTGTACGCCACTTTTGAGGACGCTGTCAACGGAAACAATCCAACCCGCTTTATTGACCCGGGTAAATTACGCTATGTCTCCTTCATCGCGGTGGAGTACTACAACAATAAGCCATGGGTACGCCTGCGTTCCGGCGAATGGTTGCGCGCTTCACCGGTGGCTTATTCATCCTTTCAAGGTTTGATCTTCAAGAAAACGCCCGACCATAACTTTGGCTGGATCATGGACACCGTTGAAGTGCGCGCCGCACCGGGATACAATGCGCCCAAAACCGGTAAGACCCTCTATCGCGAGAATGCGGTGCCCATTTATGCCGTACAGTCGGCCGATAAAACCGACTGGTTCATGATCGGCGTGGACGAGTGGGTCGAACGGCGTTACATCCGCCAGGTGGTGATCAACACCACCCCGCCGGAGGGGGTGACCAACGACCGCTGGATCGAGATTAATCTCTACGAGCAGACTCTGGCAGTCTATGAAAACCGCCAGCTGGTGTTTGCCACGCTGGTTGCCAGCGGGGGAGAACCCTTCTTCACCCGCCCCGGCCTGCACCAGATCTATCAGAAAAAAGAACTGGAAACGATGAGCGGTGCCTTTGAAGCCGACCGCTCCGACTATTATTACCTGCAGGATGTACCCTGGACAATGTACTTTGATCAGGCACGCGCCCTGCATGGTGCCTACTGGCGTACCCTGTTCGGTTACGCCGGTACACATGGCTGTGTCAACCTGTCCATTGGCGATTCCAAATGGTTGTTTGACTGGGCCAAAGAAGGGGATTGGGTTTATGTCTGGGACCCGTCCGGGCAGACACCCACCGATCCCAACTTCTACGGCGCAGGCGGCGCATAACAGCCGATAAAGTGCCTTTATCCTACCGGCAAATTTAACCGGCAGGTTAACCTGCCTCCATGGCCGCCGGACGGTATAATTTAACGTGAGTTCGGGATAAGATCAAAACCTGGGAGGCGATGCCAATAACCCCCACCTGCGCCTCCCATATGCGCTAACTTAAGGGCAGAAATCATGGAATGAGGAATGGAGTGCAAGAGCTCTAACCCAGGTAGAATGTTGAAGACGGCGGCGCGGGGGGTCGCAAAGATAACGTCTTAAG
>Ga0308395_1000296_pt1 | contig 42794 bp, 37 predicted proteins | sample Hotspr20SampleP4_FD_202097 | JGI IMG/M metagenome (GOLD analysis project Ga0308395, IMG submission 202097) | Hot spring phototrophic mat microbial communities from Mushroom Spring, Yellowstone National Park, Wyoming, United States - 20050930_P4 ... | reverse complement strand
GGTACACCTTGCAGATAGGTTCTCAACCCTTTCCCCTGGTTTTGTTCGTCTCCCATCGCTGCCACCTCCTACCCTGGCGTTTGGCCTCTATTCTACCACAATGTTAGAGCGTTGATAAGCCCTGTATGACTTCAGGGCTTATCAACGCTCTAACGAAGATGCTCGTAGTAAGCCACGAAGCGAAGCGGAGTGGCGTCCAAAAGGCTCGGAACGGCACTCCGCTGGCGCTCCGTGCCTGACTACGAACGAAAAATATTAGAGCGCTGATAAGCCCTGTATGACTTGCGCTATTTGCAGAAATGAGGCATAAATAAGGAGCACGTTATCGGGACCGCTGGCGGGATAGAGATGACCGTTTGGGGCAAGATCATCATCGGAGATAGCCGCAATATGGCTGAGGTGGCCGACGGAAGCATCGGCCTGGTGGTCACCTCGCCGCCGTACTGGCATCTGAAGGACTACGGAGTGCCGGGCCAGATCGGCTATGGGCAAACCCTGCATGAATATCTGCTGGACCTGGCCCGGGTCTGGCGGGAGTGCTGGCGGGTCCTGATGCCGGGCCGTCGGCTCTGCATCAACATCGGCGACCAGTTCGCCCGCGCGGTGGTATACGGCCGATACAAAGTCATCCCGCTCCACGCCGAAATCATCGCCCAGTGCGAGACCATCGGTTTTGACTATATGGGCGCCATCATCTGGCGGAAAAAGACGACGATGCGAACCACGGGCGGCGCGGTGGTCATGGGTTCGTTCCCCTATCCGCCCAACGGCGTCGTGGAACTGGACTACGAGTTTATCCTGCTTTTCAAAAAACCGGGCACCTCGGGGAAGGTTTCGCCTCAGTTGAAGGAGGCGGCGCAGTTAAGCCGGGACGAGTGGAAAGAGTACTTCTCCGGCCACTGGACCTTCGGCGGTGAGCGGCAGATTGCCCATGAAGCGATGTTCCCGGAAGAACTCCCCCGTCGTCTGATTCGGATGTTCTCATTCCCCGGAGAAACTGTCCTGGACCCCTTCCTGGGCAGCGGAACGACGGTCAAAGCCGCGCTGGAACTGCAGCGCAACGGGATTGGCTACGAGATTCAACCCGCCTTCCTCCCCGTTATCCGGCAGAAAATGGGCCTCCTTCTCCCGGTAACCACCCTCCAGCGGGAGCAGACCTTCCCGCCAGTGGCCCCTCCTCAGGGATATGCCCCCAGAGTAAAGGAGGCCCGTCCTCTGGTGGACCCCAACCAGTTGAAGTTTGGGGCCGAAGCGGTCTATCGGGTAACGGCCATTCGGGATGATCTCACCCTGCAGATGGATAACGGCCTGGTCGTTTCCCTGCTGGGACTTTGCATCCCCGCGGACCGCAGGGAGCGAGTGAAGGAGTACCTGCACCGGTACATTCTGGGAAAACGGGTGCTCCTGCGCTTTGACCGTCCCCCCCAGGCGCCCGGCGCTCCCGTTCCTGCGTATCTCTACCTCACCAACAAACTCTTCGTCAACCGCAAAATGATAGAAATGGGCCTGGCCGATGCCGACCGCGCGATCTGGCACCGGTATCGGGACAAATTCCTGGAAGCGGAGGCCCAACGCAATGGCGAAAGAATGGGTGCTGAACATCGCCTTTAACCGCTGGCAGTTGAATCGCCCCAGATATGTGGGGCGGGTGGCCGAGGCCATCCGGGCCTGTGCGCCGAAGTCCTTTGAAGAGTGGGAACAATATTACTACAGCCAGGTTCCTGAAAAACATGTCCCCGTTGGCTGGCAAATGCTGGGAAGCACAATGAGGGAACACCTGGAGGAGGTCGGGCGTCGGCTCTTTGTCAAAATCAGCGAACAACTGCGGGCGGAGGTAGATGCCATCACCGAAGAGGACTGCATTGAGTACGTGCGCGACGTGGTGATTCGCCGTACCTACGAGGGCTATCTCACCGAGAAACGAACCGTCTATGAGCAACTGGAACAGGCTCTGGGTGTGAAACTGCACCCCGCGCCGGATGAATGGGACCGTCGGTATAACGTGGATTTCTTCATCCCCATTGCGAACAGGTGTATTGGCATCCAGATCAAACCGGTCACATATAGCCAGACGCCGGAATTGCACAAGTGGCAGGAATGGATGAGGCGCTCTCACCAGCGGTTTGAGTCCGAACAGGGAGGGAAAGCCTTTATCGTTTTCTCAGTGACGGAGAAGGGTGGCAGAAAACATATCTTGAACGAGGACATTGTAGACCAGATTCGCGCAGAACTCCGGAGGCAGGCATCCGATGACCAAACTTCGCCTCACCCGTGACGAACGGGCCCAACTGGTGGCCTTTCTGCAGGACCTGGTGCGCATCCCCAGCCCCTCCACCCAGGAGGGGCCGCTGGCCCAGCGGGTCCTTCAGGAGATGGAACGCCTGGGCCTGCGGAACATCCGGACGGACCGCATTGGCAACGTCATTGGTTGGGTAGGCTGGGAAGACAGCCCTATCCTGATGTTCAACGGCCATATGGACACGGTGACCGTCAGCAATCTCGCCGTCTGGCGCCACGACCCCTTCGCCGCCACCATAGAGGGGCGACGGCTCTACGGCCTGGGCGCCTGCGATATGAAGGGCGGTCTGGCGGCCATGCTCTACGGCGCCTACCTCCTGCGCCGTACCTATCTGCCCGCCCGCGGACGGGTGGTCGTGGCCTGCGTCGTCCAGGAGGAGCCCTGCGAGGGGCTGGCCAGCCAGGTACTGGTGGAAGAAGAGGGCATCCGCCCCGACTGGGTGCTGATCGCCGAGCCGACCAACATGGCGGTCGCCCGGGGCCAGCGGGGACGGATGGAACTGGAGGTCACTGTTCACGGCCGGGCCGCTCACGCCTCCCGGCCTGACCTGGGGGAGAACGCCATCTACGCGGCCGCGCGCCTCATCTTCGGCCTGGAACTTCTGGCCGGACAACTGGGAAACGACCCGTTCCTGGGCCTGGGCACCCTGGCCGTCACCGAAATCCGGAGCCAGGGGAGCAGCCGCAACGCCATCCCCGACCGCTGCGACCTGGTGGTGGACCGCCGCCTGACTCTGGGGGAGACCGAAGCAATGGCGCTGGCGGAAATCCAGCGGGTCATCGCCCGGGAGTCCGTCCGCGCCGACATCCGGGTGGCGGAATTCTCCGCCACCAGTTACACCGGCTATCCCGGACACATCCGGAAAGTCTACCCCTCGTGGGTCATTGAGGAAACCCATCCGCTGGTGACCGCGCTGGTCCGGGCCGCGCGGTCCCGCCTGGGACGCCGCCCCTCCATCGGCCACTGGGCCTTCTCCACCGAGGGCGCCTACACCGCCGGCATTGCGGGCATCCCCACCGTGGGCTTCGGCCCCGGCGACCCCGACCGGGCCCACACTGCCGACGAATGGGTGGACATAGACGACGTCTGCACGGCGGCGGAGGTCTATGCCCAACTGGCAGTGGAACTGATGGGAGGGTAAGAGGCGCGAAAGACACGAAAGGCGCGAAATGGCGTGTGATCTGGTGATTGCCACTGAAGTGGCGCAGGCGCTGAGGGGAGACCGTCCGGTGGTGGCGCTGGAATCGGCCCTCGTCACCCATGGCCTCCCCCGGCCCCTCAACCTGGACGTCGCGCGGGAGATGGAGGAGACGGTCTGGCAGGAAGGCGCCGTCCCCGCCACCATCGCGGTGCTGGAAGGCCGCCCGTGCGTCGGGCTGAGCCGGGAGCAGATGGAGCGTCTGGCGGCCGAACCGTCCTCGGTCAAAATCAGCCTGCGGGACCTGCCCGCCGCCGTGGCCCGGGGCGCCACTGGCGGGACCACCGTCGCTGCGACGATGCATCTGGCCCACCGGGCCGGCCTGCGGGTCTTCGCCACCGGCGGCATCGGCGGCGTCCATCGGGGCCACCCCGAGGACGTCTCCGCCGACCTGCCGGCCCTGGCTTCCATCCCGATGGTCGTCGTCTGCGCGGGGGCCAAGGCCATCCTGGACCTCCCCCGCACGCTGGAGATGTTAGAGACGCTGGGGGTGCCGGTGGTGGGCTACGGGACGGACACCCTCCCGGCCTTCACCAGTCCCACTTCCGGCCTGCCGCTCCCCTTGCGCGCCGACTCCCCGGAGGAGGTCGCCGCGATGGCCCGGGCGCGGGACGGCCTGGGCCTGCGCGCGGCGCTTCTGGTGACGGTCCCCGTACCCGCAGAGGACGGCATCCCCTGGGAGGAGGCCCGGTCGGAGATAGAGGCGGCCGTGGCGGACGCGGAGGCGCAGGGGATTCGCGGGCCCGCACTGACCCCGTACCTGCTGGCCCGCCTGGCCCAACAGACTGATGGCCGCTCCCTGCGGGCCAACCGGGCGCTGCTGGTCCAGAACGCCCGCATCGCCGCCCGCATTGCCCGTTCTATGGAAACCACCAAGACACAAAGACACTGTTGAGTCCTTTAAAATCGTACCGGGCCAAAATCTCAAAAAATCGTGCCCTCACCCCTCCCCCTGCCCCCTCCCCTCTCCCGCTTGCCTTCGGCGGCGGGGGCTCTCACCCCTCTCCTGGCCCCTCCCCTCTCCCGCACAGCGGGAGAGGGGAGGGGAATGAGGGAGGGGGTTTTGGGGGTTTTGGGGGGGGGGGCCACCCCCCCCGCCGCAAAACCCCTTTTCAATCCCCCCTCTGGCCGCAGGCCAAGGGGAGAGGGGGGGGACAAAGGGGGGTGAGGGGTTAATAAAAGCCGGTGAGCGCAGAAAGTGCCAGCGTTACGGCACTCCGGAGGTGCGGTTTTTCAGGACTTTGGGCTTCTACCCCCGGTACGATTTTAAAAGACTTGACAGGTTTGTTAATTATTAATTATTTTGTGTCTTCGCGGTAAACATTCATCCAGGAGGCACTCAATGACCACCGAGACTCAATTCTACCGCCGGGCCGAAGAATGGCTCTATCGGGCGGCCGAACGGAACCCGGTGATGGCCACCCAGATCGGCATCCACCGGTACGATGACCGTCTGGGCGACCGGACGCTGGCGGCCCTGGAAGAGGAACAGCAGGAAGTCCGGGCCGCGCTGGCGGAACTGCGGGCGATGGACCTTTCCGATTTCCGTCTGGATGCCCGCATTGACCACACCCTCCTCACCCACATCCTGGAATCGTTCGTCCGCTCCTACGAAAAGATACAGGTCCACCGCCGCCACCCGGGGGGCTACCTGGAGGAGCCCCTGGGGGGTGTCTTCCTGCTCATCGTCCGGGACTTCGCGCCGCTGCCGGAGCGGCTGCGGTCGGCCCTGGGACGGGTCCGGGAGACCCCGCGCGTCCTGCGGGAGGCGACCGCGAACATCATCCCGGAGCAGGTGCCGCGGGTGTGGGCCGAGATTGCCCTGGAGCAGGCCCGCCAGGCCCCCGGCCTCTTCGTCGGCCTGCTGCCGGCCATCGCCGCCGATGCTGCCCCGGACCTCCAGGCCGACCTGACCGAAGCGGGTCAGGCCGCCGCGCAGGCCGTCCAGGAGTACGCGTCCTTCATAGAGAACGACGTCCTCCCCCGCGCCGCCGGCGACTTCGCCGCCGGCCGGGCCCTCTTTGACGAGATGCTACGGGAGGAGCACATGGTGGACTACGACGCCGACCAGTTGCTGCAGGTCGGTTGGGAGCAGTTCCACCTCACCCGCCGTCAGATGGAAGAGGTCGCCCGGCAGATAGACCCCAACCGGTCGGTGCAGGACCTGCTGGAGGAGGCCAAGGCCGACCACCCCACGGCGGAGGGACTGCTGGACGCCTACCGGGAGGCGATGGCGGCCGTCCGCCAGTACGTGATAGACCATGAAATCGCCACCATACCGGAGGGAGAAATCCTGCAGATTGTGGAGACCCCTCCCTACCTGCGGCCCATCATCCCCTACGCCGCCTACATGCCGCCGGGCATCCTGGAGGAACGGCAGGAGGGCATCTTCCTGGTCACGCCAGTAGACCCCAATGCCCCGCCGGAGGTCCAGGAGCAGACGCTGCGGGGGCACAGTCGGGCCAAGTTGCCCGTGACGGCGCTCCACGAGGCCTACCCGGGCCACCACCTCCAACTGGTCTGGGCCAACCGCCAGGAGACCATTCCCCGTCGGATGGGCACATTCCTGGCGACGCTTTTCATTGAGGGCTGGGCCTTCTACTGCGAGGAGTTAATGGAGCAACTGGGCTACATCGCCGGGCCGACCCAGCGCCTGGGCCGCCTCGCCGACCAGTTGTGGCGGGCCGCCCGCATCATCATAGACGTCTCCCTCCACACGCGCGGGATGTTGGTGGACGAGGCGGTGGACTTCCTGGTCCGGGAGTGTCAGTTGGAGCCGGCCAACGCGCTGGCAGAAGTCCGCCGGTACACCGCCAGCCCCACCCAGCCCCAGTCCTACCTGATGGGCAAACTGGCCATCCTGGAACTGGTGGCGGACTATCGGCGCGCCCATCCGGAGGCTTCCATGCGCCAGATTCACGACGCCATCCTGGGATGCGGCAGCCTCCCGCCCCGCCTGATGCGCCAACGGCTGCTGGGGTAAAAGATGAACGTGGGTTTTTCTCACACAAAGACACAAAGACACAAAGAAAAACATCATAAGGTAAACTCTTTGTGGCCTTTGTGTCTTTGTGTGATTTTGCTGATAGCGGCTGGCCTGCGCTTCTACCGGCTGGACGCCCAGTCCTTCTGGAACGACGAGGGGAATGCCATCCGGGCGGCCCAGCGATCCATCCCGCTGGTCATCGCGGCGGCGCGGGGGGACATCCACCCCCCGGGCTACTACCTGCTGCTCCACTTCTGGCGCATCCCCACGGGCGATAGCGAGTTTGCTGTCCGCGCCCTTTCCGTATACATCGGTCTGCTGACGGTTGCCTTTACCGGGCGGCTGGGGCGGCGGATGCTGGGAGCCGGAGTGGGCGTGGGGGCAGCGTTTCTGGCGGCCATCTCGCCCCTGGCTGTCTACTACTCCCATGAGGCGCGGATGTACGGCCTGCTGGGCCTCCTGGCCGTTGCTTCCATCGACCTCCTCTGGGGCCTTCTCCGCCGCCCCCGCCCCACAACGGCCCTCCTCTATGCACTAGTCGCCGCTGCTGGCCTCTACACCCATTATTCCTTCCCGTTCGTCCTGGTTGCGCACAACCTGCTGGTTTTCGGATGGTGGGTATGGGGGGGGTATCGCAAATGGGTCAACCGTGAGAGGGGCAATCGCAAGAGGGGCAACCGCAAGGGTTGCCCCTACAACGATATTGTAGGGGCAGGCCTTGCGCCTGCCCCCAATGCCCCGGCCCCATCGGGGCAACCGCAGGGGGGGCAACCGGTAGGGGCAGGGCTTGCCCCTGCCCCCGGCCACACCCCTGCCCCCAGAGGGCAACCACAAGGGTTTCCCCTGCGGTGGTGGATTGCGCTGCAGGTGCTGGTGGTGCTCCTCTACCTGCCCTGGCTGCCCACCGCGCTCCGGGCGCTGGGGTGGCCCTCCGCCGGGCGGGGCTACCCGCTGGGGGTGGCCCTGCTGGACGTCTTCCGCTCCCTGACGGTGGGGATCACCCTGGAGGTGGAGCAGGCCCGCCCGGTACTGATGGGAGCGGCGGTCCTGCTGGCCCTGGGCCTCTGGCCCCGCCCCAAAACCGCACTCGCCATAGTGACCCTGGCCTTCTGGATGCTGGTCCCCCTGGTCCTCATCTTCGCCTTTGACCTCTACAAACCGGCCTACCTGAAATTCCTGTTAACTGTCCTGCCGTCCTTTCACATTCTGCTGGCGGCAGGAATCCACAACCTGGTCCGACCATTCCGTCTCCCTCGGCCTCTTCCCTCCTTAGCCCTCCTTTCGTTTTACGTCTTCACGTTTTACGCCCTCGCCCCCTCCCTCCGCAACCTCTACTTCAACCCGGCATACGCCCGCGATGATTACCGGGGAATCGCGGCCGACATCGCCGCGCTGGGCCGACCGGGAGACGGCGTCATCCTCAATGCCCCGAACCAGTGGGAGGTCTTCACCTACTACTACCAGGGCGATCTCCCCCTCTATCCGGCACCGTACCACCCGACCCCGGAGCAGGTCGTGGACTGGCTCTCACCGATTCTCTCCTCCCACCGGCGTCTCTTCGTCCTCTACTGGGGGGACCGGGAGGCGGACCCGGATCGCCGGATGGAGAACCTGCTGGCGGACGGGGCCTACCTGGCCTGGGGCCGCTGGTACGGGCGGGTTCGAGTGACCCTCTATGGGCTGGGACTGCTGCCGGAGGAGCCCCAGGTCGCCGTCCGCGCCCGATTCGGTCAGGAGGTCCTCCTGCGGGGTTACGCCGTCGGCGAAGGCCCTTTTGTCCCTGGGGACGTGGTGCCCGTCACCCTCTTCTGGGAGGCCGACGCGCCGCCGGGGCGGTACAAGGTCTTCCTGCACCTGATGGACAGCGCAGGGAATCTGGTGGCGCAGAACGACGCCGAACCCCGGGGCAACCTCTCCCCGACCTTCATCTGGTCGGTAGGGGAGCGGGTGACCGACCGGCACGGAGTCTACCTGCCTCCCCATCTTCCCCCCGGGACGTACCGGTTGCGGGTCGGGATGTACCGTATGGATACCGGCGAACGGCTGCCCCTGCTTCTGGACGGGGTAGAGGCCGGAGATGCCCTGGAACTGGGGGAGGAGGTCGTCCGTTGAGTTCGGGTCATCTTCTTGCCTGAACCAGCAATTGGTGTATAATATTGGCACAGAAGCCAGGGCAAGGGTCAGGGGGTGGGGATTCTGTCTATCGGGCTGACACCGAAGTAAGCGCTCATGGGCAGGGAATAAATGGCCGAAACAATCCGCCATCCGCGCCTCTTTCGGGCTTTCTCCTGGGCATTACTGGCCATCGGATTGGTTTTCCTCGTGTCTTCCACTCTTGAAGCACCTCCGAAACATTGGCTCCCTCTGGCTGTTTTTGTTCCCCTGGTTCTGGTTGCGGACCGTTTCGCCATCCTGATGCCAGGAAATGTCTTTCTATCCCTGGAAACCACGTTCCATCTGGCCTGCGCGCTGATCTTCGGGCCGATGATAGCCGCGTGGGTGGCAGGCGTCGGTGCTTTCATCAGCGAACTCTTCCTCTTCCGCCGGTCGCCCGATTTCGCGGCCCGCACAACCGGGATGTACATCGGGATGTGGCTGGTCGGTGGGGCCGCGTACAACGCCCTGGGGGGAGCAGTGCCCCTGAACCAGCTGGCGGGGCCCGAACTGGGATACGCCCTGCTGCTCTTCCTGACGGTCACCGCCGTAAACTACGGGGTGATGGCAATAGACAGTCTCCTGCGCGGTACCTCCTTTTCTGACTACATGTTCCGGGTCGCCCCGCGCATTGTGCTGTTCAAGGCGGCCTTTGCACCGTTCGGAGTGGCCGGCGCCGCCGTTTATACAGTTTTCGGTCTCATCGGTGGCCTTTTCGTTGCGATGGGTTTTTTGACCGCGATCGTCACAGTGTGGGGACTTCAGCAGGCCTCCGAACAATTGCAGCGACGGTTGACCACGCTAAATCTGCTCAACGACATCGGGCAGACCATTGGCTCTTCTTTGGAACTGGAACCGCTCCTCAATCTCATTTACAAAAGGGCCAGCCGGTTGATGGACACGACCAACTTCTGGATGGTTCTCTACGATCGGGAGCGGAACGAATTGCGATATGAGTTGATCTACGACGAGGGGCAACTTTTCCCACCAGAACGGCTGCCATATGACCCATCCCGTTTTCTGGCTGCGTACACGATAGAACGCCGCGAACCCCTTCTCCTTTCCACTATGAAAGAAGTCAGACAGGTTCCCATCTATCTGGAGACCACTGGTTCTCATCGTTGCCCGGAATCGCTGATCGCTGTCCCGATTCTCTTTCAGGGACGCGCAATCGGCGCCATCTCAGTTCAGAGTTACGAACCCTATGCCTTCCGTCAGGAGGACCTGGAAACCCTGATGATACTGGCCAATCAGGCGGGAGTCGCGCTGGAAAACGCCCGCCTGTTTCGGGAAGTGGAATCTGGCCAGCGGTATCTGCGAGCCGTTCTGGACAGTATGGATTATGCCGTGGTGGTGACCGACCTGAACGGGCGGGTACGGCTGGCAAATCGGACAATGGAGAACTTTTTCGGCGTCCGGGAGTCGGAAATCATTAACCGCACTCTCTCCGAGATTATCGGTCATCAAAATCTGCGCGAGATTGCCAAACGGATCGAACGAGGAGAAGTGACCGGGCGGGAGAGCACTCAGGTACCCCTGAGTGACGACCGGATTATGGCCACTCAGGTCGCTCCGATCCTGGACGCCCAGGGGGAGCGGGTAGGATATGTGCTGGCAATGGCCGATGTCACCGCCCTGCACCGACTGAGTCAGTTGAAATCCCAGGTGATCCGGATCGCCTCTCATGACCTGCGCAACCCTCTGCAACTGGCCAGTGGGTTCTTCCATGTTTTGCTGGAAGAACTCCCCCCGCGGACGGAAATGCAGGCCAATCTGGCCCAGCGAGTCATCCATCACCTGAAGGCGATGGAGCACCTCATTGACGAGTTGCTGGAACTGGAACGAATTGAGATCTCCGCCGAACGTCGTGAGGAACTCCTGGATATAGGGCAACTGGTTCAGCAGGCCGCCAACGAATATCGCTGGCAGGCGGAAATGAAGGGGGTGCGGTTGTGGACCGAGGTTGTTCAGGACGTCTCACCCGTTCGGGGAAATCATCGGATGCTCCTGCAAGCCATCGGTAATCTTCTGGACAATGCCATCAAATACACCCAGGAAGGGGGAACCATCACTCTGCGCCTCTGGGAGGAGAAGGGGGAAGTGATTCTCACAGTCCGGGATACGGGTGTGGGCATCCCCCCGGAAGCGCTTCCGCACGTTTTTGAACACTTCTACCGGGCCCGTCAGCCGGGAACCGAACATGTTTCCGGGAGTGGCCTGGGGCTGACCCTGGTCCAGAGCATCATCCGCGAACACCGGGGTCGTGTCTGGGTAGAGAGTGAGGGGATACCGGGGAAGGGCTCGCTTTTCGGCATCGCCCTGCCTGCGGTGAGGGTTCAGCCCGACGGTTCACCATCGGGCTGCCCCAGCAACGTTCCGTGAACCACTGTGGAGATTTGCCATGCCTCTCTGGGAGACGTACTACACACCGACCTCTATAGAAGAAACCCTGTCGTTGTTGGCCGAACACGGCCCCCGGGCCCGCCTGATTGCGGGGGGAACCGACCTGTTGCTGGAACTGGAGCGCGGGGTTCGGGAAGCGCCTGTCCTCATAGACATCAGCCGGGTGCCGGGGCTGGACGGGATCGCGCTGGACGGGGAGACCCTCCGCCTGGGCCCGCTGGTCACTCATAACCGGCTGGTGGCTTCGGCGACGGTGCGGGAACGGGCTTTCCCCCTGGCCCAGGCGGCCTGGAGAGTGGGCGCGCCGGCCATCCGCAACCGGGGTACCCTGGGCGGCAATCTCATCACTGCCTCCCCGGCCGGCGACACCATCCCTCCCCTGGTTGCAGCGGGTGCCATCCTGATTCTCCGTTCAGTGCGCGGGGAGCGGCAGGTCCCCATCCGGGAGTTCTACAAGGGAGTGCGGCAGGTGGACATGGCCCCCGACGAGATGTTGACAGAAATCCGGGTACCGGCGGCGGCTCCCGGCGAGCGGGGCGTCTTTATGAAACTGGCCCTGCGCCAGGCATTGGGCGTATCCGTCGTCAACGCGGCGGTTACAGTACGGTTGGAGAAGGGCATCATCACCCGGTCGCGGATAGCCCTGGGGTGCGTGGCCCCCACCGTCATCCGGGCCTGCGAGGCCGAAGGCGTGCTGGTGGGCGGTCCCCTGACAGAGGGCCCCATTGTGGAGGCCTCGGATCTGGCTGCGCGCGTCGCCGTCCCCGTAGACGACATCCGCGCTGGCGCGGAGTATCGCCGGGATATGGTCCGCGTGCTGGTCCGGCGCGCGCTGACCGCGCTGGCCGAAGGCCAGGAGCGAGGGGGTTTCCCGGCCCGCCCCCCGCTCCTCTGGGGCCGCAGCGACGGCCGCTTCCCCCGCCTGGCCGGCCGGACTGTCCGCCACACCGTTGGCGGCGACGAGCCCATAGAGTGCACCGTCAACGGACAGAACCATGTCGTCCGGGGGGCCAACGGCAAAACACTCCTGCGGATGCTGCGGGAGGACCTGGGGCTGACCGGCACCAAAGAAGGGTGCAACGAGGGCCAATGCGGCGCCTGTACAGTCTGGCTGGACGGCATCGTCGTCCTCTCCTGCCTGGTCCCGGCCCCGCGCGCCCACGGCGCCCAGATTGTCACCGTGGAAGGGCTCGCTCAGGGCAAAGAACTCCACCCGCTCCAGCGGGCGTTCGTGGAGGAGGGGGCGGTCCAGTGCGGCTACTGCACGCCGGGCTTCCTGATGAGTGGGGCGAAACTGCTGGAAGAATTACCCAACCCATCCCGCGAGCAGATTCTCCACGGTATCGCCGGGAACCTCTGCCGCTGCACGGGCTACTATAAGATTGTCCAGGCTATAGAGGAGGCCGCCGCGTTATCTCATTAACCACAGAAAACGCTGACAACGCAGAGGAAAAAACAAAAAAACGCTCTAAGGCAAAATCCGTACTTTGCTTGCCGCACGGGGCTATGCCCTCACCCCTCCCCTGACCCTCCCCTCTCCCGCTCGCTTTCAGCGGCGGGAGAGGGGGAAGGGGATGGAAGGGGATTTTGCGGCGGGCGGCTTCGCCGCCCGCCGCAAAATCCCCTTTTTATCCCCCTCTCGGGACAAAGGGGGTGAGGGGGATTAAAGCCGCTTGAGCGCATCAGGTGTGGATTTTGCCCTATAGCTAAAAAACACGGAGGGCAGGAAGATTTTTCCGAACGTGCCAGGCATTTTCAAAAGCGCCTGGCACGTTCTCTCTGCTGAAAGAGGGGAGGAATTCCCATGATGACAGCCGAGGAGTACATAGAGAGTCTGCGGCAACTGGGGCCGCGCACCATCTACCTCTTTGGGGAGCGGGTGGAGAACCCGGTGGACCACCCGATGATTCGCCCCTCCGTCAATGCCTGCGCCATGACCTACCGTCTGGCCGAAATCCCCGAATACCAGGACCTGATGACCGCGACCTCCGCGCTGACGGGGCGAAAGGTCAACCGGTTCGTCCATCTCCACCAGAGCCCGGAGGACCTGGTCAAAAAGGTGAAGATGCAGCGGCTCCTGGGGCAGATGACGGGCACCTGCTTCCAGCGCTGTGTGGGCCTGGACGCGCTGAACGCCGTCTGGAACACTACCTACGAGATAGACCAGAAGCATGGCACGTCCTACCACCCGCGCTTTCGCCGCTTCGTCCTGGAGTGGGAGGAGCGGGACTGGACGGTGGATGGGGCGATGACGGACCCCAAGGGCAACCGCGCGCTGGGGCCCTCCGCGCAGGCCGACCCCGACCTCTACGTCCGTGTCGTGGAGCGACGGGCAGACGGCATCGTCATCCGGGGGGCCAAAGTGCACCAGACGGGGCTCCTCAACTCCCACCAGATTCTAGTGATGCCCACCCTGGCCCTGAAGCCCGAGGACGCCGATTACGCCGTCTGCTTCGCCGTCCCCGCCGACGACCCTACCCTCATCTACATCTACGGCCGCCAGTCCTCGGATACGCGCAAACTGGAGCGGAGCCCGGTGGATATGGGCAACATCCATTACGGCGGGCAGGAGGGCGTCATCATCTCTTCAACGACACCTTCGTCCCCTGGGAGCGGGTCTTTATGTGCGGGGAGACGGAGTTTGCCGGGATGCTGGTGGAACGGTTCGCCGCGTACCACCGGCAGTCCTATGGGGGCTGCAAAGTGGGCAACGGCGACGTCCTCATCGGCGCGGCGGCGGCCGTCGCGGAGTACCAGGGGGTGGCCGGCGCGGGCCACATCCGGGAGAAACTGACCGAAATGGTCCACCTGAACGAGACCCTCTACGCCTGTGGCATCGCCTGCTCCGCCGAGGGCGTCCGGACGGCGGCGGGGAACTATCTGGTGAACATCCTGTTGGCAAACGTCTGCAAGCAGAACGTGACCCGGTTTCCCTACGAGATTGCCCGCCTGGCGCAGGACATCGCCGGGGGGTTACTGGGGACAATGCCCTCGGACGCCGACTTCTCCCTGCCGGAGGTGGGGCCGTGGTGTCGCAAGTATCTGGCCCCGGCGGCTCCCTTCCAGACGGAGCAGCGCCAGCGGATGCTCCGGCTGATAGAGGCGATGACGATGGGCTCTCTGGCGGTGGGGTATCTGGTGGAGTCCATGCATGGCGCGGGATCCCCCCAGACCCAGCGCATCGTCATCCAGCGCTATGCGGACCTGGAGGGGAAGAAGGCGCTGGCGCGCCGCCTCTGCGGGATCGACCCGGATAACCTGCTGCCGGAGGGGTAACAGACCTTCATTGGCGTCTGGCCCAACTGCACTCCGCTGGTGCTTTGGGCCTCAATACCAACAACGCGGAGAACAAAGGGAGTGATGGGCCGACAGGAGTTGCGAATTCTGGTGGGAGGTGGAATATGCAAATCCGGCGAGTGCAGACAACCGGGGATGCCTGGCGGGCTTATCCCTGTGCCACGGAAAGCCCTGTTCCCTTCTGGGCGGACGGCCTTTCCCTCTCCAGGGCCTGGTTCGCCGAAAACCTGGGCCGCCATATTGAGGGATTCCACTTGGAAGATGACAACGGCAACGTCATCGGCCATATCTACTGGGCCCCCAGCACTCAGGCGCTGGTCCCCTATGAAATTGAAGACGGGGTGGCGTATATCTACTGCGACTGGGTTCAGTACCCCCATCAGGGGAAAGGGGGGATGCGCCTGCTCTTCCAGGGGCTGGTGGAGTTCCTGCGGTCGCAGGACTACAAAGGCGTCCTGGTGGACGGAACGGAATATGAGGGCTACATGCACTACCGGCATTTCCTCAAGCGAGATTTTCAGGTCATCGGGGAGAGCGATAGGGGAAAGTTGCTGTACTACCCGCTGAGCCAGCCGTCGGTGATGGTCCGGCCCATCGCGGCCCGCATCCCCCGGGAGGCTGGGGCTGAAGTGGATGTTCTGATCATCGGCTCCCGCTTCTGCCCGGTGGGCGCGTCGGCGGTGCTGGGAATTCGGAAGGTGGCCCGCGAATTCGGGGAACGGGTGCGGGTTCGGGAAGTGCCCGCCAGCCGGGACGCCATCGCTCGGTACGGGGTCGCAGATGGCATCTTTATCAACGGGAAGCCGAAGTTTTTCGGGCCAGTGAGGGAGGACCAGGTTCGGCAGGCAATACAGGAGGAATTGCACGGGCGGTAGCGCCCTGAAGTCCCGCCGGGTGGAAGAGCGGGCGAAGACGATGTCTTCGCCCGCTCTTCTTTTTCGTTCTAATTGTTTTTCAATGCCTCCATCACCAGACTCTGACGATGGATGTGTAAGATATAGGCATAACACAGAATTTGCAGGAGGAGGAACTTGGATGCCGTTGGTGAGGAAAGCCTGAGCATACGGGGCCGTCGCATTGGGTGGAGGATTGGGCAGATTCTGCGCCGTCCCCCCATCGGCCTGGCAGTTGCACCGTTGCCGCTCCTGGACGCGGCCTGTATTGCGCTCAGTTTTTGGGGGGCCTATTCCCTGCGGTTTCAGGTTCTTCCCTACTACAATCCGGTCTTTCCGGATTTCTACCTGCGCCTGGCCATACTGGCGATCCCGGCGTGGCTGGTCATCTTTGCCCTCTATGGGCTCTATCACCCGGAAAATCTCTTCGGAGGCCTGCAGGAGTATGCCAGCGCGGTCAATGCCTGTACTGTTGGACTGGTGGGGATCATCCTCTACGGTTTCCTGGACCGCACGGGGCCGGAGGAGATTTCCCGTGGCTGGCTGGCGCTGGTCTGGGGGCTATCCGTCATCACCATTGTGACGACGCGCTTCGTTTACCGGCGCCTCATCTACCGCCTGCGGCAGCGGGGGCTGTTCACCCGCCGGGTGCTCATTGTGGGGACCAACGAGATCAACAAGTTGGGCATGCCGGTGGGCAAGCAGGACCAGTACGCGGCGGCTTTCGGAGGGCTGAACTGTTTCACGTTCCTCCGGGACGAGGTGCGGGTGGAACCGCTGCGAATGCCTCCCCAGGCCCGCCAGGAACTGGAGCGGGGGCTGATGCTATTCTTCACGGGCATCTCCCGCCAGTCCTCCACCATCCTGAAGCGGCAGCAGGAGGCCAGCAAGCAGGGGGACCAGGAGACCATCCGTCGTCTGACGGCGATCAAGGAACTGGGGCAGGAAATCCGGTGCGCGCTGGAAACCGGGGACCTGTGGACGTTTGGGGAACTTCTGCACCGCTCCTGGCTGGAGAAGCGCCAGGTGACGGAGGGGATTACCAACCCTGAATTGGACCGGTGCTACGAGGTGGCCCGCGAGGCGGGGGCACTGGGGGGCAAGGTGACCGGTGCCGGAGGCGGCGGCTTCCTGATGCTCTTCTGTCCGCCGGCTCGCCAGGCCGACGTCACCGAAGCGCTGACGGCCCTTGGCCTCCAGCAACGCCCCTTCGCCTTTGAGGACAAAGGCGTCCAGATTCTGCAGGGAATACCGTGGACCCGTTCCTCGCCCCGTTATCCCTTTGGGGTAATTTCCCAGTCGGTGAATGCCGGGGCCGAGGTCAACTCAACAACAAATAATATAGTCAGGATTCACGCAGTCCTTCACCCCTCTCTCTGGAAAGAGGGGGTTTGGGGGCGGCGGCTTCGCCGCCGCCCCCAAACCCCATGATCTGCTGAGGGGTGAGGCAGGAGGTTGAATGGAAGAGATTCGCCAATATCTGACCGAAGTCCAGCAAGTTCTGAACCGGATTCCTCTGGAGGCAATAGAGGAAGCCGTAGACGTCCTCCTCAGCGCGGCCTGCGTAGGAAGTACCGTCTTCACCCTGGGCAACGGGGGGAGCGCGGCGACAGCCTCCCACTTCGCCTGCGACCTGGCCAAAGGGGCCATCGTTCCGGGCAGCCCCCGTTTCCGGGTGATCGCACTGACCGATAACGTCCCCCTCATCACAGCCTGGAGCAACGACGTGGCCTACGAGGACATTTTTGCTGAGCAGTTGAACAACCTGATGAGTCGGGGGGATGTGGTCGTCGCGTTCAGCGGCAGCGGCAATTCCCCCAACGTCCTGCGGGCGGTGGTCCTGGCCCGCCAGCAAGGAGGGATCACCATCGGCTTTTCGGGATTTGAGGGAGGTCAGTTGAGCCGCATGGTGGATGTTCCCGTCGTCGTTCCCTGCCACTGCATGGAGCAGATTGAGGACGTGCACATGGTCCTGTGCCATCTGATGTCCACCACGCTCCGCCAGCGGTTGCAGCGGCTGGAACCACATCGGCAAAGCGGTCCTGCTGGCCCCCCGGGCGCAACTGCTGGCGGTGGAACACATTTTCCAGGACCCCAGCCGTCCTGTGATGGAGCAGGGCATCATTGCCCGGGGCGTTCGGATCGGCGACGGAGCCTGGATCGGTGCCGGGGCCATCGTTCTGGATGGGGTGACGGTGGGCGAGGGGGCCGTGGTGGGGGCCGGCGCGGTGGTCACCCGCGACGTTCCGCCCTTTGCCGTTGCTGTCGGAGTGCCCGCGCGGGTCGTCCGCCAGCGGGAACCGCCGCCGGCCCCGCCGGAACCTCCTGCCCCGCGGCCGGAGTATCCGCCGCATCTGTGGAGATGAAGATATAGCGCAGGCCGCCAGGCCTGCGGATTTGCGCAGGCTAACAGCCTGCGCCACGCACTGTGAAGATGTAGCGCAGGCCGCCAGGCCTGTATGCAGGCGAACAGCCTGCGCTACGCTACCTGCAAACCGTCGGAGTAGGCAGTTATTATCATTTGCCCCAGGAGTTGGAAAATGAACGTGCTTTCTATCGTTATACCCGCCTACAACGAAGAGCGAGCCATCGCCCAGATTATTGAGCGGCCCCTCGCCATCCGTCCCCGACTGCAGGAGGTCGGGGTGGATGCTGAACTTCACCCCTGTGATGAGCACCCGCGCCATCCACGAAGGGGTGCGGATGCGAGAGGTGGCCATCCCATATCGGGAGCGAGTCGGGCGGTCCAAACTGAACGCGCTGCGGGACGGTGTCCGCTTCCTGCGGACCATCATCTGGACTGCCCTCAACTACACCCGGTGCGGGTTCTGGGGCTGGCGGGGCTGGGATTGGGAGGCCTCGCGGGCCTCATTGGCGCAGTCATCCTCGGCATGCGCCTCTCCGGCATCACCGACTGGGCCCCTGGGGTGTCGTCGCCGTCTTTATCGCCACTCTCTCCGCCGTCGCCGGGGTCACCCTCTTCTCCCTGGGTGCGACGTTCAATTATCTGGTCTCCCTCTTCCACAAGCGGCCCATCCGTCAGGGGCTCTTCGGCAACCCCGTCTTTGACCGTCCACTGGAGCGCCACTTCGGCTGGATGGGACTGATGGCGATGGTCGCCGGGCTGGCGCTGGAGGCCGGGAGTTGGAGTTTTGCCCTGGGCGGGTGGCCGATGGAGCGGCTCTGGCTCTACCTGCTGGGCGCGGCGATGCTGGTGTTGACCGGCTTGCAACTTTCGGTCTTCTGGGTCATCATGCGGGTGCTGGAGGAGTTGAACCAGCGGTAGATTCTGGTGAACCGGGACCTGGAGGGACGACCGTGTGTGGAATAAACCGCGGCGCAGGAATGCAGGAGCGCATTCCCCCGCCCGCGTTCCCGGACGCGGACGAGGTGGTACGGGCCGGCATCGCGGCTCAGCCGGAGGGGGCGGTGGACATCCTCTTCGTCAATCCGCCCGCGCCCGACGGCGGCATCTGGATTCGGAGCCAGCATCGGGTGGGACGCCGATCTCGTGAGGGGATGGTGTGGCCCCAGGTCAGTCTGGCCCAACTGGCGGCCCTCTTCCCCGACAAGCGGGTGGAGGTGGTGGACGCCATCGCGCTGCGGATGGACTGGGCGGCCTTTGAGAAGTTGCTGGAGGAGAAGCGCCCCCGCTACTATGTCACCCATGTCACCGCGCCGACGCTCCGAAACGATATGTATGGGACCTTTCTGGCCCGCAGCATGGGCGCCACGACCATCACCTTCGGCACCCACGTGACGCCCATCCCGCGGGAGACGATGCGCGCGTTCCCCACGCTGGATTTCGCCCTGCGCGGGGAGCCGGAACTGACGCTGCGGGAACTGGTGGACACGCTGGACTCGCTGGCGGCGGGCGCGCCGCTGCCGGAGGGCTGGCCCTGGGTGGAGCCCGACGTCCGCGCCCGCCTGCAGCGCCTCTTCGCCGACGCCCATCCAGACTGGCGCCCCGCCTGGACGACCGAACCGCTGCGCCGGGAGTCGACCCTTTCGGCCATCCGCGGGCTGGTCTGGCGGGACGGAGACGACATCGTTGTCAACCCCGACCGACCCTTCATCCGCCATCTGGACGACCTGCCGCTCCCCCGGCACGACTTGCTGCCGCTGAAGAAGTACCGCGCGCCCCTGGTGGGGGGCCCGTATGCCTTCATCGTCACCAGCCGGGGGTGTCCGGGCGGCTGTCGCTTCTGTATCAAGCACGTCTCCTACGGCCAGTCCGTCCGCTTCCGTTCACCGGAGAACATTCTGGCGGAACTGGAACTGCTGGTGGGGCTGGGCGTCCGTCACATCCACATGTACGCCGACCTGTTCACCGTCAGCCGGGAGCAGGTGATGGGGCTCTGCGAGGGGATTCTGGAGCGGAACCTGCGCATCCGTTGGACCTGCAACAGTCGGGTGGACTTCGTGGACCCGGAGATGCTCCGGACGATGGCCCGCGCAGGGTGCTGGATGATCTCGTGGGGGATTGAGTCGGGGAGCGAGGAGGTCCTGCGGCGGGCGGGGAAGGGTATCCGGCTGGAACAGGTGGAGCAGGCGTTGCGGTGGGCGAAGGAGGCAGGCATCCGCAACTGGGGCTACTTCATCATCGGCCTGCCCGGGGAGACGGAGGAGACCATTCAGCAGACCATTCGCCTGGCCCTGCGGCTGCCGCTGGACCTGGCGCTCTTCCATATCGCCGCGCCGTACCCCGGCTCGCCCCTCTTCTTTGAGGTGGTAGAGAAGGGATGGTTCCGCCCCGGCGTCCGCTGGGAACAGGTGGATATGGACCGCTCCACGGTGCTGGATTACCCTCACCTGCGGGCGGAGGAACTGGAGCGATGGGCCCGGCGGGCATTTCGGGCCTGGGCGCTGCGTCCGGGCCCGGCGCTGACCTACCTGAAGATGCTGCTGAGTTCGCCGTCGCTTTTGAAGAGTGCTGTGGAGATTGGGCTGGAGAATCTGGGCTGGGCGACGGGGTGAGTTGATCCCCGAAAGGCACGAAAGGCACGAAATTCACGAAATAGCGGAGGGTTTCGGATACGGCAGGCGGGGGTGGAAGACCCCCTTCAGCGTGTAGACGAAGGATTGTCGCACCTCGTTCAGTTCCCTCATCGTGATGGGGCAATCGTCCAACTGCCCCATCTGCAACACTTCCCCGAACATCTCCTCCACCACCCGGGCCAGTTCTTCCGGGGTGGTCGGGCGACGGGCGCGGACGGCGGCCTCACACCGGTCCGCCAGCATCACCAGCGCCGTCTCCCGGCTCCGGGGACGGGGGCCCCGATGGCGGAAATCCGCCTCGTTGACCCACGCCGGGTCGCCAGCCTGCTCCACCGCCCGCTCATACTGGAATCCGGCGCGGCTGGTGCCGTGGTGTTCGGCGATGAAGGCCTGAATCCAGCGCGGGAGGCGGTAGCGGCGAGCCAGTTCCAGCCCGTCCTGGACATGCCCGATGATGACCTGGGCGCTGGTTTGGGGGTCTAACTGGTCGTGGGGATTGTTGCCCTCTAACTGGTTCTCCGCGAAGAAGTACGGACGGGCGATTTTGCCAACGTCGTGGTAGTACGCCCCCACCCGGACCAGCAGCGGATTGAGGTCAATCCGTTCGGCCGCCTGTTCGGCCATGCTGGCGACCATCAGCGAGTGGTGATACGTCCCCGGTGCTTCCCGCAGCAGCCGCTGCAGGAGCGGATGGTCCGGGCGGCTTAACTCCAGGAGTCGGAAGGTAGTGGGCAGGTCAAAGAGAGGGCCCAGGAGAAACAGCCCGGCCAGGGCCAGGCTGGCGGAGATCAGCCCGTTCGTTATCGCCCCTGCCAGGGCCAGACCAAAAGAGAGCGGGTTCGGGCGGACCGCGAAGAGGGCGAAAGATGCCAGCACCCCCACCATCGCAGTTGCCGCGATGAGCCCCGCGCGGAACAGGACCCCCGGGCGGTCAGTGTGGCGGACGGCGAGGGCGGCCACAATGCCCCCCACCGTCGCGTACGTCGCCAGTTCCAGGGAATGGTCGCCGATCAGGCCCATGGCGCTCCCGACCAGCAAACTGGCGACCAGGCCCACGGGGGTGCCCAGAGTGGTAGTCGCCAGCATCGCCAGCGCCGGAGCCGGGAACAGATACTGCAGTACGCTCCGGTCGGGAACCATCAGCCGGACCAGGGCCAGGAACAAGGCCAGGAGCAGGACCAGCAGGAGCGACTTGCGCCCCTCATACAGCACATCCGGCTGGAAGCGGGCCAGGACCACCCCCATCAACAGGATGCCCAGCACGGAGAGGATGCCGTTGGCCGCCACCTCCATCCAGCGGGTCCGGGGTTGCTGAAGCCCCAGTTCCTGCAGCGCCTCCAAGTCCAGCGCGCTGACCCGTTGTCCTTCCCGGATGATGATCTCGTTGGCCTCCAGAGTCCGGACAACGGGGGGGACAGATTCCCGCGCGGCCTGGCGGGCCCGCCGGGTTGCCTCTTCGTCGTAGAAGGAATTGGGGACAATGAGTCGCTGGGCCAGCGCGGTGGTGACAGACGCCTCATCGCTGGAGAGATCCAGGCTGACCAGGGAGGCCGCCTGCCGCCGCGCCTGGTCTATGCTGTCCTCCCGCACTCCCTGGCGCATCGTCTCCGCAACAACGTTGAGAACCTCCAGTTGCACCCGATTCCAGGATTCGTCGGAGAGAGTGGGGAGCAGGTCGGCGATTTCCGGCGGCAGGTCCTTCAATTCAGGCACGGCCACAATCCAGGCCCGGCGCTGAGCGGGAGTGGCGTAGGGGTCGGCGCGAACGGCGCTCAGATAGTCCAGCACCTGGCGCGCCCGCTCCAGTTGCTGACGGGCCAGGTTGGGGTCCGGCGCCGTATAGACCGGGGGGACGGCGGCCTCCGCCTGCTGTTGCTGTTCGGCAGTCCGGATGGTGCTCTCATAGGTGATGCGGCGCGGCGAACGGATGTCCCGGGGGGCCACGTCCCCCACCTCCAGGACCACACGGCCGGAAGGGAGCACGGGGAAGGAGAGCAGGAACGTGCTGACGGTCACCAGTACCAGTGCCAGAACGGTCAGCCGTCCCCAGAGTAGCCACTTCTGCCCGATCAGACCTCTCTCCACTTCCGGGTCAACCCCTTGTAGTACGCCTTGGGCGAAGGCGCGGGGACGATACCCGCGCTCATCAGCGCGGTCCCCATCATTTCTTCCAGTTGTTCCCGCTCCGGACTGCTGATGTAGGCCAGTTCGTCGGCGCGGGCCAGCACGTAGGGGAAACCGCCCAGGATGCGACACTGGGCGACAATTCCGGCGTGGGTCAGGCTCAGCGCGTCTGGGTTTTCCACCACCCACTGGGGAACCTCCACCCGGGCAATGACCGGCGCTTTGCCGTCGGGGGCAACGTTCAGATAGAAAAATTGTACCTCATGACCTGCGGGCTGGTAATAATTCCGGTTGATCCCGCCCGGCGAAGTGAAGAGTGCTGACCGGGCACCCGATGGAAGGAAGGCGAAGAGGACCCGGTCGGGGATACGCGCCAGGGGGTTTTTCTCCTCCCGGGCCCGCGCCGGGTCGCCGCCGGTCTGGGCCAGGTGCAGGAGTTTCCCCACTTCGGTATGGCGCGGCCGGCTGATGAACGCGGCCAGCGCGGCTCCTTTTTCGCGGATGCGCTCCATCTGGCGGAGGTAGAAGGCGATTTTCTCCTTGCGCCCTGCCGCGGGCAGGTCCTCCAGCACCCACAGAATGAGGGTACCGTCCACCAGCGCCAGCGTCGGTCCGGGTGGTTCCGCCTCCACCCGGTCGGCCAGATGGGCAATCTCGGCGCAATCTCGCCGTACATCCAGCAGGTTACCCGAGACCAGCATGTCCCCTTCGTAGAGGTCCTCGTCCCGAAAGGCCAGGGTCGGGATACTGCGGGCCTCCGGCGCCTCTCCGCTGCCGTGCCGGAAGACCAGGCTGCCGATGTTGATGAGGTAGTACAGGGCCGCGCTGTGGCGGTCCGGCCCGATGGCGCTCCCGTCGGCGCCGATGACGGTGAAGCGTTGGGGGACAGACGGGCAGGCCACTACCGTGTTCAGCGGCTCTGCGGTGGGTATGGCCGCCCCCACTTCTGCGGCGGCCTCCTGGAGGGCCGGGCCCGTTTCGGCGAACGCCTCCAGCCAGCGGCGCGCCTCTGCGACCCGGTTGCCGAACTCCCGCTCCTGCCGGGCCAGCGCCTGCCCCATCTCCTCTGCCGCGCGGGCCAAACGGGTCAGGTCCAGGGCCATAGGACTCCTCACCCTCTGCTCGCCAGGCGTCTTACCTCGGCGACAATCTGCTGCAGCGCGCGATGGGTCTCCTCCGCCAGGGCCGCCCCGTCGCCATCGGTGCGGGTACGGACGGAGAGGCGGAGTTTGTCCTCGGTGCCCGAATAGCGCAGGAGGACCTCCGCGCCATCCCCCGCCCGGGCCCGCAGGTGATCCAGGACGGCCCGGATTTCCGGCACCTCCGCCAGCGGGATGGAAATTCGGGGCGCGTCCAGGCTGACCATCGCCTGGGGGTAGCGGGGAATCCCGGCGGTCAGGTGGGATAGGCAGCCATCGGCCTTATCCACCATTACTGCTGCGACAGTCAGCGCGGTGTAGATGCCGTCACCGGTGGTCTGGCCGCGGTCCAGGATCAGGATGTGGCCCGATTGCTCGCCGCCCAAGAGGCATCCCAGGGCCCGCATCCGCTCCAGGACGAATTTATCCCCCACCTTCGCTTCCACGACCTCAATCCCCAGCGGTTTCAGGAACTCGTGCAGGCCGAAGTTGCTCATCGGCGTCGCCACGATGGCAGGGACGGAGAGCAGGCCCTGGGCCCGGAAGTGACAGGCCAGAATGGCCAGGATGCCGTCACCGTCCACGATGCCGCCCCGCTCGTCTACCAGGACGACCCGGTCGCCGTCGCCGTCAAAGGCGACGCCCAGATGGGCGCCTGTGGAGACGACGCGGGCCGCCAGGGTGCGGGGTTCAATGTATTCGTAACTCTCGTTGATGTTGAGGCCGTCGGGGCTGCCGTTGAGGACGTCCACCCGGGCCCCCAGCCGTCGGAAGACCTCCGGCGCGACGAAGGACGTGGCGCCGTTGGCACATTCCAGCACCACGGAGATGCCGGAGAGGTCTCGTTTCCCCCGCCAGGAGCGCACCAGGTAGTCCACGTAGGCCTCTGCCAGTTCGGGGGCGGGGCGGGACCGTCCCAGTTGGCGGGTATCCCGGGGGGTGAAGGCCCGCGCCGGGTCCAGGACCAGCGACTGAATCCGGTCCTCCAGCGCGTCGTCCAGTTTATAGCCGTCGGGGCCGAAGAACTTGATGCCGTTATCCTCCACCGGGTTGTGGGAGGCGGAGATGACCACGCCCAGGCTGGCCCCCAGGTGGCGGGTCAGGTAGGCGACCGCAGGGGTGGGGATGACTCCCGCCTGGAGGACGTCCAGGCCCTGGGAGAGGAGGCCCGCCGTGAGGGCGGCCTCCAGCATCATCCCGGAGACGCGGGGGTCCCGGCCGATGATGGCGGCCCTCACCCCCTCCCCCCTGCCCCCCTCCCCCTCTCCCACTTGTGGGAGAGGGGGAGGGGGTTCGGGGGTGGGGGTGAGGGCCCATCCCACCGCCTGCCCGATGCGCAGGGCCAGTTCGGGCGTCAGTTTGCGCGAGCGGTGTTCGTTGGTGAACTCGGTCGTGCCGCGAATGCCGTCGGTGCCGAAGAGAGCGTCCAAGATCGTCCTCCGGTGAAGGAGAGTGAAACGTGAGACGTAAAACGTGAAACGTAAAACGTGAAACGTAAAACGTGAATTACGTTTCACGTTTTACGTTTCACGTTTCACTCCGGATCAGTCCCCGCTCCATTTCCTCCTTCAGCAGGGCCAGGTCAGCGTCCACCATCATCCTGACCAGTTCCTCAAAGGAGACGGAGGGCTCCCAGCCCAGGACCCGGCGGGCCTTGGAGGGGTCGGCGACCAGGAGGTCCACCTCCGCAGGGCGCATGTAGCGGGGATCCTGGACCACGTAGTCCCGCCAGTCCAGCCCCACGTGGGCAAAAGCGATCTCGCAGAGTTCCCGCACCGAGTGGGTCTGGCCTGTGCCCACGACGTAGTCGTCCGGCGCGGGTTGCTGGAGCATCAGCCACATCGCGCGGACGTAGTCCCCAGCGAAGCCCCAATCCCGGCGGGCGTCCAGGTTGCCCAGCCGGAGTTCGTTGGCCAGCCCCAGTTTGATTTTCGCCACGCCGTAGGAGACCTTGCGGGTGACGAATTCCAGGCCACGGCGGGGGGAGTTGTGAATCCAGCCCTGCCCCACGCCAGCGTGGAAGGTCCCGGACTGAGTGGCCAGGTCAAACAGCCAGCCCCTGTACGCCACAGGGGTCACCCGGACGACCTCGGAGAGGGGACGCTGGAGATGTTGTCCTTTCTGTCCCTGAACGTTGGGCGAATTCAGATTGATCTGGTAGTACAGGCGCCCGTCCCGTTCCTCCACGCAAATGATGGCCCGCTGGTTCAGGGTGACGCGCGCCAGCCAGTACAGTCCAGCCGCCAGAGGGGCCGAGGCGGTCTTGAAGCCCTTGAACTCGTACTGAATCGGGGCCCGCTGCAGGCCATCGCCAGCGTTGTAGCCTCGGAGGAAGGCCAGGCGGGCCTCCGGCCCGGCGTTCAGCACCCGCTGGGGGACCCGTTTGTATCCCGACCGGGTGTAGACCGTGTTCCGAATGTAGCGGCCGTATTCGTTGGCCCCTGGGAGATACAGTTGGTAGACGGGCGCTCCTCCCTCAAATCCGCTGGGGGCCACGGAGAGCCGGCTGCGGCAGCCGATAACCTGTCGGGCCACCTCCGCGACCTGTTCCAGGAACTGAGCGTCCTGGTTGGTGACCTGGATTTTCCCCTCTTCGCTGATATATCCGTCGGCGACGATGACTCCCAGAAGCCAGGCTTCCGCCTCGGTCATCTGGATCACGTTCGTCGGCGGGGGCAGTTCAATCAACGCCAGGTGGTCGCCGGGGCGCACCTCCTCCGTCCGTCGGGAAACGGGGCTGTTATCCCCCTCCACGAAGACCTGGTGATCCGCCGTCGTGTGGTACACCGCGCCCCGGGCCGCCACCCGGTATACCTCCTTATTGGGCTTACGCTCAAAGCCGTTCCAGGTAGCGGTCATACAGGTTACCGGTGTCCACCCCTCAGCGTCCCAGACTTCCAGCGGGTCCTCCGGGTCCACCTCTGTGGTGAAGCGGGTGGCCGTGTGAGGCTCCGTCCGGTGAGGGACGACGTCCTCTATGGGCAGAATGTCCAGCAGCCCGTGACGCCGGACGATGACCGGGGTCTCCCCGGTGACACACTCGTGGTTGAACAGGATGCCGGAGACCGCGTAGATGCCGAACGACTCCCGGTAGTTGACTGTGATCCAATGGCCGTAGACCTTCGCCACCCCGTAGGGGCTGCGGGGGTAGAAGGGGGTGTTCTCGTTTTGTGGAACCTCCCGGACCTTGCCGAACATCTCCGACGAACTGGCCTGGTAGAAGCGGATGCTGGGGTCCACGGTGCGGATGGCCTCCAGCATCCGGGTGACCCCCAGCGCGGTGACCTCGCCCGTGAAGACCGGTTGCTCCCAGGAAGTGGGGACGAAGGACTGGGCGGCCAGGTTGTAGACCTCTTCGGGCTGATACTCCCGCAGAATGGCGATGAGGGAGCCCTGGTCCAGCAGGTCGCCGGAGACCAGGGTGATTTTATCCTGGATGTGCTGGATACGGGAGAAGTTCACCGTACTGGTGCGGCGCACCATCCCGATAACTTCATACCCCTTTTCCAACAGGAACTCCGCCAGATAGGAACCGTCCTGTCCGGTGATGCCGGTGATTAGGGCTCGGGGCATTCTACCCTCCTGTTTCTGAAGGTTCTTTTTCTCCAAACCACTTTTGCAGGGTTTCTCGCAAACACTGGAAGGCGGGATCTGTACAGTTCCAGAGTGTTCGGGGGTCCCGTTTTGCAACGGCTATTGCTATATTTTTGTAAAGGGAAGAGGAGCGCTTGATCCGGCGAGCCTTCAGAAGAGCCTCCAGACTCTCTTTGGGGTGCTCCGGCTTCTGTTGACACTTTGCGTGCCACTCCTCTGGGCTGATCTGCAACAGTGGCGCCACCGCAGGCGAACCATTCCACACCCACATATCCAGTTCGGGGTCTATGATGATGACCTCACAGCGATCTTTCCAGCCATCCCTTTCCAGAAATTTCCGCGCTTTCTCCTGCAGTTCCCGGGTACTTTTGCGCTTACCTTTGCGCTTACCTGTGCGCTCACCTGTGCCACTACCTTCCCGGTCCAGCATCACCAGGGCATACTGACAACTCCTGAGATAGGGGCGCAACATCTCTGATGCCCTTCTATACACTGCAGGATCCCGGAAGGGATGAACAATGAACTCCACATCTTCTTTTGAGATGCGAAGGCCCAGCGCTTCCGGATGTTGCAGTAGGCCCTCCACCAGCGCTTTCATGTTGCTATCCGCAACCAGGACCACCAGGGGTTGGGGAAATGCGCTCATCCAAGAACTCCTGCGGCATAGAGTTCGCCCAGGTTGATCTCTTTCCGCCAGTCCTTCAGGCGGGGATGCTGATCGCCCCGAAGGATGTCTGTCGCTCCGTTCCGGGTCTGGGCAAAGCAGAGGATTTGCTCCGGTTTGGCCAGACCGACCAGGAGAGGAGAATGGGTAGCCATCAGTACCTGCCCATCATACACTGAGGAAAGGGACTGGAAGACGGCCTCTATGGCCCGGGGGTGGATGCCGTTCTCAGGCTCTTCAATCAAATAAACGGGCTGAATCCTCTGGAAAAATCCCTCTTCATCCAGGTCCTCCGAGGGGAGATATGCGAGGAGAGTCAAAGCCAGCATCCGGAGAGTGCCATCCGACAGCAGCCATGAAGGGAGCATCAGATCGCCGATCTGGGCGACCAGGTAAAGGTGACGGTCCTCCTCCCGTTCCCACACCTGAATGTCCTGCAGGTTCGGAAGAACGGTTTGAAGGTGCTGAAGCCATTGCTGGAAATCTGCCTGCTTCTGCTCTCGGAGGTAGCGGACAACGGCTGCGATATTTGAGCCGTCTGGTTGAAGCACCCGGCGAGAAGTCGGGGAGCAAGGCCAGCGCATCCGAGCACTGTTGAGCATAAGCAACTGGACCCCCTCGGTCAAAAGTCTCTGGATCCAGGTGGTCACCGGAAACCGCTCTGTGTCCGATAGGGAAGCCAGAGCGGCCTTTTGCGGGGGAGGCCGCAGAGGGAAACGCCAGTTTGTGGTCTCGGAGCGAAAATAGGCCAGCCCGTCTTCCTGAAGAGAGATCACCTTGCGCCCGCCTGCCGGAGACCTTTTATGAACAGGCCACACCACGGGGCCGGGGGGTTCCATCTCCTGGGGAAATCCGGCCCGACGTCGCAAAGGAGCAGACGAAGAGCGGAGAAGCCAGAAGTTTTCCGCCAGCAACTGAATCCCCCCTCGGGGGCCCACACCTACCCGCACCTCATACCGGCAGAAGGGATAAGACTCCGGTAGCCGCTTCCGAAGTGTTTCGGGCACGGCGACTTCTACCGCCAGTTCAAAAGCGTCCGCTTCCCGCTTCCAGACAAGTTCCCGCAGGGAGCGGCTGCGTTCCCCCACCGCCGCTTCCGGGCCTTCTCGCAAAAGGTCTCCCAGAAACACCACTACATCCAGAAAAGTGGTCTTCCCGCTGGCGTTCGGCCCCACAAGGATATGGAACTCTCCCAGCGGCTGACGAATGTACCGCAGGCACTTGTATCCTTTCGCCTCTATCAGCGTGATCATAGCCTCCCCTCCTGTCGCTCATAAAGACGCCAATACTCCAGCGTCTCCCGTAGTGTCTCCTCAAAGGGAATCCGGGGCTCCCAGCCCGTCCGGCGGCGGAACTTCTCCGCGCTCCCGTAGATGACGGGCACGTCGGCGGGGCGGTAGAGGGCCGGGTCCACCTCTATCCGAACCTCCGCGTCAGTAAAGGAAAGGAGCGTCTCCAGAATCCAGCGGATGGAGCGGGCCACGCCAGAGGCCAGGTTGTAGACCTCCCCGGCCTCGCCCTGCGTCGCGGCCAGATAGTAGGCCCGGACGATGTCCCGCACGTCGGTGAAGTCCCGCGCCACGTCCAGGTTCCCCACCCGCACCACCGGCTCCTGGAGTCCGGCCTCAATGCGGGCAATCTGACGGGCGAAGGATGGGACGACGAAGCGGGGGGATTGCCCCGGTCCGGTGTGGTTGAACGGCCGCAGCCGCACCACGTCCACCCCGTAGGCCAGATGGTACTGGAGCCCCATGAAGTCCTGCCCGACTTTGCTGACGGCGTACGGGTTGACCGGGCGCAGCGGGCTCTCCTCGGTGAGGGGCAGGTCCTCCGGGCGGGGCCAACCATACTCCTCGTTGGACCCGATGACAACCACCCGGGCCTTCAGGCCCGCCCGCCGCACCCCCTCCAGCACGTTCAACTGGGCCCGCAGGTTGTTCTCTAACGTCTCCCAGGGATCGGAGAAGGAAGTGGGGACGTAGGACTGGGCCGCCAGGTGGAACACCACATCCGGCCGAAAGTCCCCGATCAGTTCGCCTACCTGCCCGGCGTCCCGCAGGTCCACGTGGACCAGCGAGAGGCATGGCCGGGGCCGGGGGTCCTCCACTGGCTCCGGATAGACCGTCCCCAGCAATTCCCAGTCGGTTTGAGATAGCAGGTACTCGCAGAGGTGATTTCCGACAAACCCACCGGCCCCGGTGATGAGTGCACGCATAGACGGCCTCCGGGAAGGACACACATCGGGATGTGAGGATTATACCCCAGAGCCAGGGAGTTGCCAAATGAACAGGCTGGGCTATAATCCACGAATGGCACGTAAAAACCCCAAAGGACACGAAGGCCACACGAAGGGCACAGGATGATTTTTATCGCCATATTCGTGCATTCGTGTATTCGTGAATCATTCGCGGACGGCCCGCCACGCCAAACAGACCCAGGGTAGGGAATACGAATGAGGCACGAATATCCCCGACCGATGGTGACCGTGGATGTCGTCATCTTTACCCTGCGGGAGAACGACCTGCAGGTGTTGCTGGTCCGGCGACGGAACCCACCCTTTGCCGGGATGTGGGCGATTCCCGGGGGATTCGTGGACATAGACGAACCGCTGGAAGCGGCCGCGCGGCGGGAACTGGAGGAGGAGACCGGCGTCCGGGGCGTCTATCTGGAACAATTCCACACGTTTGGCGACCCCGGGCGGGACCCGCGCGGGCGGACCATCACCGTGGCGTACCTGGCCCTGGTCCGGGCCGATGAGGTTCAACCCCGGGCGGGCGATGACGCCGCCGAGGCCCGCTGGTGGTCCGTATCCGATCTCCCCCCTCTGGCCTTTGACCACGACCGCATCCTGGCCTGCGCTCTGGAGCATCTCCGCCGCAAATTGGAATGCCCGGCGGTCGTCGCCGGACTTTTGCCGGAGACGTTCACCCTGAGCGAATTGCAGGCCGCATACGAGGTCATCCTCGGTGAGAAATTGGACCGGCGGACCTTTCGCCGCAAAGTCCTGGCTGCCGGAGTCCTTCAGGAGACAGGGGAATACCGGCGGGTGGACGGTCGTCCAGCCAAACTGTACCACGTAAGGAGCGCGCGGTGAAGACTCAGCGTGTGGGTGTCTTCATTATACTGGTGATCAGCCTGATCGGGGCGGGGTGCGTTGGGCAACATCAGCCCCCTTCCTCTCTATCGGCGACGGTTTCGCTGTATGGCGACCTGGAGAATCTGGACCCGCGCGGGGAGGTCATCACCGTCTGGTATCCGGCATCCCAAGAGGATGCATTGCTGGCAATGCTGGATCGGTTCAATGGGACCAACCCATGGGGCATTGCGGTGCGGGGGGAGCGTCTGGAGAACTCCGCTGCCCTTTACGAGCGCATCCAGGAGGGGACTTCGGTGAAGAAACTCCCCGACCTGGCCATTGTCTCTCCGGGTTATCTGGCGGCCAGCGCGACGGAGGGGCTGGCCGTGGAACTGACGCCCTATTTGAAAAGCCGCCAGTGGGGATTCCCGGCAGGAGACCTGGAGGAGTTTTTCCCCTCTGTCCTGGAGGTCGGACAACTGAGCCGTCCGTCCGGGCGATACGGTTTTCCCTTCGCCCTCTCGGCCGGACTTCTGTTTTACAACCGGGGGTGGCTCCGCCAGTTGGGCTATGACCACCCACCGCGCACCTGGGAGGAGTTCCGGGAAATGGCCTGCGCTGCCTCGGACCCGACCAGCGGGGTCTACGGCTACGAATTTACTGCCAGTGACCGCACGTTTATGCACCTGCTCATCGGTTGGGGCGGTCAGATGATGAGTCCCGACAGTACAGGGTACGCTTTCGGAGAGAGCGAGGGCCAGGAGGCGCTGGTGTTTCTGCAGGCCCTGGTACAGGAAGGGTGTGCTCTCCGGGAGGCCCGCTGGGAGCAGGCAGAGGCAGACTTCGGGGCCGGAAGGGTGCTCTTCGTGCTCAGCAGCACGGCGCACATCCCGCACTACCGTCAGGTTGCCGCGCAGCGGGGTGGGCTGGATTGGGCTGTGGCGCCCCTGCCAACCCATACTGGCGCGCCGGTCGTTGACCTTTTCGGTCTCTCCTGGTTCATCCCGCCCACCACTCCCCGGCGACAACTGGCGGCGTGGCTGGTGATCCGCTGGATGAACGAACAACCCCAGCAGGACCGCTGGGTATCTGCGTATGGCCATCTTCCCCACCGCGTGCTTTCCCCCGAGGCTCAGGCTGCGCTGCTGGAGGAGATGCCCCAGTATGCCGATGCCCTTGCTTTGCTGGAACTGGACGCGGTGGTGGAGCCGGCCGTTCCCGGATATGAGCGGTGTCGGGGTATTCTGGGGGCCATGGTCAGTGCGGTCGCGGAGGGCGAAGAACCGGCATCTCGGCTAAAGGAGGCGGTGGAATCCTGCCAGGCCACTCTAATGGGGCCATAACATCTGGAGTGTTTTGCCTGGTGGGTTTCAGCCCCCTATCTGAAGGGGAAAGGGTTGCGGCGGGCGGCTTCGCCGCCCGCCGCAACCCTTACTGATAGCGACCGCTTCGCCAGTGTTCCAGCACCCGGCGGGTGGAGGCAAAGGCCAACGGCGGGAGTTCGTCCGGCGGGAAGAACTCCGCCGATCGGGCGTCGTCCCCGGCCTGGAGGGTGCCGCCCACCACTTCCCCCTGGTACACTATGGTGAAACTCGCCTCGGCAGGCGGCCCTTCGCCGGGGATAATATCCAGCAGACCGGTCAATCTTACTTCCAGCCCCGTTTCCTCCTGACACTCCCGGATAGCGGTGGTGGACGGGTCCTCATCGTACTCCACAAAACCGGCGGGCAGACTCCAGCGCCCCTTTGCCGGGCCGAAGGCCCGCCGGATCAAAAGCACCCGCCCCTCTTTTTCCACCAGCACGGCAGCAGCCACTTTGGGGTCGCGAAAGATGAGGCGGTCACATGCCGGGCAGTACCGCCGTACCCGACCGTAGGCCTCCCGGTCCTGAAGCGGACCGCCACACTGGGGACAGAAGTTGAGTTCCAGGTATTCAGCCATGGACAGGTCGCATGTCGCAGGGAGCAGGTCGCAAGGAGGGGCGAGGCATGCCCCTTCGGGCCGAAGGCCCTTCGGGGCCGAGGCCTCGCCCGTACTCGCTATCGCGCCCGCCAGGCCCGCAGGGAGAAGATTGCCAGCACCGCGGTCAGCAGGGCCAGCCCTCCCACGGGCAGCCAGGACGTGGGGGGCAACGGCGGTTTCCCGCCCGGCATTTCCGGAGGGACAGGAACGGGCGTCGGTTCCGCCACCGTTATCGCCGGAGGCGTTTCCTCCACTGTCGCGACTCTGGCCATCTCCGATGGGGTCATCTCCGGCGTCAGTGTAAGGAATCCTTCCTCTTCGTCAGGCTCAGTTGGCTCCCAGAGGGATGGCCCGGGCGATGCTCCCCCACCTCCCCCAATGCCCCCCCCACCAACAGGCTCTCCTTCTATCAGAGAGGGAGTCTCCGCCCAGTCCCACACCTCCGGAGTGGGTATTTCGGAGGCGGTCGCCGCGCGGAATAGAGGGCCATCTTCGGGAGACGCTGTCTCCGAAGCGGGTGGCACCTTTTGCGCATCGGTTTCCCCGGTCTCCATCACCTGTGGGGATTCTTTATGAACAGCGACCATCGGCGCGGGTGCTGCAGTGCCCATCCCGCCCGGTCCAGCGGTGATGAGGTTACCCACCAGCAGGATGACGCAGAGGAGGCCGCTGATCGCGGTCGCGAAGGTCAGCGCGGGAGCCAGGCGGCGGGCCACGGGCGCGGGCTGGCGGGCCATCGCGGGGGTCAGCAAGAAATTGCGCGGCGCACGCACAGGAGGCATTCCCCGGACCAGCGCAACGGTCTGCTGCAGCGATTCCAGCCGCGCGCGCAGGTCGGCGTCCTGGGCCAGCCGGGCCTCCAGTCGGGCCCGTTCCCGTGGGCTCAATGCCCCGTCTATGTACGCCGACAACAGTTCATCCACTTTTTCCCGGGCGCGGTTCTTTCCCAGCATATCAGTCCTCATTTAAGACGGTACGCGCGGGGTAAGAGTTCCTTCTGTGCCTGCAGAAGGTCCCGCAGACGGGCTCGGGCCCTCGCCAGGCGGGATTTGACCGTCCCCACAGGAATCCGAACCGTCTCTGCAATCTCCTGATAGTTCATCCCCTCTACATCCGAAAGGACCAGCACGATACGTTGATCTGGAGGAAGAGCGATAATGGCGGCCTGGAGAAAACGAGTCAGTTCCGCCTGCTGAGCGGCCTCCTCCGGCGTGGGGTGACCGTTGACCAGGAAGGGGTTCGCCTCCTCGTCCATCTCCCCGAAGGACTCCCAGGAGATAGTGGGACGGCGCTTGTGACGACGGAGTTCGTCGTAACAGCGGTTGGTGACGGTGCGCATGAGCCAGGATAGGAAGGAGCCCCCCCGGAAGGTGGAGAGGTGCCGATACGCCGCAATGAAGGTTTCCTGGGTGACGTCTCCCGCCGTGGCCGGGTCGCCCAGGATGCGGTAGGCAAGATTATAGACCCGGTCCTGGTAGGCCAGAACCAGTTCGTTGAAGGCGTCCAGGTCACCGCGCTGCGCGGCGGCAATCAGACGTTGTTCGTCCACGGCTCTCCCTATGGCGAGCAGAGAAGCGATGTAATCACCTACCCTGATCGGTTTACAGATAATGTAGCGCAGGCTGTCAGCCTACATACAGGCCTGGCGGCCTGCGCTACAGGGCATACTTTTGCCAGCGTGACTCCGCTACAAAATCGCGGAGACCGCAGAGTACGCAGAGCACTACTTTGATGAAAATCTCTGCGCTCTCCGCGTTCTCTGCGATTTGTTTTTGCAGTGAACTCCAGCGTCTTTTAAGGCGCTTGTCCAGAGGCTCCCGGTAGGTAATTACGAAGCGGTCGGAATTGACCGGACAACCTTTTCCCTTCCCCACAAGCCAATCTTGGGGAGAGAAGGGAAAAGGGGGTTGAATCTGGCGGCGAAACTGTTCACCTAAAACTCTCAATTCCCCCTTCGCTCCGCGGAGCGGCAGCAGGGCACCGATGACGGATTGTTTTAGCGATACGCGATACGCGATACACGATAAGCGATAAGCGATAAGCGATAAGCGATAAGCGATAAGCGATAAGCGATATGCGATATGCGATATGCGATATGCGATATGCGATATGCGATATGCGATCCCACGCGCCAGTTACCAAATTGTAACGCAGCCGAAATGCCATTTCCGCTCATTTTCATGTATGATGTTTACAGACCTCCGGGAACAATTCCGGAGCGGAGTGGTCACGATGAAGCCACAAGGAGGTTACAATGGAAATGATTAAGGTTGCTGCTGATTCCCGCTCCACCGCTGTGGCGGGGGCCATCGCTGGAGTCATTCGGGAACGGGGGAAGGTAGATGTGCGGGCCATCGGAGCCAGCGCCGTCAACCAGGCGGTGAAAGCGGTCGCCATTGCCCGCAGTTACCTGATGCCGGAGGGGATTGACATCGTCTGCATCCCATCTTTCTCCGAGGTGATGATTGACGGGCAGGAGCGGACCGCTGTCCACCTCACCGTGGAGACCCGATGCAACGCCAGCAAGGCGGCGTAGATCTCCATATTCACACCACCGCTTCGGACGGGTCGCTGAGACCCGCCGAGGTGGTGCAACTGGCTCTGAAGCTAAGATTGGCGGCCATTGCTCTGGCAGACCATGATACCTTAGCAGGGTTTGCCGAAGCGCGAGCGGCTGCCGAAGGTACCGGTCTGAAGATTGTCCCGGGGGTGGAAATCAGTTCCGACTGGCCGGTCGGAGATTTCCACATTCTGGGACTGTATGTAGACCCCTGGGACGGGCCGCTGAACGAGTCTCTGGCAGCGATGCGGGTTGCCTGGCTCCATCGCGCCCGGAAGGTGCTGGAAAAACTGGCGGCCCTGGGAATGCCCCTGGACTGGGAAGAGGTCGCCGCTTTCGCTAACGGGGGCAGCGCCATCGGACGGATGCACGTTGCCCGCGCGATGGTCCGCCGGGGGTATGGGGTATGTTTCCACCATCCCGGAAGCCTTCCATCACTACATTGGTCGGTATGGGCCAGCATATGTACCCCGTCTGCGGATGACACCGGTGGAGGTGATCGGGCTGATCCGCCGGGCCGGGGGCATCGCAGTGCTGGCCCATCCGGCGGCCTCCGGCCTGATAGAACATATCCCAACCCCGGCCTCGCTGGGGCTTCAGGGAGTAGAGGTCTTTTACCCCAGTCATTCCCTGGACGATGTCAAAAGGCTGCTGCGGCTGGCCCGCCAGTATCGCCTGCTGGTCACCGGAGGGAGCGATTTTCACGGCTTCGGAGTCGGCGAGGGAGCCCCCTGGGATCACTGGATGTGCCCCTGCAGGTGCTCCGGGAACTTCAGCAGGCAGCTGAAATGGGCCGGCGGATAGAAGAGCCCCTCTACGCCATGTACCACTTCTGAGCATGAGAGTTCCCTTGACCCTCCTTATCCCCCCGGCCTCTTTCTCCTCCCCGCTTCGGAGAAGGGGAAAAAGGTGAGGGTTTGAGGCGGGCGGCTTCGTCGCCCGCCTCAAACCCCCCATTCCTCTGGAGTAATTACCCTGACCGGTTTGCAGATAACGTAGCGCAGGCTGTCAGCCTGCATGCAGGCCTGGCGGCCTGCGCTACAGGGGCGCGCCTTTGCCAGCGTCTTTTGTGGCGCTTGCCCGAAAGCCCCCTGGTAGGTAGTTACCCTCTGGAAACATTTCTACAGGTCAAACCCCAGCAGAACCTCCAGTGTTAACTGAGGATTAGCGTTGCGGCGCAAGCGGTCCATCGCCAGCCGAATGGCCTGGATGCGGGCGACGGCCTGCGCGGGCGTAAATTGTGCGGCCATCTGCTCCAGGCGTGCCTGCTGGTCCAGGTGGGTCAGCCGAGACTCCCCCGTCTGGTCTTCCTCAACGCCTCCCGTCAGCAGGAGAATATCCCGCCACCAACCCGTCCAGATGTCCAGTGCTTCCTGGGTTGCAGCGGGGTCGCGCGCCAGTTCCGCCGCGTAGCGGAAGCGGTCCGTTAACGGGGCCCGCAGCAGCGCAACCATTTCGTCTATCCGCTGTTGCCGCCGCCGGAGCAGGTCGGGCTCGGTGGCGGCTCGCACGGCCCAGCCCAGTCGTCCCCCGCTGAGGTGCGCCAGCAGGCGCGCCGTCTCCGCCTCTACTCCCCAGCGGGTCTGCAGCGCCGCGGCAATCTGGGGCAGCGGGAGCGGACGAAGCGGGACCACCTGACAGCGGGAGACGATGGTCGGCAGAAGGGAATCCGTATCGGGGGCCAGCAGGATGAGGACGACGAAATCTGGCGGCTCCTCCAGAGTTTTCAGGAGCGCGTTGGCCGCTGAGGGGGTGGCCTGGTCAAAACGGTCCAGCACGGCGACCCGATGATGGGCCATGTTCGGCGTCAGGGAGAGGTGGCGCTGGAGTTCCCGGACCTGCTCCACTTTCAGCCGCCCGGCTTCCGACTCCGGCTGTACCCAGAAGAGGTCGGGATGGTTGCCACTGGCGACCAGGTGGCAGGACCGGCACTTCCCGCAGGGGCGAGGGTCCCCCTGGCAAAGAAGGGCGGAGGCCAGCGCCTTTGCCAGCGTCCCCTTGCCGACGCCCGGCGGGCCGGTAAATAAGTACGCGTGGGAAAGTTCTCCCTCCTCCAGTGCCTGCCGGAGAAGGTGGACCGCCCATTCGTGTCCAACAATACCCCAGTTCTCCATTGCAGAGCAAAAATCAAAATCCACGAAGGACACGAACGGCACGAATGGTTTTCATTGTGATGCTTCGTCTTTGTGATGCTTCGTGTCCTTCGTGGATCAGCCTCTGTGCCTACCGGCGGTCTGTTCTTTGAGCCGCTGCCCGCTGCCGCCAGGCCTCGTAGAGGACAATGGAGCCAGCGACGGCCGCGTTGAGGGAGGTGACGTTTCCGACCATGGGGAGTTGAACCATCCGGTCGCACCGTTCCTGAACCAGCCGGCGCAGGCCCTCCCCTTCGCTGCCGATCACCAGGGCCAGGGGGCCAGTGAGGTCTGCCTGGTCGTACCTCTGGGCACCTCGTACGGCTTCCAATCCAACCACCCAGATGTCGCGCGCCTTCAGCCGTTCTATGGTCTCCGGCAGATTGGGCACCTGGGCGATCCGAAGGTGCTCGGCCGCCCCGGCGGAGGTGTGCACCACCGCCGGGGTGATCCCGACAGCCCGGCGTTGCTGGATTACCACACCGTGGACGCCAACGGCCTCGGCGGTGCGCAGGAGCGTGCCGACATTTTGCGGGTCCTGCAGGAGGTCCAGGAGGAGCAGGAAGGGGGGCTCAGAGCGCCGCGCGCTCTCGGCCAAAATGTCCTCCAGATCAGCGTATGGGTACTCGCTGGCCTCCAGGGCCACTCCCTGATGGTTGGCTTCCCCCATCCAGTCCAGATGGCGGCGGGGGACGCGTTCTACTGGCACCCCGGCCCGTTCTGCCAGGGTCAGGATGTCGTCCACGATGTCCGTCGCGCGGACGGTATCGGCGACCATCAGTCGGAAGAACTGTCGCCGCCGGGCCCGCAACGACTCATAGACCGCGTTGCGACCGTAGAGGGTTTCACGCATATCCTATCGGCTGGTTAGACGCCAATAATGCCCATCGTACGAGATCATTCCCTGCCTTTTTAGAGTTTGCTGAGCATTCCGTACATAGTGCTTCCATAACTTGCCAAAATGCACGCCTTTGATGACCCGGTCTATTGTATCGTCGCACAGGTCGGGATGAATCCGTTGAATCAGTGGATGCATTTGAGCAGTTGTTAACGGGCCATGTTTCCTGAGCAGATACACGATGGTATCGGCGAAGATGCGGTTGGTCGTTTTGCCCTCGGCACGAATTTCCATTAACCGGGTCTGGACATCGCTCAGCCGGTGTTGAAGGTTCTTCCGAAGAGTCTCTCGCGTTGCGCGCTCCATTTTCTGACGCAGGGCCCGGATGTCGGCAGCTATTTCCGCAAGCCTTTCCAGCTCAGAGCGAGGGACTACATTTCCCAGTTGCTTGTACTCCAGCAGGTCATCCCGGATGCGCCGGACAATGGAGGGCTCCGTGAGCCGGATGCCATATTCATTGTTGATCGTCAGGCCATGGTCGGTGAGATTGGCCGAAGTGATGATGGCCTCCCGTTCATCAGCGATGTAGACTTTTGCGTGAAGTCGCGGCAGATACCATATCCGCGTGGGCGGGACGGCATCCATCAAGGCCACCAGGGCTGCGGGGTCTGTTGCACCCCGCCAGACTGCCTCTAAATCGGTCAGAATATCCAGCTGTATGTTTCGGTTTCCTAAAGTCTGTGCGATCCGCTGAACGGGAGATGCAGAAATATAGGGCGAGGCAAAAAGGCCCCATTGATGGATATTGTTGATCAAGTGATCAAAAACAGATTCCCAACGTGCCGGGATGAGCTCAATCATGCATTCACCTTTTGCATTTACGGCATCATTGGGCACTTCGTCCATATGTTCGCAGGATTTGCAGTAGAGGCGATCCCTCCACATTTCACATTTCCAATCGCCATGTCGGCCCTTCGGGTCGGTCCTCCACGATGATGCCCAGTTCCGCCAGGCGCTGGCGGATGGCGTCGGCGCGCGCCCAGTCCTTCGCCGCCCGATACTCCTGCCGGATGCTCAGAATCAGGTCCATCAGCCCATCCACCAGCCCGCTGCGTACCTCCGGCGGCTCCAGTTGGTCGGGAATGATGCCCAGAATCTGGCCCCCCAGTTCGCTGAACATCTGGTCTATGGCCGCGAGGGTCCCATGGTTGATGGGCTGCCCGGAATCCAGCATCCGGTTGACTGTCCGCGCCAGTTCGTGGAGCGTCGCCATAGCCTTCGGAGTATTGAAGTCGTCGTCCATCGCCGCCAGGAAGGCCTCCCGGTAGGGGTCCAGGTTCGCTATGTAGGAAAGGTCGGCGGTCCCTTCAGGCATCGCGGTCTCCTTCATTCGGGCGCGCACTGCGCGGACGGTGTTGTGGAGGCGGCGAACGCCCTGTTCGGCGGCCTGCATCGCTTCCCGGGAGTAATCCAGCGGGCCCCGGTAGTGCGCGGACAGGATAAATGCCCGAATGACCTCGGGACGGTAGAGTTTCAGGGCATCCTTGATGGTCAGGAAGTTGCCCAGACTCTTGCTCATCTTGACCCCGTCCACCGTCAGGGAGCCGGTGAGAATCCAGTAACGGGCGAACGGTTTGCCGGTGAGGGCCTCCGCCTGGGCAATCTCGCACTCGTTGTGGGGGAAGATGTTCTCCAGCCCGCCGCCGTGAATGTCAAAGGTCTCCCCCAGGTATTTGGTGGCCATCACGGAGCACTCAATATGCCAGCCAGGATAGCCCCACCCCCAGGGGGAGGGCCAGCGCAGGATGTGCTCCGGCTCCGCGCGCTTCCAGAGAGCGAAGTCCGCCGGGTGGCGCTTCTCCTCCCGCACCTCCACCCGCGCCCCCGGCTCCAGTTCCTCCACCTTCCGGCCGGAGAGTTTGCCGTATTCGGGGAACTTCTCCACCGAGAAGTAGACGTTCCCGTCCACTTCGTAGGCGTATCCTTTTTCAATGAGGGTCTTGATCCACTCAATCTGTTCCGGAATGTGGGCGCTGGCGCGGGGGGAGATATTCGGGCGGACAACCCCCAGCGCGTCCATGTCCTCAAAGTAGGAACGGGTGTACATTTCCACCAGTTCCATCGGTTCCACCCGTTCCCGCCGGGCACCTTTGAGGATGCGGTCCTCCCCGGTATCCAGCAGATGGCCCACGTCGGTGATGTTCTGGACGTAGCGGACCTTATAGCCCAGGAAGCGCAGATACCGCACCACCACGTCCATCGCCACGTAGAGTTTGGCATGGCCCAGGTGGGCGTGGTCGTAGACGGTGGGGCCGCAGACGTACATGTGCACCCGTCCGCGCTCCAGGGGTTTGAAGACTTCCTTCTGACGGGTCAGATAATTATAGACCTGCAGAGCCATTCTCCTCCTCCTTCTTGCATCCTGCATCCTGCTTCCTGCATCCTGCGTCCTGCATCCTGCATCCTGTTTCTTGCATCCTACTTCTCCGAATGCTCTACCGGACGGGCAAAAATCATCCGCCCGGCGGCCGTCTGCAAGACTTTGGTGACGATGGTATCTATCTCTGTCCCGATGAAGGGACGACCGTTCTCCACCACAATCATCGTCCCGTCATCCAGGTAGCCCACGCCCTGGTCGGGCTCTTTGCCTTCCTGGATGATGTGGACCCTCAAACTTTCACCCGGCAGATAGACGGCGCGTACCGCGTTGGCCAGTTCGTTGACGTTCAACACGGTCACGCCCTGAAGTTCGGCGACGCGGTTCAGGTTGTAGTCGTTGGTGACGATGGGACAGCGCAGGCGTCGGGCCAGCAGGACCAGTTTGTCGTCCGCCGAACGGGCCTCGGGAGCATCCAGGTCCACAATCCGCACCGGAATGTCGGATTCCTCCTGGAGACGGCGGAGCATATCCAGCCCGCGCCGCCCCCGGTTGCGCCGCAGAGGGTCGGGGGAGTCGGCGATGTGCTGGAGTTCGTTGAGGACGAAGCGGGGCACCAGCATCTCGCTGCGGATAAACCCGGTGCGGCTGATGTCGGCGATGCGCCCATCAATGATGACACTGGTATCCAGAAGGACGGGGGGAATCTCCCCCCAATCCTCCGGCCGTTCGGGGAGCCGCCCCCGCAGAAAGGCGAAGATTTCCTGCTGCCGGGCCGTCATTACCAGCACGCCAATGTAGCCAAAGAGCACCGCGCTCAGAAAGGGCAGAATCTGGTTCAGGGGACGGGGCAGCATGGAGAGGGGAAACGTGCTCAGAGAAGCGATGACCAGGCCAACGGTCAGCCCAACGGTAGCGGCCAGGAGTTGCTGGACGGGCATACGGTGGATTTTCTGCCGCAGGAACTGGAGAGGGCGGACCGTCAGGTAGGGGGTGAGGGTCAGGCCAGCCAGCGCGCCCACCAGCATAAAAGTGGTGCCGTACAGATAGGCGGAGGTCTCCGCGAGGGTGGCGAAGCGTACGCCCAGGATCAGTCCTCCAACGGCCAGAACAAACATACCGATAATTCGGGAGATAAAATCGGCGCTCATTTCACTCCTCCGTCTGGGGCGCGAGACATCCGCGCGGGACCGAAGCCCGAGGGGCCCCCGCAAGAGGCAGGGAGCGGCCAATAATGGAGAAAGAGGGTTCAATAACGATGACGCAGGATGAGACCCGGAATTCTATTCGCTGCCCTGCCGCAAAAATCAGGACGCGGGTGGACACGGATGAACACAAGAAGAAGTTATAAATGACTCCACTGCAAAAAGGTTCTTAATCGCAGAGACCGCAGAGCACTACTTTTTTGGTAACGGTTCAGCCTCACACCTCCCCCAGCGGCTTTGCCGCCCGCCGCAGGCGGCGGGGGTGGGGTGAGGAAGCCTGAATAGTTACCTTTTTTTGAAGAAAATCTCTGTGCTCTCCGCGTTCTCCGCGATTTGTTTTTGCAGTGGACTCATAAATGAATCGCCCGCTTTTGCCACCGCATCCTGATTGCAATGAACTCTATCAATCAAACTCCGTGAGGGGGCGACCGATGGGGCATTCGGCCTACGGCGGAGTTATCTTATCACAATTCACTGAAAAGTCAAAGCCTCGCTTTCTGCGAGTGTGGCCCAGATTGTTGGGGCAACCCGGCCGCGGGATTCCGCTTCGTCATCAGCCTGGCGAGTTATCGGCCATTGTGCTGGCCTGGACGCTCTGCCGCCAGGCCACGCCTCCCGGCGCCAGCAACCGCTTCACGTGTGCCTGCAGGCGCATATCCACCAATCGGGCCCGAAGGGCAGGGTCTACATGGTATTCGTGGATGGCTCATATCGGCTTTGAGGTGAAGTGGCGAAATTGAAAACATCGTGGTATGCTTTTCTCTAACAACATCCGATGAGATGGAGGAAAACCATGATGCGCTTTCCTATTAGCGATATCTTGAACGAGCAGGAATGTTACAACTTTTTGATGCGAGTCCTCCACCCTGAGGGTCTGCAATGCCCCAATGGACAT